>Ga0185299_10000082_pt1 | contig 296435 bp, 269 predicted proteins | sample PaiPotPPA55metaG_FD_128002 | JGI IMG/M metagenome (GOLD analysis project Ga0185299, IMG submission 128002) | Iron sulfur acid spring bacterial and archeal communities from Banff, Canada, to study Microbial Dark Matter (Phase II) - Paint Pots PPA... ...
GGAGCGGTGGCATCCTGAGCACGCGCGCTCGTCGCGATGATTAATGGAAATGCGACGGCTGCTACAAGAGCGACGCGAATTCCCAACGTTTTTTGCACGTTTCTAGTCATTGGTTTCTCCATGGGTTTGGTTAGGTTTGCGCTAGGGATTATTGAAAAGTCTGCAGGCTGACAAGGTTTTTTTTCAGTTTTTTGAAATTTTTTTGAACGGGCAAAACGAGCCCATTGTCTGGACCAGTCCCCGTTTTCGGCGGTTCTATCGGATTTTCCGGCGGCTGCCTAGAAAAAAATTAAAGAATTTTCGGCCCCCCGAATCGACCCCCCGGAGGAAGCAACCCGCACCCGTTCGCAGAAGCCCCGTGCCGGGAGGTTTCAATGCGCAACCTGGGTCCCGCGCAACGGTTCGCTGCGCTGGAACGATTCAACGCACCACCGCAAGCTTTCGGCCATCGCTTGGTCCCCCCTCTCTTGCGCCAATTCTTCGCCGCGTTGACCGGTTGCAATCGCTTCTTTGAACTGACCATTCTCTGCTTGCGCCGCCGCCAGAGCCCGCAGCGCGATCGGGTTCTCGCCTCCACTTCGGATCGCGCGCTGCGCCAGATCGAGTGCCTCCTTGCCATCACGCAAGTCTGTGTCAGCCGCAGTCGACCGCACCCACGCGATGTTGTTTTCTGCGTCTGCGTTGTCCGGATCAAACGATAACGTTTGCCGCCACGCTGAAATTGCATCCTTGATTTCCCCTTTGCTGGCCAACAGCACCCCAAGATCGTTGCTAGCTGCGATGTAATCGGGTTGAATGGCGAGCGCCTTCTGGAGATGAAAAATTGCCGCATCGGTTTTCTGTTTCGCCGCCAACGCCCGCGCCAAACCAAAATGCGCCGCCACATTGCCGTCGCGCAAACGCAGCGCGTGCTCATAATGATCGATCGCGTCGTCGATTTGGCCGCGAACAGACAGGATTCCGCCCAAACCGGTTTCTGCTACGTCGCTGTCCGGAGTCACGGCAAGGGTGTGCCGCCACAAGGTTTCCGTGTCGCGCCAGTACATTGTTTGTTTCGCTGACAGGATCGACAACGTCCCAACGACGATCACCGCAGCACTGCTCAAAATGGCCTTCTGTGCGCGAAATGATTTCGTCGAATCGCAAATCAGCCAAACCAGCGCGATGGAGAGCCCTATTTGCGGAAGATAAGTGTAGCGGTCTGCGTGACCTTGTAGGCCGACCTGCACAATTCCGATTACCGGAACCAGCATCACCAGATACCAAAGCCATCCGACAATCAGGTAAGGATTGTGCCGCCGGCGGACGAATGCGATCCCCGTCACCGCGATCAGGAAAACGATCGCCATGGCAAGCCGCCAGATTTCCAGCCGGTTTTCGGGATGAACATAAAACGGAATCAAATCCACCGGCCAAAACATTTGCCGGACGTATTCGAAACAACTAAACACCGCGTTTGTAATCCGCCATTTCAGCGGCAGAAACTCAGTCGAACCGAGCGCAAAATTCTGGGCCCATAAAGTTGCAACGACAGAGCCGGCCGACAACGCGAACAATGGAATCTTCTCAACGATCAACTTGCCGATTGCCTGACCTCCGACCTCTGACTTCTGACTTCTGCCCAGCGGCCAGTAATCGAGCAGCAACAGAACCAGCGGCGTCGTCACCAGCATCGGCTTCGACATCAAACCGAACGCGAGCAAGATCGACATCGTCAGGTAACGGCCGAGCGTTGGCTTTCGAGTCCAGCCGAAATAGGCGAGCAGCGTCAGCATGAAGAACGCTCCGCTGAGGACGTCTTTGCGTTCCGCAATCCACGCCACCGATTCCACCCGCAACGGGTGAATCGCGAAAACCACTGCAACGAACGCGCTGGCCCAAACACTGTTCGTCATCTGTGCGAGCAAAATGAATAGCAGCACCGCCGCGGCGCTGTGCCAGAACACGTTCACCAAATGATGCGCTCCGGGGTTCAAGCCAAAGAGCTGGCAATCAAGCATGTGCGAAATCGTGGTGAGCGGATGCCAATTTTGGGAATGCACATGGGTGAACGCCCACGCGATTCCGGGCCAGCTCAGTCCCGCGCGCACATGCGGGTTGTCGTAAACGTAAAGCGGATCGTCGTAGTTGATGAACTGATGAGTGAACGTCTGCCCGAACACCGCCCACGTGATGGCAAACAGGAACGCGGCGATGGCTAATTGCATCCGCCAGGATTCTTTGGTGCTCACGATTTGGAATTCACAATGTTAGCGCTTGTCGGAGTCCGGTTTGAATTCCGTCTGACCGCTCTCCGACAGCGCTTGCTGCAAAAACTCCTCTGCATCCGGATACTTCGGATCGAGCGCGAGCGCCGCTCTATATTGAGCGATCGCTTCGGGCAATCGACCCAGTTGATGAAGACCGACTGCGAGGTTGTAATGGCCGAGGGCGCTCGATGGTTCGCGCCGAACCACGATTCGATAATGTTCGACTGCCTCCTCTGCTCGGTCCGCCTTGAGCAGCACGTTGCCGAGGTTTGTCTCCGCCTCCGGGTTTTCCGGCTTCGCCTTCAGCGTTCTTTCAAAATGGTTGATCGCTGCCGCACCGTCGCCTTTTTCCATCAAGGCGTAGCCCATCTGGAAATTCGCGTCCGGATCGTTTGGATGACGCACCAGCACAATTTGAAACTGTACAATCGCATCATCCCATCGTTGGACCTTGAGCAGGTATTCGCCGAGCGCGAAGCGGGCAAAATCGTTTTGACCGGTGACCGCGATCGTTCGGTTCCATAGTCGCTCCGTGTCGTGCCAATAACTGGTTTGAATCCAGGCGCGCCATCCAAGCATGGCAATGATAATCGGCGCGCATGCTGCAAAAATCTCGCGCCGATAGCGAAATGACCGGAGAAGGTCGACAACGCTCCAAACGATCGCGATGTAGAGCCCGATCTGCGACAAGTAAGTGTAACGATCGGCGTGGGCCTGGCTGCCGACCTGAACCAATCCGATGACCGGCAACAACACGATCAAGTACCACAACCATCCAGTGATGAGATATGGCCGCTGTTTGCGCAGAAAAATCGCGAGCGCCGTCACCACAACCAGCAAGGCGCTGGCGACAGCTGCTTCCCAAAGTGGCAGTCGGCCCGGGTGTGGATAAATCGCCGCCAGATTTATCGGCCAAAACATTTGCCAGATGTAGATGAGATAAGCAGAAGCCGCATTAGCAATTCGCCACGTGAACGGCAAATAGGCCGTCTCCAGGATTCCGCCGCGCTGCGCGATCAGGGTCGCAATTGCCGAACCGATCGCCAGCACAAGCAACGGAATTTTTTCCAGGACCAGCTTTGCCGGCGTGAACTCTTTCTGACTTCCGGCCTCTGACTTCCGACTTCTGTTTAGAGGCCAATAATCCAGTAACAAGAGAATCGCCGGCAGAGTGACCAACATCGGCTTCGACAGCAGGCCACACACAAACAGGATCGACATCGTTGCATAGCGCCCAACGTTCGGCTTTCGCGCGTAGTGGACGTAGGCCAGGAGCGTTAGCATGAAAAAGAAACCGCTCAGCACGTCTTTGCGCTCCGCGATCCACGCGACCGATTCGACATGGAGCGGATGAATCGCGAAGAGCGCTGCGACGAAAGCGCTGCGCCAAAATGCCCCCGTCAATTGTTCGAGCAGGAAAAAAAGAAGGAGCGCGCTCGCAGTGTGCAACAAAACGTTAACGAAATGATGAGCGCCCGGTTTCAGACCAAAAAGCCGACAATCGAGCATGTGCGATATGGTCGTAAACGGATGCCAGTTGTGGGAGTGAACGTGGGTAAAGGCCCAGACAACATTTTTCCAGCTCAGTCCGGTCTGGATTTGACGATTCTCGCTGACGTAAGCGGGATCGTCGTAATTAACAAATCCGTATCGCAAGGTCTGGCCGAAGACACCCCAGGTGATCGCGATCAATACGGCGCAGACCGCGACTTTCGAAAATATTCTCGCGCCCACAGTTGCGTGGGAATTAAGACCCAGCCGACGCCCGCGCAAACAAGTTCGATTTGCACGCTCTGGAGTTGGCTGCTCGCGCCTGACGCGCTAAAATCGCGGCCATGTTTACCGGCTTGATCCAGGAAGTCGCCAAAGTGCTTTGGATCCGGATGACCGACCGCGGCACTCAACTTCAAGTCGCGGCGCCCCGGCTCGCCGCCGAGACCGCAGTTGGCGACAGCGTTGCCGTGAATGGTTGTTGCCTGACGGTGAGCGCGCAACGAGAAGATCAGCTGACATTCGATCTGCTCGAGGAAACGCTCGACCGCACGAATCTGAAACAACTTCGGCGTGAAAGTCTGGTAAATCTCGAACGCGCGCTTGTCGCCGGCGCGCCGTTGGGCGGGCACTTCGTTCAGGGCCACGTCGATTGCAGCTCGAAGGTAATTTCGTTTGAGCGAAGCGGAACCGACTACCGGCTTGAAGTCGATCTGCCGCCCGATTTCGCGCATTACGCCGCTTACAAGGGTTCCATCGCGATCAACGGCATCAGCCTGACAATCGCCGAGCTCCTCCCGAAAAGCTTTGCGGTCTGGATAATTCCCCACACCAAACGGCATACTCACATCGACGTCCTTCAGGCCGGCGACATTGTGAATATTGAGTTCGATATTCTGGCCAAGTACGTCGAGCGAATGCTGACGCGCTACGCGCCGCAGGACTAACCGCTCTATATATAGTACTCGTTACTTCGCTCCGAAGCCGAGAATCACGGCTGGAATCGTTCGGATCAGGATCTTAAAATCCAAAGCCAGCGACCATCGATCGATATAATCAAGATCGAGTCGCACCCAGTCCTGGAAATCGCGCACCTGATTGCGCCCGCTGATCTGCCAGAGACAGGTCAGCCCGGGCTTCACGCTCAAGCGTCGCCGTTGAGCGGTGTTCTCGAATTTTTCCACTTCGTAAAGCGGCAACGGCCGGGGCCCGACCAAACTCATGTCGCCGGCGAGCACGTTCCAAAGTTGCGGCAATTCGTCGAAGCTCGTCCGGCGCAGCCAGCGACCGAGCGGCGTGATCCGCGGGTCCGCCTCCACCTTGAACACCGGACCGCTCATTTGATTGAACGGTTCCAATTCGGCCCGCCGCATTTCGGCATCGTCGGTCATCGAGCGAAATTTGTACATGACGAATGGTTTGCCGAAACGGCCCGCCCGGCGTTGGCGGAAAATCACCGGCCCGTGTGACGTTAGCCGGATCATCAGCGCGACGATCGCCATCGGAATTGCGAAAATTGTCAAGGCAACCAGGGCGCCGACGAAATCTATTCCCATCTTGATCCAAAGCGCCCATGAGACTTCAGGAGTTGAACGAAAAACGAGCATCGGCCGGCCGGCGAAAGCGTCGAAATCCGGTTTCGCGATCGACGTCTGGATAAAATCCGCGACCAGCCAGGCAGGCACGCCTTCGACTTCGCAGGCGCTGATCGCCTCCTCGACGCGATTTAATCGGCTGTGGCCGGCGGCAAAAACCACGCGAGAGACTGCGTGCTGGTGCATCGCTTCAACCAAATCGGAGATCGGCTGCTGATCGATGTCGATCCGCGCGACAATCTCAATCAGTAATCGTTGTTCCGGAGTGAAACTGCGTTCGAGCGCCGCCAGCTCCTGAGGCAAACCGGCAAGCAGCACCGGCTCGCGCTGCACGCCGCGCACTGCGCGGCGCCGCAATCGCGCGGCGATGAGACGCTCCTTGATAAGAAGCCCGAGAGTGCCGATAAGAATGAAGAGCAGCGGCATACTTCGGTTTACGAGCGGAAACCGAAGAAAAATCACGCACGCGCTAACGATGATGCTGAGCCCGATCATCGCCCGCACGATCTGCACGAGCGATCGCCACATCGTTTTGTTCAGCGGCGATTGATAAAAACCCTGGAGGTCGAGCAGGATCGGTCCGAACGGCATGATCACGATGAACAGCCAGTGATAATTATGAAACGGATCGACCGTATCTTTAAGCTCGAACCAGAAAGTGCTGTAATAGCGGAGGACCCAAGCCACCCAAAGGGAAAAGGCGAGCAGAAAGCCATCGATTACGACTTGCAGCTGCGTGTTTAATTCCTGTCGTCGCGCGAGCATGCTACATAGGAGCAGTTAATCGCTCCCCGCTGATTCCCGAAGTAACAAGTATATGACAACGCGAAAACGGGTCAAAGCAAGTGAACCCCAAATCGTAGCCGTCATAGCTTCGCCCGCGGATCTGAACGCAGCGATTGCACTGAAACAACTTCCGGATCTTTTCGAGCTTCGTCTCGATTCTCTTTTTCCGATCACGAGTCGCCTCGAGAAAGGAATTTTTCGACTTCGCGCGCCCCTTATCATCACCGCGCGGGATCCACGCGAAGGCGGAACGGGAAAGCTCTCGTTTGAAAAACGATCCGACCTGCTCCTCCGGTTTCTTTCCCGTGCCAAATACATCGACGTCGAGTTGCGTTCGGCCCGCAAATTCAAATCGCTGCTGGCTCGCGCGCAAAAAAACAACATCTGCCGGGTTTTGTCGTACCATGACTTTCAATCCACACCGACGTCGCGCAGCTTGTGTGCCAAAGCCCGAATCGCCAGGTCGCTCGGCGCAGACGTCTTCAAAGTCGCCACTCATACCGACCTACCGGCAGCAGTGGCCCGACTGATCGACTTCATCGTGCACAAGAATATTGACCTGCCCGTGAGTGCGATGGGAATGGGCAGACTCGGCGCGCTATCACGGTTGCTGCTCGCACGTAGCGGTTCTGTCCTTAACTACGCGTCACTCGGACGGCCAAACGTTGAAGGACAAACATCGATAGCGCTGTTGCGCTCCGCCCTCGGGCGTTGAAGGATATTGATCGGGGATGAGAAACGGGTCCGTTGATTTGCCTGAAGAAGTGCCGGTCATGCCCTTGCCGGGCGCGGTGCTTTTTCCGCACGCACTCCTGCCGCTTTACATTTTCGAGCCCCGCTACCGCGAAATGCTCGAACAGGCGTTGAAACGCGATCGCATGTTCAGTGTCGCGCTTATTAAACCAAGCTGCCCGGAATGGCACGCGGCCGAAGATTTTTTTCATTTGGCGACGATCGGATTGATCCGCGCGTGTGTCGGCCGCGGCGATGGAACTTCCAACCTTGTGCTGCAAGGTTTGCATCGTGTGCGCTTCACCAGTTTCGAGCAGGAAACGCCGTTTCCAGTCGCGAAGATCGACATCGTAGAATCCTCTGGCGACCCCACCGTCGAAACCGAAGCGCTCGGCGAAAAAGTTCTCGAGCTTTATCGAAAACTAAAACGGGCCGACCGCAAGCTCCCGCCCAAGGTCGATCGTTACCTCGCGCAGCTCGGTGACTTGGAAATGCTCGCCGATCTCGTCGCCTCCGCCTTTGTAAACGACCCACTCCGGCGTCAACAAATGCTCGAAGAATCGTCCGTGAACCAACGCCTGCGAATGCTCATCACTTTTTTGCAGGACGAAATCGGCAGCGCCGCTGCGTGACTCAAATTCGGTTTGCTTCAGAAACGAGCATTTTGACGCGCGGGGATATAGCTCAGTTGGTAGAACGTCTCGTTCGCAAAGATTTTTTGCCCATTTCTGACTCGTTAGGCCAGTTTTGGACAGGTCCTGACAGGTGTGGACGCTAAAAGAATTCCCGGTGCATTAGCTCCGCACGACCGTGTGGACATTTCTGGACAGGAGTAGACCGAATTTCCAGCAGCATCGCGCGTCACTTTCTGGTCGGCGCGGTTACATCGCTGATCACGGTCCGTTCGTGGTGGGCGTCGGGAATGGAAATGACAATCGTCGGCGTAATCGAAGCCGCCGTGACCTACGGTCTCGGCTTGGCCTTTGCCGCAATCGCGTAATTCAGCGGACGTCGCGCAACGGCAAGTCGCTCCGGTAAAGCGTGAGATTGCGGTCGAGCTCTTCGACGAGCGCGCGATTTCTTTGCGCTTCGGCTGCCTGTCGGCCGCGCGTCGCGAGCTCGATCGCTTCGGGAAACTGATCCGCCGCGGCGTAAGCCGCTGCGACCGTGCGCAAGAAGCGTGGATTACTCGTGCCAGATCCCTGCAACAACTCGCGTCCGTACCGCACCGCCTGCGCGGCGTCGCGCACCGTGTCATCGGCGGACGTTGCGAGAACCCACGTGAGATTATGGAGAGCTCCCTCGTCGTGGGGCCTCAGCGCGACCGCTTGTTTCCACAAATCAATCGCTTCGGCGACACGTCCTTTTTGCGAAACGCCAATGCCGAGATTGTTCAAGGCGTCGACATTGCGCGGCTCGATCTTCAGCAACTCCTGGAGAGTAGCGATGGCTTCGCCCACGCGGCCATGCTGCAGTAACGCATTCGCGAGATAGCCGAGCACTTCGGTGTCGCCTGGTTTGATGCGGAGACTTTCCTGCCATTCCAGAATGGCTTCCGGTACTTGGCCGCTGCGAAATAAAGCGGCTGCAAGATTCGAATGCGTGTCGGGATCGAACGGCGCGAGGGCAATCGCCTTCTCGTAGTGGGGCAAAGCCTCGGCCACCTCGCCGCGCCGATAAAGTATGCCCGCCAGACATTCGTGACCGAGCCACGCGTCCGGATTCTGCGCGAGCGTGTCGCGCCATAGCGTCTCCGCGTCGCGATAACACCATGTCCGCTGCCAGCTCAAAAAGGCCAGTGCGCCACAAAGCGCGGCCGCAATGGCGATCCGTCCGCGCGGCATGCGGTCGGTCCACGATGTGAGTGCAGCGCCGGCCAGCGCGAGCGGTCCGATGCTGGCGAGATACTGAAAATGATCGCTCACGTAGGAGTAGCGAAAGAAGTAGACGTCGAAAAATCCGAGCACCGGCAGCAGCGCGATCACGAAGTACGCGGTCGCGATTACGACCGGGCGAAGTCGCGTGTTGCGCCAAAACCACACCACGATCAGCAACACTATCGCCGCTGCAACAGGAGTGTAGCTGAGCACATTGGCGGCATCAACTTGCCAGCGCGGGTAATTGAAAATCAGCGGGTGTGGCCACGCGAGTTTGCCGGCGTAAAACCATAGATCGCGCGCGGCGAAGATACCCCGTTCGGCGAGGGTATGCGTCCATTCCTTACCGCGTGCGCCGGAATGGAACTTCTGTTCCCAAATGGTCCACGTGCTGGCGGCGATCGTGAGAAAGGCGAACGGGGCGAGCGATACCAGGTCGCGCGGCGAAACACGCCGGCGCCACCACAGGCACAACCCGAGCACCGCCGGCAGAATGACAGTCGACGACTTGCTCGTGACGGCCATCGCAGCGAACACCACCGCGCTGGCGAGCCGCCATCGCGCGCGGCGTTCGGCGCGCGATTCGTCCCAGCGCACAAAGCACCAGATGGCGAGCAGGTAAAAGAAACACGATTGCGTGTTTTTCATCTCGGTAATCCAAGCGACGGACTGGACCATAATCGGATGCAACGTCCACAGCGCCGCGCCGAGCCACGCGCCGCGGACGCGCAATTGCAGCAGCACGCGCCACAGCAACACCGCGTTGGCAGCATGCCAGAGAACATTAAGCACGTGGTATGGCGCCGGGTTCAACGCGACGATTTTGTGGACGAGCCAAAATGTCGTTAGGACGAGCGGGTAGTAAGTCGCGGCCGCAGTGCTCCAGATTTCCTTAAAACCGAGTGGGCCAACTATGCATGGATTACTCGTCAGGTGCGAATCGTCGTCCCAGATAAAGCTGACGCCGTAAACGCGGTAGTAGGTGAGGACAACTAGAGCGACGAGCGCGACCGCCGGCCAAAGAGCTGTTTCATTTGCAGGATGGTCGCGCCGGCGCGCACGAGCCCAGTGTGATAAAAGCTTCACAACGTCGGACAACTCTGCGATTTAGCACAAAATACAAGGCTATGCGCTCGGAAACTCTTTTGTTGACGTCCGCAATTGCATTCGCGTGCTGCGCCAGCGCGAGCGCGGACAGGTTTCCGATTGTCAATGTGCGTTACGGCTATCCGATTGGCGCGAACGCGTCAAAGGTCGGCTAACACAGGAGCGTTTGGCGGAACGCGCAGATTTGAATATTCGAACGCTTCAGAAAATTGAAGCGGGCGAATTAAACATTTTGGTTACGACGCTAGTGCGCATTCAACGCGCATTGCATTGTTCTTGGGATAAGATTTTGCCAAGCTGACGAAAAGTTTGGGACTAAACTTTGAGGCTTTGCCCGTTGCTTCTGTAAACCGAAACACGCAAACGAGTTGATTTGTGTCCGGCTCGCTATCGGTGATCTAATGGGCTCCTTACACCGATGCCTGATCTGTTGAGCACGTGGGTGTAAATCATGGTTGTCGACACGTCCTTGTGACCAAGTAGCTCCTGCACGGTACGAATGTCGTAACCGTTTTCGAGTAGGTGCGTGGCGAATGAATGCCGAAACGTGTGGCAGCTCGCCGGTTTTGTTATTCCCGTCTCACGGATTGCCTCCTTTACTGCCCGTTGCAGCATGCGCTCGTCAATGTGATGACGTTGCTTCCAAATGCGGCCCGTTAGCGGATCGGTCGCGACTGTTCGCCGCGGTGCCGGGAACAGATATTGCCACCCAAGTTCTTTGGCAGCTTTCGGGTATTTCCGAGCCAGCGCGAACGGCAGATTTACTTCCCCGGCTCCTGCGCCCAAATCTTCGCGATGGAGTTCAGCGACCTTAGCGATTTGTCTGCGTAATGGCTCGACTAAAAACTGCGGCACCATTGTGCGCCGGTCGCGGCCGCCTTTTCCATCTCGCAGTGTTATGTGGTTATAGCCAAGGTCGACGTCTTTGACTCGCAGTCGCACGCACTCCATCACCCGCAGTCCACTTCCGTAAAGCAGATGGGCCATTAGTCGCGGTGTTCCAGTCAGATGCGACGGAACTCGACGCGCTTCCTCTTGAGTAAGACCCAAAGCTGATAAATCAGCGCCAGACTTTACCGCGATCGCTTTGCCGTGCCCGGAAGCGAAAGAACTAATCGCGATATTGGCTTCATCGAAAAACGTCCGCTTCGGTTTTCCTCTCGAAAAGCGTCCACTTACCGGACGCCAGGATCATATTGCACCGCGGCGCCATATATTCGGCAAACCCTCGCGGGGCTGATCGCACCAGGAAGTATTGATAATCTGCGGAGTAGGCCTCCCAGTTGAATTCCCCTGGTCGATATTGGGCCGGAGCCGGTCGCTCCGCGCCGTTCTTATAATGCACTGGTTCGAGCGGCGAGCTGGATACGTATGGGCTAAATCCACCGCCGATCAGAACGTGATAGTAATTGTGATCGTGCAGATGAGGATCGAAGGAGAATCGATCCAGCTCGGGCGAGCCTCGCTCGAAAACTAGCGGAAGGATGCGCGAGTTGGGTGGGATCTTGTAAATGATCGGCGCGATCTCAGCGACCTCCGCCGAGAGGCGCGATTGTTTGGCCGTTGAATGAATCATGCATAAACCGAGTAGCACAGCCACGCTGCCGGCCAACCATCTTCTGAAGCGCACGCGAGCGACGAGAAGTGCGACCAGCAAGTAAACGATCGCCGAAATGCGCGTATTAAGATACGTAAAACTCCCCAGACGGAACGGGAGGACCAGTACTCCAATTATTCCCATCGCGAGAAAGATGACGTGCCTCGCCGGCCACGATGAAGCTCCGCGTTCCCTCCAATCGAGAAGGAACGCCGCTATTATGCCCGCAAACGTTCCTCCCCACAGAACCGCGGCAATCGAATCACCGTTGCCCCATAATTGCATGCCGTTAAATATGAAGACAAAGTTCTGCGCGGTCTCCTTCAGCGGAAGCCAGAGCAGCCCGGATGCAGAAACACTCGGGGCTGGCGTCGTTTTGTTTTCGATCCACCCGGCCAGGAGCAGAAGGACTGCGACGCCGATCACAGCCGCCAATTTGCTCCAGAATTTTTCTGTTCGCCGCTGAGTCAGAATGGCGGCAACAACTGCCATGGCAAGATATGCGAGAAAAGTTAACGGGTGAGTGATGAACAGAACCGCTTGCCAGAAGGAATGCCTGACGACCGGCCAGATTTTCAGATTGCCCTCCATCAGATCTTCGAAATCGAGCAGGGCGAAAATGAGGAGGGGAAGCGATAAAATGTAATTCAGAGTTCCCAGGAAATATTCCTCATTAAATGCCAGCGGGAAAAAAAGCAGGGCACCCCACGGGACAAAACTTTTCCCCAGCCGGCGACGCAACCGAAATACCACCATTGCGATCAGCAGAGGATAAAGGGAGAGCGAAAGTTTCCCCGCGATCTCGATCGGCACGAACTTGGCGAAAAAGCCTGTGGTCAGAAAAAAAGTGGCATAAGCGGGTCGAAGCCGGACCTCGTAATACTGGTTGTAATCAAACGCCGGATCGTTGTGGATGCGCAGCAATTGTGCGTGGAAGAGATGCAGAGGATAGTCTTGCATCGGAGGGAAGCGTGCCGACCAAAGCGGCCATAGCGCCAGGCCGAGAAACACCAGGACTATCGCGTTCCAAGCGAGCCTCTCGTTCCGCTCCGTCATCTTTTCGACGCCGGTAAGACTAAGCTCTACGTCCCCGAATCGCCGCCAAAATATCGGCTACGACTTCCGTTCGCGGTTTGGCGCCGAGGTTTCCTTTGCCGTGCACCCGAACGCTGACTGCGCCGGCTTCCATGTCGCGTTTTCCGATCACGAACATGGTGTGGACTTTCATTTGCTCGGCGCGCTGGATCTTGTCGTTGATCTGATCGGTGCTCTTGTCGATCTCCGGGCGAACTTGATGCGCGCGCAGTTCATTCAAGATCGACATCGAATACTCAACGAGCTTTGCGTCGTCGCCGATCTCTTCGCCCCATTCGGTCCCGCGAAACTCCGCAGATACCGGTTGATCGTTGACCGTATCTAGAAATGGATTGGCCGCACGAGTCGCCGACGAGGGAGCTAATCCAAATCGTCACCGCAAGGCAGCAGCTGTATTTCATGCCGCGAGACTAACGACCGGCACTTTCTTTGGCCGATTGGCGCGAACAATGTCGTCAATCCACGGCAGCTTCTGCTTTAGCACCTGTTGATATAAAAAGAGCAGAGCCGAAAACGCCTGGTTTTGCGTCGAGGTAGCGACGTTCATTTTGATTACTAGGTGACTCAAGAAAGCCTTCACTTCTTCCGCGCCCATTTCCCGTGGATGCCGGACGCCATGAAAACGAATGTATCGCTTGATCCACTCTATGTAGACTGCTTCGGTTCGGGGGCTGTAACGGTTGGCGCGCAGCGTTTGGCGAACTCGATCAAGGAGCTTTGGCGACTTAGTGTAGGGCGGAGTCGGGCTGGACATTCTGCAGCCTTTTGTAGCTGGTCTTCCCTGGAAGAGGCAAGAAATAGATTGCAACTTTCAACCACTCGGCAGCCCATTTTACCTCGTATGAACCATAATCTTGCAGCCTATTTCGGCGCTCTTCCCTCTTTATGCCCAGAAATGGATGGCAAGTTGCAATCTAATTCTCGTTAGACCGCGAAAGGCGCCGCTGGAATACTCGGCAATTTTGTGCTTCCCACACGCGAATCGATGGCGTTATTGTTTTCCTGTGAGCGGTGCAGTCTCGACTCGCGTACTGGATTCGAGGTCTTTGTTCCAGGGCGTCAGAGTATGGCTCCGGCCATGAATCCTGTTTTCAGGAGCGCCAACCTCATTAGACGCACCGTCTCACACCTGCTCTGCCGGCGACATTTGCGATCGTTCCACGTTTTGCGGCCTAACCATGCGCTGGAGGCAACCGCTACCGACGCGAAATTCACTTTCGATGACCAAAACATTCACTCCACAGGCGAACCTCGGTTCCAGTAGCGGCGCCTCAGCTTTTTCTCGTTAGGCCAAAATAATCAGCGGGCGATTTGGATCAATCGCCCCTAACTTGGTCGCTCGCCGCTGATTCGGGCGTATTCTTCCATCAAGTAACGATCGGTCATCCCGGCAACGTAATCGCATACAGTGCGATGCAAGCCTTCATGATCGAGTCGACGCGTCGCTAAAGCGCCGAGCTGCGCCGGATGGGTCAGGTAACTTTCGAAAACTTTTTTCAGCATCTCGCAGGCGCGCTGGTTCACCTTTGCCACCCGCGGATGATAATAAACGTTCGCGTAAAGAAATCTTCGTAACGCCGCGTTCGCTTTGCGCAAATCGTCGCTGTAACGAATCAATGGCGCCGATTCCTTGCGCACGTCGTCGGAGCTTTTCGGATTCGCTTTGGTAATCGACGCCGCGCTCGTCGTCACCACGTCCTGAACCTGAATGTCGATGATGTTCCGAACGATCAGCTTGTGCAGCTCCGGTTCGCGGACGTCCGGATAATGCGCCAGCACATGTTGTTGGCTGCGTTTCCAAACCTGGTTCTCCGCTAATTGTTCTGCGGTCAGAATTTCAAAGTCGACCGCGTCGTCCAAATCGTGGCTGTAGTAAGTGATTTCGTCCGCCAGGTCCGCCACCTGTGCTTCAAGAGTCGGAAATCCGCCTTGTCGTTCGTGCTTTTGCAAACCTTCGCGGACTTCGAACGTGAGATTCAATCCCGGAAAGTCGGGATACGCACTCTCCAGCAGCTCGACCACGCGCAAACTTTGCCGGTTGTGCTCGAAGCCGCCGTGATCACGCATGCATTCGGCCAGAATCTCCTCGCCGGAATGTCCGAACGGCGTGTGGCCGAGATCGTGAGCCAGCGCGATCGCTTCGGCCAGGTCTTCGTTGAGAGCGAGTGCGCGCGCGATGGTCCGGCTGATCGACGCGACTTCGATTGAGTGCGTCAGCCGTGTTCGCAAATGATCGCCCGTACCGTTCAGAAAGACCTGCGTTTTATATTCGAGCCGTCGAAAGGCGCGAGAATGAATGATCCGCGCTCGGTCGCGCTGAAATTCCGTGCGATAGGCGTGACTTTGCCCCGGATATTTTCGGCCGCGCGAGTCGCCGGATTTTTGAGCGAACAGCGCCAGCGTCGCGCGCTCCGTCGCCTCCATCTCTTCCCGCGTTCTCCAACCATTCTTCACTGTCGATGAGTCCGAAGTCCCGATCACAAGTTTGAAAACGATCTTCAAACGTCACATAACATTGCGATCCGACTTGGCAATAGCCCGCCTTTTCAAAGCTGGGACTTGATTACCTGGGCTATTTTCCAAAGTCGGATTGCGACAACGACGAATTCACTCCGAGTTTTTCGCGCAACGCCCGCTGCGCCAGACGCGCTTCCCTGCGGATTATCAGTAAATCGAATATCGCCAACAGCATCGCCGTGAAAGTGAGCCAGACGCAGGCGATCCAGAACAAAATGACGAACCACGGATGCTCGCGCGGATTCAAGGCCGTTTGAAAAACCGTAAAGCCCGCCACCAGCATCAGAACGGCAAGCGCCAGGCAGAAAACCATGGCTTTGCGCCGAGTCTTTTGGTGGTGGATCACGCCGCGCGTGGCATGTACGACAAACGATGCCGTCTCCAGACGTTTTTCCTCGGGCGAATTTTCCATCAGGCGTCGGCACACTTCCTTTAAATTCAAAACAAAACAAGTGTGCCAACTTTACGCCGGAAGGCACTGAGCGGTGGCTAATGTGCCTACGGAAGCGAGCACCGGGATTAATGGCCACGGAAAGCCCGCGTAATCTCGGAATTTGCCAGCGATCGCGAGTTAGCTACTTGTCGATCTTAGGATTCAAAAAACCAAGGGACAATATGGCAACAAGAACTCGCAAAAAGGAACGGGTTGCCCCGGAACGCTTGATGGAACTGAGCTTCGCCTACGCGCCGCCGCTCATCATTAGCGCGGCTGCAAGCAACAAGGTCTTCGATTCGCTGGCCAACAGGGCGAAGACAGTTGGCGAAGTCGCCAAAGAAACCGGCGCATCCGAACGCGGCCTGCGCGCGATCATGAATGCGCTCGTGGGTCTGGACCTCCTAAAAAAAGATCGAAACAAGAAATATTGGCTTACGCCGGAAAGCGCCGCCTTTCTCGTCAGCAATAAACCCGGCACCCAAGCCGGATTTTTTGGAACAATTCTGCCGCAGCTCGCGGCTAAATGGATTCAACTGGGAGAGATCGTCCGCACTGGCAGGCCGGTGCGCGCGGTTAATCAGGAAACCGAAGGCACGGAATTCTTTAGCCAGCTTGTGGAAAACATCATCCCCATGAGCTATCCCGCCGGGCAGGCGCTGGCCGAGCATTTGAAAGTGTCGAGGGCGAAGAACGAGGTCCGCGTGCTCGATCTCGCCGCCGGTTCTGGAATTTGGGGAATCGCGCTCGCCCAAAGATCACCCCATGTTCATGTCACCGCGGTCGATTGGGCCGGAATGATTCCGACCACGAAGCGGATCACGCAGAAATTCGGCGTCGCCGAGCGATTTAAATACGTCGAGGGCGATTTGTTAGAAGCGGACTTCGGCACCGGATACGACATCGCCATTCTCGGCCATATTTTGCACAGCGAAGGCGAAGAACGCAGCCGCCAATTGTTGGAGAAAACATTTCGCGCCCTCAAGCCCGGCGGCACGATCGCGATCGGAGAACAGCTGGTGAATGACCAACGAACCGGACCGGCAACCGGACTCATGTTCGCCGTGCAAATGCTCGTAAACACGGACAAAGGCGACACCTTCAGTGTCAACGAAATCAAAAGCTGGCTCGAGGACGCCGGATTCAAAAAAGTCCGCAAAGTCACAGCGCCGGGCCCCTCACCTCTCGTGCTTGCCACAAAACCGTAAAGTGCCAGTGCGGCTCGCACTCGACATCAACGTCGACGCGAATGGGCTTCTCAGCAGCCTGCGCGGCTGCTTTGATGTTAGTAGTGAAAAAGGCGAAACCGAAACCCCGGACAACCCGGAAGAAACCGGCTCCGAAAAAAGTCGAACGCAAGGTTTCGCAGCCGAAGGCGGCACTCAGGAGCGAAGCCTTTGCGCGTGCGCTGGCGGACGCGAAGGCGCATGCAAACGATCCCGAACGCTTGCGCGTGCTGTTCGAGGAAGCCGCGCGCAAAGCAACCGCGGTTCCAAGAGACCCGTTCGAGGATTCATGGCCGTACATGCAGGCGATGCTTCGTTTGGTCCGCGCTTATTTTCGCGGCGAATATCGCAACGTTTCGCAGGAAAGACTGCTTTGGATCATCACTGCGCTCAACTATTTCGTCGATCCGTTCGACCTTATTCCGGACGAAGTGCCGTTCCTGGGTTTCGTGGATGACGCGACCGTTATGTCTTTCACAGTCGCGCGCACCCGGCAGACGCTTGACGATTTCATGACCTGGGAATTAACGGCGTTTTGACTCCGCTGTCCGGCGTGGGTGATAAGTTTGGACGGCCTGTGAGACAGAAGCAAACGGCGTTGCCCAAGGATCCCAAGCGCAATCGCGCTTTCGCGAATGCATTGGCTCGATAATGTGCTCGATCCGTGGGACCTGATCCCTGACTGGATTCCCGTTCTCGGTTTCGTCGACGACGCGACGATCTTGGCGTTTGCGGTCCAGAAAACACGCGAAACTCTCGACGATTTTACGGCCTGGGAAACGACCGCGGGCTAAACCAGAAGCAGCGCGGGATTCTCGAGGAGGTGGCGGAGTTCTTTCAAATACTCCGCGCCGAGCGCTCCGTCGACCACGCGATGATCGCAGCTCATTGTGATCGACATTCGTTGTCCGACCACGACCTGGTCGCAATCGTCGATGACCGGGACCTTGTTCACTTTGCCGACGGCGAGAATGAATCCCTGCGGCGGGTTGATCACCGCACTGAACGAATCGATTCCCATTCCGCCGAGATTTGAAACCGTGAATGAGCCGCCGTGAAATTCTTCCGGTTTCATTCGTTTGTTGCGGGCGCGGTGCGCGAGATCCTTCAACGCTTCGCTGATCTCGCGGAGCGATTTGTTTTGGGCAGCCCGAACCACCGGCGTCAGCAAGCCGTCCTCGATCGCGACCGCGATTCCAAGATCGACATCGGCATATTGGATGATCGAGTCGCCGTCGAACGATGCATTCACGCGCGGAACTTTGACTGCGGCCATCACCGCGGCCTTCAACACGAAGTCGTTCACCGTGATTCTGGCCGCGTCGCTTTGCTCGCCGGCGGATTTCAGTTCTTCCCGGGCCTCCGTTAGCGGCCGGGCATTGATTTCGATGGTGAGATAAAAGTGCGGAACAGGTCCGAGACTTTGCACAAGGCGCTCGGCAATTCCTTTGCGCATTCCCGAAAGTTGAATCCGCGACGCCCCTGTCTGCTGTAGTGGCAGCCGTGCCGGCTGCTTTGGCGCGGGCGACACGGTCCGAGCCGGACTGGCACTTGCCGCTACAGTGGTTCGTCCCTTCGCCGCCGCGCGGACGTCGGATTCGGTCACGCGACCTTCCGGGCCAGTGCCTATCACGCTGGCAAGATCGACACCCAGCTCGGCGGCGACTCGCCGGGCGACTGGTGATGCTTTTACGCGCGGTTCGTCGCCTTTTTCCTGTAGTGGCGGCCGTGCCGGCCGCTCTTTCGCAGGCGACACGTCTGCCTCTACAGCTTTCTTCTCTTCCTGCGGCGGCGCGGTTTCTTTTTCCTTCGCTTTCGGGGGCGCCGCCTTTTCAGTTTCGGCCTGGGGCTTCTTTTCTTTTTTCTCCTCCGTCGTCGGCTTCTCTTCCTTTTTCGGCCCTTCCTCTTTTTTCGGTGCTTCCTCGCCTTCTTCACCGATGAACGCGATTTTGTCGCCGACGTTCACCTTCCCGCCCTCTTGCACGTAAATCTCGGTCAGCGTTCCATCCTCCGGGGACTCCCATTCCATCGTCGCTTTGTCGGTCTCAATTTCCGCGATGACTTCGCCAGCCGAAACTTTGTCGCCTTTCTTCTTTTTCCACGCGACCAGAGTCCCCTCCGTCATCGTGTCGCTGAGCTTCGGCATCTGGATCTCAGGCATATCAAGAAGTGACCAGTGACCTGTGACCAGTGACAAGAACAGAGATCATGTGTAACACACTTTTTTTACCGCACTCATCAGTTTGTCGGCGTTGGGCAGTACAAATTTCTCCAGCTTCTCGTTGTATGGCATCGGCACGTCATCTTGAGAAACGCGCATGATTGGCGCGTCGAGCTCATCAAAAATGTTCTTTTGGATGCGGTAGCAGACTTCCGCCCCAACACCGCAGTAGGGACGGTCTTGCTCGACGATCACGACGCGGTGCGTTTTGGCGACCGAATTGTAAATGGTTTCCTCGTCGAGGGGCTTGATCGAGCGAAGATCGACGATCTCCGCGGAAATGTCTTCTTCCTCGAGCTGGGCGGCGACGTTGAGAGCAAGCGGAACCGTTTGTGCATAGCAAATGATCGAAACGTCGCTCCCTTCGCGCTTGACCTCTGCCTGCCCGAGTGGAATCAACAATTCCTCGTCCGGCGGTTCGACCATTCCCTTCGAGCTGTAGAGAAGCTCGGCTTCGAGAAGCAAAACCGGATTGTCGTCGCGCACGGCGGTCTTCAACAATCCTTTGGCGTCGCGCGGTGTCGCAGGCGTGCAAATTTTCAAACCCGGCACGCTGGCGTATAAATTTTCGGTGGCGTGGGAATGGGTCGCGGCCAGCTGATGCGCGGGACCGTTCGGTCCGCGGAAAGTGATCGGAATGTTAAACTGCCCGCCCGACATCATAAACATGTTGGGAGCGTTGTTCACGACCTGATCGAAAGCGACCAGCGAAAAGCTCCAGGTCATGAATTCAATGATTGGTCGCAGGCCGGCCATGGCGGCGCCGACACCGAGACCGGCGAAGCCATTCTCACTGATCGGCGTGTCGATGATCCGCTTTGGACCAAAACGCTCAAGCAAACCCTGGCTGACCTTATAAGCTCCGTGATACTCGGCCACTTCCTCACCCATCAGAAAAACATTTGGGTCCCGCTCGAGTTCTTCGGCGAGCGCCTCGTTCAGGGCCTGACGGTAAGTGATTTCCCTCACGAGCTGTTTCCCTCGTAGTAAACGTATTTGTAAACATCTTCCACCGGGAGCTCCGGACTTTGCTCAGCAAACTTCACCGACTCGAGCGCCGCTTGTTTCGCTTTTTTGTCGAGGGCATCGAATTGCTCGTTGGTCAACTTGCCTTCGCGAGTGAGCTGAGCACGCAAGCGAATGATCGGATCGTCCAGCCGATATTTTTCCAATTCATCCTTCGTTCGATAACTGGCGGGATCGGACATCGAATGGCCGCGATATCGATAGGTCCGCACTTCCAGGAATGCCGGATGCGGGTCTTTGCGAATCGACGCTGCAACTTCCGCGATTTTGTCGCGGACTTCACGAAAGTTCATCCCGTCCACGATCTCGCCAGGGATATCGTAGCCTTCGGCGCGATCAACGATTTGCTTTAGCGAGGTCGATCTTTTCACCGACGTGCCCATTGCGAAAAGATTGTTTTCGCAAATCAGAATGACTGGCAGCCTGTAGAGCGCGATGAGGTTCAACGCTTCATGAAAGGAACCCTGGTTGATCGCTCCGTCGCCGAAAAAGCAAAGCGTTACCCGGTCCTCGTCGCGATATTTCGATGCGAACGCCAATCCTGCTGCGAGCGGCACGTGAGCGCCGACGATCGCGTGCCCGCCATACATGTGATTTTTCTTGTCGAAGAAGTGCATCGAGCCGCCGAGTCCTTGCGAGCAGCCAGTCGCTTTCCCGAAAAGTTCCGCCATGCACGCGTTCGCACTGGTTCCGCGCGCCAGGGCGTGGCCGTGATCACGATAGGCGGTGATGATGTAATCGTCATCGCGCACCGCAGCTACAGCTCCAACGACGACCGCTTCCTGGCCAATATAGAGATGGCAGAAGCCGCCGATCTTCTGCGCCTGATATTGCTGGCTCGCGCGTTCCTCGAAGCGGCGAATCAACAGCATCAGCGCGAGCATCTCGACTTCGTCGCGTTGCTCGGCCCGCTGCATCGAAGTTTACGCGACGCGAGGCAATGCAGCTCCAGCGCGGGCCCGGCTGGTGTTTCGCCCGAAGTTCATGCACCCGACGAAAAGCAACGTGAAGAAAAGATCGCTGAGCGCTGTGTTGCGGAAAAACATCCAGGTCGGGGTTGAGCTGTAGGCCGGCAAGCCAACGGTTTGCGCCTGGATGAATCCGGCTAAGTTTTTCGCATAACCCGGTTCGCTCAACCAGGAAAAGCTATTCACGATCAAGTAGAAAATCGTCGATCCAAGAACCGAAGCCGGGAGCAACGTTTTAAGTGATGCGCGGTCTTGGAGCCCAAACCCTATCAATCCGATGAGCGCAAGGGCGATGTAGTGTCCGAGCATCTGCGCCTGAATCAACGGTGCACTGTAAAGGTTATTCAAAACCAGGTCCGAAACGAAGAGCGCGCCAAGTGGAATAGTGAATTTGAATTTCGGCGGAAAATAAGCCGCGCCGCACAGCGCGATTGCGGCCAGGGGCGCGAAGTTGGACAGCCACAACGCGGTGCCGGAATGAATAAGGAAACCCGCCGCGATTCGATAAGCGACGGCGGACAAAGTTAGAATAAGCGCCGGAATCATCATTGAAAATCTAGCCGTCCTGACAGAGATGCAAAGTCGATTCGCCGGCATTCGTAGGACCGACAAATTCTCGGAATTCCGTGTTTCAAACCCTGAGCGAGTCGCCGACGCCCTCCTGCCAGCGGTGAATTTGTGTCGTCAGTTCAGAAACCATGTCGGCGTGCGAATTGTCGTAATACAAATTGTGCCGCTCATCCGGATCGCCCCGAAGGTTATAGAGCTCATTTTTATCCTTGTCGCGAAGACAAAGTTTCCAACCATCAGGAGTGACGATGGCCCGAGTCGATTCGCTCACTGCTTGTTTCACTTGCTCCTGGCTGGCGAGCTTGGAGTGCTTATTAATTTTTTCCTTCACCGGTGACCACTGGATAAAGACCGGCTCCGGCTCAGAAGTCTCGCCGCGGACCAACTTGGCTTTGCTTTGTCCGACACATTGAGAGTGCGGCGGTTTCCCCAAAAGGTCCAACATCGTCGGCGCAAAATCGATGTGGCTAATTGCCTGTGTGCAATGGATTGGCTGTTGTTGGCCAGGCATTCGAACGAGATATGGAACACGTGCCGATTCCTCAAACATCATCTGCTTTCCCAAAAGGCCGTGCGCACTCATCATATCGCCGTGGTCGCTCGAGAGGACGGTGATCGTTCGCTCGGTAAGCCCAAGATCAGCCAGCTCGGCAAGAATCGCACCAATGCAGTGGTCGAGCTCGGTAATGAGACCGAAATATTTCTGCTTAATCTTGCGATATGCTTCCGCATTACCTACGCGGTGTCTGAACAGCTCCTGGCGTAACCGGCATCGCAACGGGATGTCCTCGCCGAAAGTATCTCCACTGCTTGCATCTAATGAAATCGTATCCAGTGAGTGTTCATTGTTGAAGGGGCCGTTATATGGTGGGTGAGGCTCGACAAAAGCGACAAACACGAGGAATGGTTCGTTGCGATGGGCTTGCAGAAATTCGCAAGTTCTCTTTTCGAGGAACTTAGCCATTGAAAGTTCGAAGGGCAGTGAGTAGGCGAATGCTCGGCTGAAATACTTCCCACTGTGGCTATCCGGTTTGTAGCCTTTGGAAAGAAGGAACTTCGTATAATCGCTAACGCCGTCGATTTTGTGATCACTCTTGGCACTCTTGAAGAATTCCTCGACCGATAGCCACTCTTCGAAACCGTGCTGCGCCGAGAACTCGTCTCCCAGATGCCATTTCCCAAAGTAAGCGGTACGATAGTCGGAATCTGCGAGCATTTCCGGCAAACAACGAAATTGCGGATAAAGAATACGTGTTTTGCTGGTCGCTCCGTTTAGATGCGGCCATGTTCCACTTATCAACGAGGAGCGTGACGGGGTACAGATCGGTTGAGTAACATAGGCCCTATCAAAAATAACTGATTGGGCTGCGAGCTTGTGAATGTTCGGCGCGTGAACGCTGCTCGCGGTCTCGCCGGCGACCGCGTCTGCGCGAAGTTGATCTGGAAGAAACACAATCAAGTTAGGCTTGACCGGAAGTTTTGCGGGTTGACTGCGAGTAGGAGCACCAATGGCGAGACCCGCCGATCCAAGGGCGGCAGTACAAAGAAAATGGCGGCGTGAAATAGCGGCAATCATAGGACCGAAAACCTTAGATGCCTCGCGTTACATGTAAAGCTGGCTTACAGCCTGCGATGATCGCGATTACCTTCACAGCTCAAGAATTGGCGCACGGGTACCGGCGTTGCGCTAAACAAATACTCCTCATAATTAAGCTCAAAGTTCTTGGCCATTTATGAAAGCGATTGTTCTGACCTATGATTGGTCCCGCGCCGTGACCGAACACATGATCCTGAAGTATGAGGAGCTTTGGCCCGATCATCCGTTCGTGTTCCGAATCCCCTACCAAGAACTTGCCGGGACCGCTAGCGATCGCCGCGAGTACGTCAAAACTCCCTCGGAAATCCGTGCGACGACGTTGCAATTGATCGCCGACCTCGATGACAACGAGTGGATTTACTGGTGCGTGGACGACAAGTACCCAGTGGAGCTGGTGCTTGCGAAAATCCGAACAGTGCTGGCCGATATTCACGATTTTCCCGACGCCAGCGGACTACTGTTCTGCCGATGCAAGGCATTACTGCGGCGCGCGGACGAGACCCTTTTTCCGGACGAGCGGCAGAATTCGTCCGGAGATATTTATCTGGAACGACGCGGCTGGAACCAAATCTGGATCCACCAGTTTCTCCGCGTGAAAGTCCTTCGCTACCTTTTTTCCCAGATGCCTACGGAGATCGCGTCCGCCAAATTAATGGACCATTTGAAAGACGAAATTCCGAAACCGCCGGACCTGCGGTTGTATGTGACCAAAGACAATTTCGCCGTGTTTGGCGAGAGCACGCACAAGGGGACAATCAACCAAAACTGCTACGACAGTATCATTAAGACTGATATTGAACTGCCAGAATGGTTTCGCCGACCTAACGGCAAACAGGTCATTAACGGAAAGCTGTAACGCAGACGCTCTTTACCCCACGTCGTAGCCGTATCGGTGTAGCGGCTCACGCAGCAGATCCTCCAATCGTTCGGCTGCGCCGCCGGCGACGAATTGCCGCCAGCCCCCAATTTCCCCGCGATAGATGTGGTTGCCGTGAATTTGCGAGGCTGGATCGATGCTCTTGAAGTTGCCGAGCTTCTCCGCGATCGCCGCGTTCTTTTCGATCGAAGACTCGGCAATCAGTTGCGCAGCCTTATCTGGAGCGACGGCAACCCCGAACGCGCGCTCCAGTGCGGAGAAAACCAATGCGGGTTTCGGCGCAAACTCCTCATAGCGCAACGGGCAAATGCTGCCCCGCTCAAAGTATCGGTCCAATTCTTCAATCCGCTGCCGGCATGTAGCAGTAAACTTTTCTACATCGTCATCCGTCATTCCTTGATCCAGCCTCGCCGGATTACTTCGCCGCCAAAGCGATACGACGACATCACGAAAATCTCGGAACGACACCGTGGTCTTAACGCGATGCGGGCAATATCTGTGAGTCTTGGCGACCCCCTGCAGATAAATGCCGCTAATCAATTGGTAAACCAATGTACTGCCGGAGCGAGGTATGCCGTAGCAGACGACCTCCAACTCAGATTCCTGCACTTCGTCCAACCGCTTGTAGAAGCCGTTCGCCAACATGAATCGAAGTCAGTCCGGTTGAAGTTGCACGCTGTCGGCGGTTTGCTGCTGCCAACGCCGAATATCGTTGGTGCAGCGCTCGATGACTTTTCCAAACTGTCCGCCGTAATAAAGATTTCGCTGCTCTGACGGGTCCTCGGAAAGGCTATAAAGTTCGCACAAGTCGTTGTCTCGCAAACTGAGCTTCCACCCATCCGGACTGATCACAGTGCGCGTCGATTCCCTTATCGCCCGGTTGACCTGTCGTGACGGCGCGATCGACGTTCCATCCTTAAGTCGCTTTTCGGTTTTCTTGTACGGATTCCACTCGATGAAAACGTTTTGCTGCTCGCCGTTCTCGCCAAAAATCATCGGCGCCAAACTTTTTCCTGCCAACTGACCCGCCGGTGCAGATCTATGCAACAAATCGAGCGCGGTTGGGACAAAGTCTATGTGGCTGACCCGGCGCGTTATCATTTTGCGGGGTCCACCCGGAACACGAATGAAAAAAGGAACGCAAACGGCCTCTTCGTACATTACGCCTTTACCGAACAAACCGTGCGCGCCTAACAAGTCGCCGTGATCGCTGGTATGGACGATCACGGTATGTTCCATCAATCCGGTAGTTTCCAGGCAAGACAGGATCGCTCCAATGCTGCGATCCACCAATGTGATAAGCCCGAAATACTTTTGCCTAAGATTCAGATAGTCAGCCGGAGTCAGGCCAAAACGAAACTGCCGGACCGTCTGGTCGTTCAGAGCTTTCTCATTTTGCCATTCGCGAATTAATCGGTACCGGAGCGGGACTGCGTTCGGCCCGGATTCCAATGCCGAACCATCCAGGTCCGACTCTGTCAGGTGATGTTCGTCGTTAAAAGGCCCGTTGTATGGTGAATGGGGCTCAACGAACGATACAACGAGAATGAAGGGCGCCTTGCGGTTGCGTTGAATGAAATCGCAAGCGTGTCGCTGGAGAAAATCCGCCTGCGATAATTCCAATGGTAGATTGCTGATGGTTAGAGCGGAGAAGGATCCGTTCTTATGATCGGGCGCCAAACCCTTCTCGATCAAGAATTGACTGTAATCGCTGACTCCTTCTACCGAGATCCATTCGCGAAATCCTCTTTCGGTGGGTGGCTTATCACGCAGGTGCCATTTCCCGATGTACCCGGCACGATATTCACTGCCGATTAGCTGCGGCAAGGTAGCGACCCGGGGATCCAGTGGGAATGCGTTGTTGGTGCATCCCGATTTGTGCGGCCACAATCCCGTCATCAGCGACGCGCGCGATGGCGAACAAACCGGTTGGGTTACATAGGCGCGCCGAAAAACCACAGAATCAGCGGCAAGTTTGTTCAGGTTAGGCGCGTGGACTTTGGCATTTCCATAGCAAGCGAGAGTATCGACGCGTTGCTGATCCGGCAGAAAAATAACGAGATTTGGAGGCCGTTTCGAAGCGTGGGACTGCACCGTCATAAGAAGACTTGGGCGAGAATGTTGCCCAAACCGGCTCGCGAAGCCAAACTCAGAGGCAGATGAATTAGGACGGATTCCACCTCACGGAACCCGAACACCAGCTAGCGGCTGAGCGCGTTCAAGCGAGCCTTGCGACGATCGGCCGCGTTGCGATGAATGAGACCGCGTTTGACCGCTTTATCGAGCGCAGAAACTAGCCGACGGATTTGTTCAGCGTCAGGTTTGTTCGTACTTCGGACCTTTTTCTGAAGTGACCGGATCTGAGTCCGCGCGCCTCGATTTTGGACGGAGCGAGCGAGAGACTGTCGAGAACGTTTGGCAGCTGATCGTGTATTAGCCATTCTTAGTTAAATAAATCGGGCGTCGACGGTCGCGCAGAGCGGGGAAATGTCAAGATGCCGATCCTGCGCAACTATGATCCAGCGCGCGCGCCCGATGCGACTTTGATTTGCGAAGTGTCCTTGTCTTTTCTCAACCCCGACGCTGAAGCAGGCGTGTCAAATCCGTAAACCTCTGGATCAGCCAGGTTCGAGGCTTTGGGCAAGCGATCCTGAACAATCTCCACCGGCGTCCCGAGCGGTAGCTGACTGTAAAGCGCCGCGATATCGACGGATCTCATTCGAATGCAACCAAAACTGGCCGGGCGGCCGAGCAAATTCTCTTCGTTCGTGCCGTGAATGTAAATGCAACGGCGGAAAGCGTGCGCGTTCGCGATCTGCAAACCCCGCAACCAAATGATTCGGGTCATCACCGGATCTCGCCCGGGGGTGTTCGGTCGAAGAATTTCGCCCGTCCAGCGGCGATTGTGGAAGACAGCACCAATTGGCGCACTGTCGCCAATTTTTTGGGCGACTTGCAACAAACCAAGTGGCGTTGCCAGGCTGCCCCAGGTGTCGCCCAGTCCGTACTTGGACGTCGAAACCGGATAGGTGGCGGTGACCGCTCCGTTTTCCATCAACATCAGTTTCTGATCGCGAACGCTGATGATGACGCGCGTGTTAAGCGTGGGAGCGGGAATACTGTTGGCGTGAGCCGGCGCGATTGCCAAAAAAAGCGCCAACCCCAAGGCGGAGGAACGAAACATCCGCGCTTCAATACTCACAAAACGGACCTTGTCACGCGATAATTGGTTCGGCCGAGCGAGAGGCGCCGAAACTGAATTTCGGCGACCAGGGCAGGAGCGAAGAAAGTGCCACATAGAAGAACCCGCCCTGAAACAGGAGCAGAAACGGTACCGACAGAAATTGTCCGTTGGTCAGGGCGAACCACACGAAGTAGCTAAAATAAATCGCGAAGCCCAGTTCCGCGATCGGCAAAGTTGATTTTAGCGCGCGATATTTGCAGCTTCGCCAGGATTGTGACTTGCGCTCGATCCCGTATTTCGGCGTGCGCGTGAAATCGGACTTGTGATTGAAGATCGCTTCCAACACGGCGCGCGCGTTGTTAAGCGAAAGACCGATGCCAAGCGCGAGCAAGCACGGAAGCAGTAGCATCTGCTTCACCCAGGTACGCGGATGCAACTCCCGTTGGGCGCAAACGTAAAATGCCGCGACTGAGACTGACGCGGTCAGAAAAATCGGAATGTCGATCAACAGTGTCCGCACCCAACCGCTCTGCGGGCCGCCGGTGGAGGGATGCAAAAGGACGCACAGGCAGGCAAGCAAAAGGTAGGCAAAGTTTGAAACCAAATGGCCGGTCGCTTCGGCCTTGATCGCGAACGGAAGTTGGCTGCGCCAGATGCTCGGCAAGAGTTTCTTGCAGGTCTGAATCGACCCCTTGGTCCAGCGGTGCTGCTGTGACTTGAAGCCGTTCATGTCGACAGGCAATTCCGCCGGCGTCACCACATCGGACAGGAAGATAAATTTCCAGCCCGCCAGCTGCGCTCGATAACTCAGGTCCAGATCTTCGCAAAGCGTGTCGTGCTGCCAACCGCCCGCCTCTTCGATGCACGATCTACGCCATAACCCGGCGGTGCCGTTGAAATTGAAAAACCGTCCGCTGCGGCTGCGCGCGGTCTGTTCGAGCACGAGGTGGCCGTCCAAAAACATGGCCTGGACGCGGGTTAGCAATGAATAGCCACGATTTAGATGGCCCCATCGCGTCTGGATCATGCCGACTTTCGGATCGGTGAAGAAATGAATCGTTCGCTGAAGCAAATCGCGAGGCGCAACGAAATCTGCGTCGAGAATGCAGACGAATTCGCCATCGGCCGATTCCAGTCCCACCGCGAGCGCGCCGGCCTTGAAACCAGTGCGATCGACGCGATGAATCAGTTGAACGTCGTAACCGCGCTGGCGCAATTCTGCCGCGCAGGCCGCGGTAACTTCGCGAGTATCGTCCGTGGAGTCATCGAGGATTTGGATTTGGAGCAGCTCGCGCGGATAATCGATTTCGCTGACCGAACGGAGCAATCGCTCGACGACGTAGATCTCGTTAAAAATAGGCAGCTGGACGGTGACCTTTGGCAGCTGCTCAAACCGGCCGGCGGGGGCAGGTCCGTGTTTGCGATGTTTAAGGAAAAGATAAATGATGAAATACCGGTGCACACCATAGGCCGACAGACCGATAAGGACGGCGAGATAACAGGCCGTCCAAATCACATAGCCGAGGCTTCCTTGCATAAGGTGAGCTGCCAGTATTAAGACAGCACGCGCATGATGGCGTTTCCGTCGCAGCCGTCAAATCAAAAATGGTGCGATTGCCTCGCAAAAACGACACAAAATCGCCACAAAATCCGACCGTGGTCGATCTTGTACACCGTGCTAATTCTTATGGCGTTGTTTGCGTGTTTCCCGACTGCGGCCGAGGAACCGCCGGCTGGCGAAGAGCACGAATTCGAAGAACTCGGCGTGAATCGTTACACAGCACCGTCGATCGCCCAGATCTTCAAGCAACTCGACGATCTCAAACCAGTGCCATTCGATCAATTGAAGCGCCAGCCTCCGCAAGTTGCCGGAGCGACTCGCGAGCAAAAGGGACTGATATTCGGCGAACTGATTGCCGACGGATTTCTGTTGGTCGAAGGCGAGAAGAAAAACCTGATTGAGAATTTCGGTCGGGTCCTGATGCAGCATGCGCGCGCCCTCGGCGTCGGTGATCGTGTGATGCGCCACAGCGCGAGTCTGACCGAGCTCGGTAAGCGCGGCGACTGGCCGCGGATGCGGCAGGAATTGATCACTACCCAAGCCGACGTCGAACAAGCGATGGTCGAGCTACGCGACGAGAAGATGGCCCATTTGATCAGTCTGGGCGGCTGGCTGCGCGGCCTTGAGATTTGCGCCATTACCGTGGAACTGAATTTTTCGCCGCAACGCGCATCGGTCCTCGCCCGGCCGGAACTGGCGGATTATTTTGCAAGCGAGTTGAAAACGCTTCCACCGGCACTCGCGCAAACACCGTTCATCGAAAAAATCCGCGCCGGAGTGAAAGCTCTCCAACCGCTGCTCAATAAATCACCAAAGACTCTGTCACGCGCCGACGTAGCGGCGATTCGCATTGAAGCGAATCAGCTGAACAACGCGATCCGACAGGGCGAATAAATTCTTCAACAACGGGTTCCGGCGGCAAGCGCTGTGCTGCTGATATGCTATCTTTGCAACCCCTGCGGTATGCCATTGCGATACCTCCTGAAGAAAACGCGGCACAATCGACTCGAGCGTTTCAACATCGTCGTCTCGATCCTTTTGGCTGGCTGGATCCCGTCGATCCTGACGCTCGTTGTTTCCTACTCAATCCTCAGCCGAACGCTCGAAACCAGTATTCTCAAGGACAGGCGAACATTCGTGCAACTGATCGCGCGGCTCGTCGGCGACGATCTCAGCCGCACCGGCGGAATTATCGACTATTACCAGACGTCGCCTGAAGTCGTGCGGATGCTGAACTCGGGAAATCCCCAAGTTGCCGCCCAACAATGGCTCGGGACTACATTTTATGCACATCCGCGCATCGACGGCATGTTTTTCACCGGACGCGACGGCCGATTGATCGCTTCGATCCCTTACGATCCGACCCTGGTCGAGAAAGATGTCGATTCAAGTTTGTGGCGAGCAGACGCCGCCAAAATTGCCGGCGCTTTCGTATCGCCGGTGCATCTGCGTGTTTCGGATAAACGCCCGGTCACTGACGTCGTCGGCGCGATCCGCGCACCCGACAAAACGATCATTGGTTATCTCGGCGTGTCGGTCCTGGTCGAACGAATTGGCCGGCGCTTGGCCACAATCCAGTTCGCCGATCAAATGAGCTGTCAGGTGATCGATCAGACCGGACGCCCGCTGTTCACCAACGATTTTCGACCAAATCCGGGAACAACCGCTTCACGTGATTCGATATTGCCGCCGGAGATTTCCCAGACGAAGGCCGGCAATCTCGAGCGCGGCGGGAATCTTTATTCGTTCGCTCCGGTCGAGACTACCGATTGGACCGTTGTGGTACGGCAGCCGAAGGCGATCGCTTACAAGCCTCTTCATGATCTTCTCGAGCGAATGGCCGTCCTGAGCGGATGGTTGGTGCTGGCGATTTCAATTTTCGCCTGGTTCGGCGGCCGATTTTACCGGCGGCAGACTGAAGCCGCACGCCGGATTGAGCGTGAAGTTATTTTCAACGAAAAGATCCTCGCCAACATGCCGGTCGGGATCGCCTTTGTCGATCCAGCCACGCGGAAATTTTTGCAGACCAACGAAGCGTTTACACAAATGGCGCAACGTTTCGGCGGTCTGTCCACGCGACGCGACGTCTTTGGCTCCAATTACGACGACGTCAAAATCGCGCCGCCAGATGCGATCGAACGCGTTCTTTCGTTTGGCACGCCATTTCAATTGGTCGAGCAACCGTTTCAAGACGAGGGCGGCATGACCCACTTCGTCAACGTGACGCTGCTGCGCTTGCAGGCCGCCGATCAGACGATCCAGGGCGTGCTCTATTTCGTCGAGGACAAGACGCGCGACGTAACGTTGCGTCATGAATTAATTAACGCCAACGCGGCGAAAGACCAGTTCCTCGCTTTGCTCTCGCACGAACTTCGCAACCCGCTCTCGCCAGTAATCGCGATGGTTGCCCAACTGGAAGCTTCGACACCGCGCTCGGCCAAGCTGTGGAAGGCGCTCGAAGTGATCCGGCGAAATGTCGAACTTGAAGCGCGATTGATTGACGACCTGCTCGACGTCACCCGCATTGCCAAAGGCAAATTGCAATTGACGCTCGAAATCGTCGATGTGCACGAAATTCTGTATCGTGCCTACGAGATCTGTCGGGACGACCTCGAAAGAAAATCGATCGAGGCAAAATTCGAACTCAACGCCCGCGAGATCTATGTCGAGGGCGATCCGGCCCGGTTGCAGCAGATCTTTTGGAATCTGATCAAGAACAGCGTGAAATTTACGCCTGCCGGCGGGCGCATTACCGTCTGTACGTCGAATTCCGGACCCAGTGAAATCGAAACCCGCGTTACCGACACCGGAATTGGGATTGAATCCGACAAAATCGACAAAATCTTCAATGCCTTCGAGCAGGGACAAACTTCGATCACGCGCAGATTCGGCGGCCTCGGTCTGGGTTTAGCCATCTCCAAGGCTATGGTCGACGCCCATCGCGGAAAGATTCGGGTGGAAAGTGCCGGAAAGGACCAGGGCGCAACTTTCATCGTTCAGTTGAGAACGGTGCCCGCACCGGTTGGTACCGCTAACGGGGCTGACGACGAAAAAAACGCTCCGGACACAAAACGCGCTTCGTCTTGCAAACGTCGGCTCCTTTTGGTCGACGATCATGTCGATACCTGCACCGGAATAAAACTGATGCTGGAACGGCGAGGCTATGATATCAGCGTTGCGCATTCCGCCGACCAGGCGGTGCAAAAAGCGGGATCGGAACATTTCGATCTCTTGATTAGCGACATTGGTTTGCCCGACCGCACCGGCTACGAATTGATGAGCGAATTACACAAGAGCAAAGGGTTGTCCGGAATTGCCCTCAGCGGCTTTGGAATGGAAGCAGACGTAACCAAAGCGCGAGATGCTGGATTCTCCGAGCACCTCACCAAGCCGATTAACTTCGAGTTGCTCGAGCAAGCCATTCACCGGCTTCTCGACTCTAAATCCTGACCTCGCGTCGCGTTGGGCGCGACGTGAATGTCAACCCGGCAGGCCGTTGTTACCCGCCGTTTCGCACTCCGGCCGGCGATGTTTTCTTGGCGGCGGCGTCCTTCAATTCGCGGGAGAGTTTTTCGACTCTCTGCCGCATGATTTTGCCGGCCTTGAATTTCACCGTCGCGCGAGATGGAATCACAAAACTGCTCCCGGGTTGGTTTGGATTTCGGCCGACTCGAGGTTTGGTCAGTCGCGGCTGGAAGATTCCGAAGTTGCGCAGCTCGACCGGCACATTGTTGGCCAGACTATCGGTGATTTTGTCGAGCGTTCGCTGAACAATATCAAATACCTGGTGCTGGACCATCCCGGTCTGGTTGCTGATCGCAACCACGATGTCGCGTTTGGTAAGTTTAGCCATACTTCTACACAAGGAATCGTATGTCACCACACAATCGCGGGCATGATCGACGAAGAAAAGTAAATTCTTTGGGCCGAGCCGTCTAGGCCGCCGATAGCGGCCGATCAGTGGGCCGTTGCCGGACGCCGAAAATATCGGTTTCGCAACTGACTCCAATAATAGTCAAACACCGATTGCTCGGCCAATTCCCTGCGTCGTGCCTTGAGCTGGCCCTGCATCAAGCCCAGTCTGGTGAACGCGGCGTTCCAATCTGTCTCCAAGCGGCGTATCTCGTCACTGGTAAGGTCACGCACGCCTCGAACCGATACGCCTCGCTGCAAAACGCTCATCGCCTTGCCCGACACCTCCGCGACAATATTCAATTCTCGAAGAATATACTCAGTCTCTTGCAGGAGATTGCTTCGGATTTCGGTGAACTGGCGTTCTTGCTCCGACGAAATGATTGGCTTCGCCTTATCCAGACCGTAGGTGATGAGGTCGTGAAGCTTTTTCCAGTTCTCCAACTGCAAACTGACCAGGCGTAATTTGGTTTCGAGAACTTTGTCACGCATGGGATTGCACGGCTAAACACTCACGAGCTCGAGCGTTTCATCGAGCTTCTGCAGATTGTCGATGAGCAGATGAGCCCACGGCCGATTCACCGTTTGTTCCTGACTGATAATTCCCTCTTCAAAGTAGAAACGTCCCTGGCGCCAGCGGAAAATCTCCGCGACTGCGGCTTCGCCTTCCAGCGAACCAAAAATCGCGTGCCGGACCGCTCCCTGTTGCAGATAGATTTCGCTGTTGCCACGGCCGGACTTAAACGTAAAGCGCCCGCTTCGCTGACTCAGGCAGCTCATCTGCAAGATTTCCGCTGCCGAAAACTGGTTGAGATTTCCGATCAAGGAATGGCACGGATCGATTCCTTCGGCGGCAGTGCCCGCATTGGAGTCGAGCGATTGAACAAAACGTTTTAAACTTCCCTGCAACCGACGATGGCTTCGGGTCATCGACAATAATTCAATGTTCTGTTCCCTAGCGATCGCCTCGATTTCCGATCCGCGCCGATCGTAAAGAAGGCACGCAATAGTTAGAGATGGAAAATGCTGCCGGACGTTTGTCGCTTGCTCCAAGGCCAGCCTTGCTTCGCCCTCGATGATCAAGCCGTCGAAATTCTCCCCAATCAGGGCAGAGACTGCTTCGGACAGATTTCGGACAACCTGAATATCCAATTCGCCGTTTTCGTCGAGAATAGCCAGGGCTCGATCTTCGAAGACCGGGTCAGCGTTTAAAATCAGCACTCGAGTTTCCACAATCCCAAATTACGTCTCAAGACCTGTAGCAGGAACCTTGCCGGAACGGACGTTCCCCGGGCAGTCCTATCGACGCCACTCCTGCCGGGGTGGTGGCTCAGCAAAGTGCTCAGGCGCAACCGCATGCGCCGTGCGGAAATGGACTTTGGCGACCTGACGCAACGCGTCAACCCCCCTCGATTCTACCAGCTTCTGGGCCGCTGCCTTAACTGCGGGAGACACGCCCCGTTCCAATCCGACCCCAAGCTTCTTACCCTCTCGATCCAGCCAGTTTATGAAACCCTCTCTGGCCAGGATCGAAGCCGCGGCCACCGCAACGTCCGATTCCGCGCGCGGCCGTTGTTGAATCTGGATCTTTTGGCCATGGCGAAATAACGATTGCTCGATCACTCGCGCGTCTGCGAATTGGTCCGAAAGCGAGCGAGGGCAGTCCGGTTTCTTTGCCAACAGGTTTTCGATCACTCGGGCATGGCCCCAGGCCAGGAGCTTGTTCAAGTTGCCGAACTTCTCATAGAGCTCGTTGTACTTCGCCGGGCCGATCAAGACGACGTCGCTCAGGCCCATCGAAGTTTTTCGAATCGTATCTGCCAACGCCCGAATACGGGCATCCGAACTGATTCGTTTGCTGTCCTGGACGCCGCCTTCCACAAGTTTGCGGGCGATCCCGCGGTCCACGTAAACGCCGGCGATTACTAGCGGTCCGAAGAAATCGCCTTTGCCGCTTTCGTCCACGCCAAAATGCGGCTCGAACATTTCCGGCGAATGAACTTCTTCGTAACCGAGTTTCGCCTCGCCCAAGATTTTCGGTTCCAGCTCGAACTGGACGAATTCTTCCACGCCTTTGCCTTGGATCAACACTTTGGGACCTTTTTCGTAGATCGCGACACTGAGTTTATCTTTTTGGGCGAAGACCAGGGTGTACTGCTTCGGCGAAAATGCGAAGCCGAGCTCTTCAAGCAGGGATCGAAGTTTATTGGCCTGCTCGCGCGTTAACAAACTTGTGTAGCTCGTCAGTGGCGCCATTTGCAAAATCTACCACGAAGAGCACGAAGAACACGAAGCATGTCTTTGACGATCCTAAATTCTTCGTGCCCTTCGCGTCCTTCGTGGTTCAATTCCTTCAAGTGATAGCTTCTAAATTCCGACGCCAGCTCTTGCGTTGGTACCGCAAAAACGGTCGCGATCTTCCCTGGCGCCGAACAAACGATCCTTATGACATCCTCGTTTCCGAATTCATGCTTCAACAGACGCAGGTCACAACCGTGCTGCCTTACTACAAAGATTGGCTGCGGCGGTTCCCGGCCTTGGCTGCGTTGGCACGTGCGTCAGAAAACGACGTTCTCCACGCGTGGCAGGGACTCGGCTACTACGCCCGTGCCCGAAACCTTCACGCGACCGCCAAGCTAGTTACGGATCGACATCGCGGACGCTTTCCGCGGGCGATCGACGATATGCGGAAGCTTCCGGGTATCGGGAAATATACGGCCCACGCGATCGCAGCATTCGCGTTCGACCAAGCTGTCCCGATCGTCGAAGCGAACATCTCCCGCGTATTAAGCCGGGTTTTCGACTTACGAAAACCAATCGATTTGATGACGGGACGAAACGCTCTCTGGGATTACGCGACCGCGCTTATGCCGAAAAAATCTGCGGCGAAATATAATTCTGCGCTTCTCGATCTTGGCGCGTTGATTTGCCTCCCCCGAAATCCAAAATGCGGAATCTGCCCGGTGAAGAATTTCTGCTGTGCCAAGGATCCGGAGTTACTACCGATTAAGCGATCACGGCCTGAAACAAAACGCTTGATCGAGCGACATGTTTTCGTTCTCAGGCAAAACAAAATCCTGCTGCAATCCGCCCAACGCCGCTGGCATGGCATGTGGATCCTGCCGCATCTCAACGGAAGCCGCCAAAAAAGGAACGCCGCGATCTACAAGCGTGCGTTCCCGTTCACTAATCATCAGATCACGCTGCAGGTTTTTCCGTCAGAAGGTCGCAAGATCGACAACCATCGAACTCGCTGGTTCAAGGGACGCGAGCTTGAGTCGATTCCAATTCCATCGCCGCATCGCCGCGCAATTGAACAACTCCTCGCGAACGCCTAACTTCGCGCGTGGGCAAAATCGAGACGCTTCCAGACGTTCACGGCCACTTCGGTCCGTATGGCGGAATGTTTGTGCCGGAGACACTCATGTCAGCGCTCCACGACCTGGCAGCCGCATACGATCGTGCTAAGAAGGATCCCGCGTTTCAAAATGAATTGTCGAGTTTGCTCCGCGATTTCGCTGGAAGGCCAACCGCGCTTTATTTCGCGGAACGCCTAACCAATCAGCTCGGCGGTCCCAGGATTCACTTGAAGCGGGAAGACCTGCTTCATACCGGCGCGCACAAGATCAACAACGCGCTCGGCCAGATCCTGCTCGCGCAGCGAATGGGCAAACGGCGGATCATTGCCGAAACAGGAGCCGGCCAGCATGGCGTCGCCACGGCCACGGTCGCCGCCCGATTTGGTTGCGAGTGCATCATTTACATGGGCAAGGTGGATATGGAGCGGCAGGCGTTGAATGTCGCGCGGATGAAATTTCTGGGCGCGAAGGTCGTTCCGGTCACGGCCGGGCAGGCCACGCTCAAGGAAGCGATCAACGAAGCGATGCGGGATTGGGTCACCAACGTCCGGACCACTCATTATATATTAGGGTCGGTCCTCGGCTCGCATCCCTACCCAATGATGGTGCGCGATTTTCAGAGTATCATCGGCGTCGAGGCGAGGCATCAGATCCTGGAGCGGGAGGAACGTCTCCCAGACTTGCTCGTCGCCTGCGTTGGCGGCGGGAGCAACGCCATCGGTTTGTTCCACCCGTTCCTGGAAGATCGAGATGTCCGGATGGTCGGGGTTGAAGCCGGCGGCGAAGGGATTCGCAGAGGAAAACATGCTGCGCGTTTCCAAGGCGGACGACTCGGTGTTTTGCAGGGCACAAAAACTTTTCTGCTCGCGAACGATGAAGGGCAGATCGAACTAACCCATTCGGTTTCGGCCGGACTCGATTACGCCGCAGTCGGTCCCGAACATTCGTACTTACGCGATCTGGGCCGGGTACAATATACTTACGCGACCGACGATGAAGCTCTCAACGCGTTCAAGATTCTTTCCGAGACGGAGGGAATTATTCCCGCGCTCGAAACCGCGCACGCGATTGCGTACCTCGTGAAGAGCGCGCCAAAAATGAAGGGAAGCGAAATTGTCATCGTTAATTGCTCTGGCCGCGGCGACAAGGATGTCGATCAAGCAGCGGCGGCATTCGGCATGAAGGAGAAATCGAAATGAGATCGATGACCGGATATGGTCACGGCGAGACCGATCACAACGGCACGAAATTTACGGTCGAAGTCAATTCGGTAAACCGAAAGCAGAGCGATATCGTGATCAATCTGCCGCGCGACCTCGTTTCGCTTGAGCCGCAGATTCGGCAGACCATCAACGAAAATATTTCACGCGGACGAACGAATGTCGTCGTCAGCTATCAAAACGGCTCAAGCGGTCTGCGACAACTGGCCCTCGATGTCGATCTAGCCCGGTCCTATCACGATGCAATGCGGGCACTGCAAAAGCAATTGAATGCGCCAGGCGAAATCACAATCGGGGCAATATTGCAGGCGCCGGGCGTGATGCGGGCGCCGGAAGAGTCATTCGATTCCAGTGAAGCGTGGCCGGCCATTGAACGCGCGCTGCGCGCGGCGCTCAATCAGCTAGTCAAAATGCGCGAACGTGAAGGCAAGAATCTCGCCAAGGATTTGATTCACCGCCTGAAAGCGATGCGAAAGCAAATCAAGGAGATCCGCAGCCTGCATCCCGATGTCGTCAAAAAGTATCGGGCCGCGTTATTGGAGCGAATTCAAAAAGCCGGTTTGCCAATCGCGCCCGACGATGAACGCCTCGTCAAAGAAATCTCGTTTTTTGCCGATCGCTCCGACGTTTCGGAAGAACTCACCCGCGTGGAAAGTCACCTCGCGGAGTTTGCCCATCACCTTCGGCGTCACGAGCCGGTCGGCCGCACGCTTGAGTTTATCACCCAGGAAATCTTTCGTGAACTGAACACTCTGGGCGCCAAGGCGAACGACGCCGGCATCGCGCAACGTGTCGTCGCTTGTAAAGCCGAACTGGAAAAAATTCGCGAGCAAATTCAAAACCTTGAGTAGTCGATTCACTCGCAACGGAATTCTCTTCGTGCTTTCCGCTCCTTCCGGCGCCGGAAAAACAACCCTCGTAGACGCGCTTCGGAAAACTTCGGAGTTCGTTTATTCGGTCTCTTGCACTACGCGACCTGCCCGCGCCGGAGAAGTTGAAGGCGAGGACTATCGATTCTTATCACACAAGGAATTCGATGCGCGCGCAAAGGCCCGTGAATTTTTGGAGCACGCCACCGTACATGGTCATCGATACGGAACGCTCTTGAAACCGATTGCGGAAGATTTGAGCAACGGCCACGATGTTTTGATCGACATCGACACCCAGGGCGCGGCCACCATTCGCAATTCCAAAGACGAATTCATTCGCCAGGCGCTGGCTGATATTTTTCTCATGCCACCGGATGTGGACGAACTGCGCAGGCGCCTGACCAAGCGGGGCACCGAAACCGCCGAACAAATCGAAACGCGCCTGGCCAATGCAATCCGCGAAATGGAATCATGGCCGCAATACCGCTACACCATCATCAGCCGGACAACCGAGGAGGACTTGCAGAAATTTCGACACATCATGAATGCCGAGCGATATTTGAGTCGGCGGTTAGTCCAAAAGTGATTGCGAATACTCGATGAAACGAAATTCCAGCCAGCAACCTGAGAAGAGCGCTTCGCGCAAAGTTGTTCGCATGCGCGGTGGTGGAAAAACAATCGTGCTTGGCGTGACTGGCTCGATCGCCGCCTACAAATCTGCCGAGCTCGCCAGTTTGCTCGTGAAGCAAGGGCACCAGGTTTTTGCAGTAATGACGCACGACGCGACGGAATTCATTACGCCGCTCACGTTGGAAACGCTTTCTAAAAACCCGGTGATGACCAGTTTCTTCGACGAGAAAGAAAACTGGCGGCCCGGCCACATCGAGCTCGCCGACCGCGCGAATCTGCTTCTGATCGCGCCGGCGACGGCGAACGTCATCGCCGAGTTTGCCCACGGCCTGGCGAATCATCCGCTCGCCGCCATCGCGCTCGCAACCCGCGCGCCGATTTTGATTGCGCCGGCGATGAACGGAAAAATGTGGTCGCATCCGGCGACGGTTGAGAACGTGACGACATTGAAATCGCGCGGCGTCGAGTTCATCGGACCGGAGGATGGAATGCTCGCGTGCGGCTACGAAGGACTCGGCCGGCTTTGGAAGATCGAGGACATCGCCTTCCGCGCTGAATTTTTGCTCGCCCGTCAGGAAAATCTTATCGCGTGAGATTTCTTGTCACGGCTGGGCCAACCCGCGAGCCGATCGATCCTGTTCGTTATCTCAGCAATCGTTCGTCCGGCAAAATGGGTTACGCTATCGCGGAAGCGGCGATTGGCGCCGGCCACGATGTTGTCCTGATTTCCGGGCCGGTGAATCTCGAGCCCCCACCCGGTCTGAAATTAGTTTCCGTTTCGACCAGCGAGGAGATGTTCGGTGCGGTCGCCGCAAACATTCCCAATTGCGACGTGTTCGTCATGTCGGCGGCCGTCGCCGATTTCAAGCCGGCAAATATCTCGAAGCAGAAAATCAAAAAGCGGGACGAAAGCCTCTCTCTCGACTTAACCCCGAGTCGCGACATCCTTGCGTCGCTATCGAAAGACAATCGGCATTTCGTGGTCGCCGGGTTTGCTGCTGAAACGGAAAATATCGAAGCGAATGCGCTAAAAAAACTTCGCGAGAAACGTTGCGACGTAATCGTAGCGAACGATGCGCGCATTGCCATGGATAGCGACGAAAACGAAGTCACAATTTTCTTTCGCGACGGCGAAAAGAAGACAATTTTGCGCGCGCCGAAGAAAATTATCGCGCGCGAGCTGGTAAAGATTTTTGAAAATGTTCGTGAAAAAGGTTTGACAAAGAAAATCACGTGATGAATTCATGCGGTAAGTGAAGTCATTCCACTCTTCACAGATTTCCGCGAAAACGGATTGAAAGGGGGGAATAGAAGTCGATGGCAAAGAAAAAAAGGAAAGCAGCAAAACGTAAGGCGAAGAAAAGAAAAAGACATTAAGCGCTTCGCTTAACTCACGACTTCGAAAATCTTTCGAAGTCACAACCCCAAACTTCAACCCGGGAGGAGAACTTGTTTTCCTCCCGGTTTTTTATTCGCTGAGAAGTTGAGCCGTTGAGAGGAAAAGCTATTCTGCCTCAGCTCAACTTCTCAACGCCTCAACAACTCAACTTCTTCGATGAAGCATTATCTCGATGCCGCTAAGAACGCCGCCCGCAAAGCCGGCGAACTGCTTCGCAAGAACTTTCACAGTCCACAGCACGTCAACGCGGCGCTCGCCCACGACATCAAACTCGCCATCGACGTCGAGACGCAGGAGCTCATCACCAAGGCGTTGCTCAAACAATTTCCCGAGCACGCCCTTTATGGAGAGGAAGGAATTGTTGGCGACCAATCAAGCGAACATCAGTGGGTGGTCGATCCGCTCGACGGCACCGTAAACTATTTTTACCAGATCCCGCACTTCTGCGTTTCCATCGCGCTCCGGTGGAAAGGCGAGATCATCGTCGGCGTGATTTACGATCCGATGCGCGATGAAATGTGGAGCGCACAGAAAGGCGAGAAGCCACGCTTAAACGGTCAGCATTTTCGGGTGAGCGAGCGGAACGAATTGTCCGAGGCGGTGATTTCCGTTGGACTCGCGAAAACCGGCCATTCGATCGATTCCAATTTGCCTTTGTTCGAAGCGATGATTCATCGCGTGCGCAAATGCCGTGTGCTCGGCAGCGCCGCGCTCGACATGGCCTACGTCGCATGCGGCCGTTTGGACGCCTACATCGAGCGTGGAATTAGTTTGTGGGACATCGCGGCCGGATGGATTCTAATCGAAACTGCTGGCGGCAAAGTCGATTTGCGTCCGCGCAAAGATATGAAAGACAAGTACAGCATCGTAGCGTCAAATGGCGTCATCGATTTAAAATTGTGAGCACCACTCGTTGCGGAATCGGCTACGACATTCATCGCCTCGGTCAGAATCGAAAACTGATCCTGGGCGGCGTTGAAATTCCCTACCTGCTCGGCCTCGAAGGTCATTCCGATGCGGATGTTTTGTCGCATGCGATCGCCGATGCGTTGCTCGGTGCGATCTGCGCGGGCGACATCGGGCAACATTTTCCGAACACAGACGAATCGATCCGCGGGATCAGCAGCATCGAGATCTTGAAACGGGTAAGCCAGATGCTCGCCGGAAAGAAAGCTCGAATCGTAAATATCGATGCGACGGTGATCGCGGAAGCGCCAAAACTTGGCCCGCAAATTCCGGAGATGCGAAAGAAACTTGGTGCGACGCTCGGAATCTCCGACACGCAAGTGAGTATCAAAGCGACGACGAATGAGCGCCTCGGTCCGATTGGCCGCGGCGAAGGAATTTCCGCGATGGCGGTGGCGACGATCGAGCAAGATTAGATGGCGCTCCGCTTCTTCAACACCTATTCGCGGCAAGTCGAAGAATTTCAGCCACGCGACGTGACAAAGGTCGATATGTACACGTGCGGGCCGACTGTTTACAGTAGGGCCCACATCGGAAATTTCCGTGCCTACATTTTCGAAGACCTGCTCCAACGCCATCTCGAAGCGCGCGGCTTCAAGGTTCACCGCGTGATGAACATCACCGACGTGGACGACAAGACGATCCGTGGTGCCCGGGAAGCCAAAATTCCGCTTCAAAAGTTCACTCAACAATTTAAGGACGCGTTCTTCGAAGATGCCGGGACGTTGCGCATCAAACCCGCGGACGAATATCCGTCCGCGACCGAGCAGCGTTACATCGAAAAGATGATCGCGATGATTAGTGCGTTGATTTCGAAAGGTCTCGCCTATCAGGCAGATGACAAATCCGTTTACTACCGGATCAACAAGTTCCCGAATTACGGAAAGCTTGCCCACCTCGACCTTGCCGAGCTGAAACCGACGGGGCGTGTTCGGCATGATGAGTACGACAAGGAGCACATCGGCGACTTCGCGTTGTGGAAAGCGTGGGACGAAGACGACGGGGACGTGAAATGGAATTCACCCTGGGGGCCTGGGCGTCCCGGCTGGCACATTGAGTGCAGCGCCATGGCGACTGCGATCCTTGGCGATCAGATCGACATTCATTGCGGCGGCGTGGACAACATTTTCCCGCACCACGAAGCGGAAATCGCCCAAAGCGAAGGCGTGACCGGGAAGAAATTCGTCAATTACTGGCTGCACTGTGCGCATCTCCTGGTCGACGGACAGAAAATGGCGAAGTCGCTTGGCAATTTTTACACTGTGCCTGACGTGCTCGAAAGAGGGTACACCGGTCGCGAAACTCGTTACGCGTTGATGCGGGTCCATTATCGCACGCAATTAAACTTCACCTGGGACGGAATGAAGGAAGCGCGCGAATCGCTGGGGCGAATTGACGATTGGATAATGCGGCTGCAGGAAAAGTCGCAAGAAAACAGCAAACTTCCAACGTGCAACATCGAACCTCCAACTCAGAGGTTCGAAGCGGCACTTGATGACGATCTAAACATTTCGGATGCCCTCGGAGTTTTGTTCGATGGAATACGCGACACCAACCGAGCATTGGACGAAGGAACATTCAGTCCATTCGACGCCCAGAAGTGGCTGCAATGGTGGGCGCAGATTGACCGCGTCTTCGATTTTACGGGAACACGCGCCAACATCCCCGATGAGATCGTCAAACTCGCCGAAGCGCGGGTGCAAGCGAGGCTTGCAAAAGATTTTCGGAAAAGCGATGAGTTGCGCGACAAATTGAATGCGCTCGGCTGGGAAGCGCGCGACACCAAGGACGGCCAGAAGATTACGCGACGCGCCGGCGCGAAATAGAAAATGTTTGCGCCAGCACAATTACTTAGCCTCGAGCACACAGCCCATCCCAAGCTGTTCGAAGACCAGCAATTTATCTGGAACGCGCTCAACCAGATCGCGAGCTATTTGCAGTTTCGCTTGAAGCCGGCTGTGCTCGGCGAGCTGATGGGCCGTCCGTTTATCAGCAGCAACGTGTTCGTTGGTCGCGGCACTGTTGTCGAACAAGGAGCCGTGCTAAAGGGCCCGGCGTGGATCGGCGAAAATTGTCAGATCCGCAGCGGTTGTTATGTGCGCGAGAACGTCGTGGTCGGCAACGGCGTCGTCATGGGCAATTCGTGCGAATTCAAGAACAGCATCATCTTCGACGAAGCCCAGATCCCACACTTCAATTACGTTGGGGACTCGATCCTCGGATTCAAAGCGCATCTCGGCGCCGGCGTGATCCTGTCGAACGTGAAGCTCGACCACACCGAGATCGTGGTTGCCGCGAAGGAGGGCGACATCGCGACCGGGCTTACGAAATTTGGTGCGATTGTCGGTGACCGGACCGAGATCGGCTGCAACGCGGTGATCAATCCCGGTTCTGTTCTTGGGCGCGATTGCCTTGTCTATCCGAACGTAAATTTTCGCGGCGTGTTGCCTGAAGGCAGCGTGGTAAAACTGCGTCAGGAATTGCAAATCCTGGAGCGGCACGAAGCGGGAAAATAATTCCGGCGGATGGGGGATTCTCCAACGCTGCGCTTTGGCTCCGAAATCTGAAACCGGCTGGCTAGCCAAGCCGTAGTCTTGGAGCAATGGCGAATTCATTCAGAGAGCGAAGCCCGCCTTCGTTTTACTACGGCGTGGCAGCGTTCGCCTGTGCGCTTCGCTCCAAGCGAAAGCTGGCGGATGGGGGGGGATTCGAACCCCCGGTACCTTTCGGTACACACGCTTTCCAGGCGTGCACAATAGACCGCTCTGTCACCCATCCCTTGGTCGTGGAATCTATCTCGAATTTGTTGTAGGGGAAGCTGTCAGCTTCCCTCTTTTGATGGTCGGGACGCTAGCGGCGTCCCCTACAGATTTAGGCGGCGGAACAATTCGTCGAGCGGTAATTGGATGCCGATGAAAAATTCGCCGAAATCGGCGTACTCCGCGCTCACCGGATCGAATCGCATCTCGTAAACGATCGACTTGATCTGAAATGTGTCGCGCGCAAACAGCGTGACCCCCCACTCTGCGTCATCGAGTCCGGTCGAGCCGGTGATGAGTTGTTTCACCTTGCCCGCGTATTGCCGGCCAACGTTCGCGTGGCCTTTCATTAACTTTCGACGCTCGTCGAACGGCAGCGCGTACCAGTTTCGCTGCTCGCCGCGACGTTTGTTCATATTGTAGAAACAAACCACGGGCCAATCGGGGAGCGCCGGATAAACCCGTTCCTGACGGTAATGTTTCATTCGATCACGAAACGTGTTTAGGGCCGCTTCCAGCTTTGCCGCGTCGCGTTTCGTCTCAGCGTCCAGTGTCTCGGTGTATTCTTCGTCGGTGGTGATGTATTCACTTTCTTCGGTAAGGGACAAATAACTGTAGACCGGCGTCAGAACATCGGCGCCCAGTGACAGCGACAATTGCTTTTCGATCTTGTTCGCGTTTTGCAGATCGGGCGTGATCAACATGAATCCGAGGTCCGCCTTGGGCGTGACGACGCTGAGTGTGAGCAATTGTGTTGAATCCGTCGCCCGAACTTCCTGCGCAAGCTTGGTCAGATTCGTTTTGGCTGCGTTTTGATCGTCACGGCTAAGCAAATTCCATTGGCCATGCTCAACCTGATAAAACAGGTGCAGGCAGTGCCAGCCTTGTTCCGGCACGAGCGTGGTGTTCTTGTCGGTCACGTCGGTATTGTAATTCGCAACAACAAGTTGTCGATCTTATGGGGGCGTGGCTGTTTGTGCGCTTGGCAAGTGCGCCATGCAGTATTCCTCCCCGTCGCGTGCAACCCTAAATTCCAGATCTGGGTCGGTCAGTTCTGTCCGTCCGCAGACCGCGCATTTGTGAAGCGATTCGCTCTCCGGCTTGGACTGCACTTCAAAACGACGTCGCCTTTCCGAGACGTCCCGACGATTCCGCGCCTCGTGGATGAATTCAGGTCCAAAGAAGATCAGGTAATTGGCCAACGCGGCTATCAACGAGGCCCGATATGAATTCGAGTTTGTAAAGAACCCGAGCAGGAGGAGCGCGCCGGCGATCCACGCCAGCCATTTAATGCGCACCGGCAGAATGAAAAGAATGTAGATGATTTCTTCGGGATGGAATCGCGCAAAGGCGAAAAACAACGAAGCGATCAACATCAGATTTGAGAAATTTGTTCCGAAGAAGAACGCCGCGATCGTCGTGCCGATCATGCCGATCACGAAATAAAGAGTGAACCGGAATGCGCCCATCGCGCGTTCAACACCTTCCCCAATCCACCAGAGAAACCAGAGCGCGAAGATTACCCAAAACGGGCTCGTCGTCTGGGGAATGAAAATATAAGTCACGAGCCGCCAAACTTCGCCGTGGCGGATCTTTTCCGGATCCAGCACGAGCATCGACGTGAATCCCGGAAGCGCCCAGGAAAGGCCGAATACCAGCGCAGCGAAACCAACCAGAATGCGCGGCAATCCCGGAATCCCGAGAAAACCGAGGCGACGTTCCAGTCTGTCGAGCAAGCTCATGTCCGGCGCACGGTAAAAGAACACGAGAAACGCTTCAAGGTGGATCGAGCAGTCCCTTGCTCGATGTCAATTAGGCGGCGAAGCCGCATTTATTTAGCATCGCCCGCGGAGCGGCCGATCCACCTTTGACATGCGTTCAGCGCGCCCCTTAGCTTGGGCCGTGAACGAACCCGCGCAGAAAAAAACGCCGCTTTATGACGAGCACGTAAAGCTTAGCGCCAAGATGGTCCCTTTCGCCGGCTGGCTCATGCCGGTGCAATACACCAGCATCGTCCAAGAACATCAGGCCGTTCGAAAGAACGTCGGCATGTTCGACATCTCTCACATGGGCCAGTTCATCGTCAGCGGAAACGACGCGCGCATTTGGCTGAACACGATGTTGACCAACAACATCGACAAGCTGGAGGTCGGACAAGGCCAATACACCTTTCTACTCAACAAGAAAGGCGGGATCATCGACGACCTGATTGGTTATCGGATTGGCAACGCGACATTCTTGCTGGTCGTAAATGCGTCGCGTGCCGACGAAGATCTCGACTGGCTGAAAAAACACGCCCGCGGCGATGTGAAGATCGAAAGCCGCAGCGCGGATTTTGGCGGCGTCGCGATCCAAGGTCCGCGGATCGGCGAGTTGTTTTCGGACCTGCCGGTGCGGAATCACATTGTAGATCTTCAGTTCGAAGGAATGCGCGTCTCGATCGCGCGTACGGGTTACACCGGCGAGGACGGCGTCGAGGTTTTCTTTCGAAACAGCGACGCGAGCAAGCTTTGGAACACCGTGCTTGAAAAAGGAAAAGCTCTCGGACTGAAACCGTGCGGACTTGGCTCGCGCGACACGTTGCGCCTGGAAATGTGTTACCCGCTCAACGGTTCCGATCTTTCGCCGGAACGGAACCCGATCGAAGCCGGGCTCGGATTCTTTGTCGATCTAACCAAACCGAATTTTATCGGCCGCGACGTTTTGTTAAAAACCAAGGAGAACGGTCCGCGCGAAAAGCTAGTGCCGTTCAAAATGAAAGATAAAGGTCCGCCGCCGCGTTTGCATTACGCCGTTTTTGAAAATGGCGAACGAATCGGTGAGGTGACCAGCGGCACACTTTCGCCGAGCTTGAATTGGGGCGTGGGAATGGCGTATGTCTCAACCCCGCACGCGAAAATCGGCGCGCAAATCGACATCGAGATTCGCGGACAGAAATTTCCGGCCACGATCGAGAAAAAACCGTTATATAAGAAATGAACTGCGGCTGATACAGCCGCCTCTACAGTATTATGAACGTTCCAGAGGATTTGCTTTACACCGAGAGTCACGAATGGATTAAGCGCGAAGGCGACAAGATTCGCGTCGGCATCACCGATCACGCGCAATCCGAATTGACCGACGTGGTTTTTGTCGAGTTGCCGAAAATGGACCGGCAAGCGAACGCGAAGGAAGCGATCGCAGTGGTCGAGTCAGTTAAAGCCGCGAGCGATATTTACGCGCCGGTGAAGGGAACTGTCGTCGAAGCCAACAAGGCGCTCGAGGCCGACCCCGGTTTAATCAATCGCGAGCCATTCGGTCAGGGCTGGATCTTCGTCCTCAAGATCGACAATTCAGACGATCTCAAAAATCTGAAAGACGCCGCCGCCTACAAGAAGCAGATCGGCGGCTAATGCCGAAATTTTTTCGGACTCCCTCGGACTTCCGGACGTGGCTCGGGGGAAATCATGAAGTAGCGATGGAGCTTTGGGTCGGCTTTTACAAGAAGGAATCTGGAAAGCCGAGTATCACGTGGCCGGAATCAGTGGACGAAGCGCTTTGTTTTGGATGGGTCGACGGAATTCGGAAACGCGTCGACGAAGTCAGTTACCAAATTCGGTTCACGCCGCGCCGGCGGGGAAGCATTTGGAGCGAAATCAACATCAAACGCGCTCGAGCTCTGACGAAACAAAAACGCATGCGAGCAGGGGGCTCGAAAGCATTCGCGGCGCGCATTGAGAACAAGTCAGGCATTTATTCGTACGAACAACGGCGTCCAGAGCTGGACGAGCCGTATGCAAAGAAGCTGAAGAAAAACAAGATGGCATGGAGCTTCTTCCAAGCGCAGTCGGCATCGTATCGGAAAATGATCTGTTGGTGGATCGTCAGTGCCAAGAAAGAAGAGACGCGATCCCAGCGACTAAGGAAGCTGATGATCGCATCAGCTCAAGCAAAACGCCTTTAGGACGAGGACAAAGGTGGATCGACCGCTCCGCAGGCGATGTTAACAGAGCTGATCAGTCTTTGCCGAAGAGCAGTTCGTCGACGCCTCGGAGAACTTCTTCGACTCGGATAGGCGCGGCGAAGAAGCTGTAGCCGGACAGAATTCCACCGGAAACCATCTGGCTTTCGGGACGGAGGCTGGTCAGCGAAAGCACCGGTGTATCTTTGAGTGTGCCATCGGTGTGGATCTCGCGCTCGATATTGCGGCGTTCCTGGCCGGCAGTGTCGACGAGGATGAGATCGGGCTGAAACCAACGCGCAGCGTTCAGCGCCAGTTTATCGTCGTGTTCTTCGCGGATGACATATTTCCCGGCGCGTTCCAGCGCTCGCCGAATAAGGCGAGTGACGCCGGGTTCGTGATCGATTAAGAGGATTTTCTTTTGAAACTTCATGGTGGTTGATGTTGAAGCCCCATTCCCGAGCATCGGTTGTGCCATCCGCTCGGACGGAATCGGGCTTTCATCTTGGCGACGGTGTGCTTAATTTCGCGTTCGCCATGAGCAGCAAGGCCAAGCCCCCGGGCTCGGAGTTGAATTTTGAGAAGGCGATGAGCCGGCTGGAGGCGATCGTCGAGCAAATGGAGACTGGAAAATTGCCGCTCGAGGATTTGATCGTCCGCTACGAGGAAGGGATGAATCTGGTAAAGGTTTGCCAGGAACGCCTGACCAGCGCAGAGCAGAAGATCGAGATCATCGCTCGCACTAGTGCCGGTAAGGCCGTAGTGAAAGATTTTGAACCTGCAGCCGAATCGTCTAACGATGTTAAAAGTGCGGAGAAGGAACTAAAGAATGACGAAGTCAGCCTCTTCTGAAACAATGACAGCGGCGGCGCCGGAAAAACCAAAGCGCTTGCTGGACGGAATTCATGGGCCCGCCGACATCAAGGCGCTCCGCGAACAGGATCTGCCGCAGCTCGCGCAGGAAGTTCGCGACGAGTTGATCCGCGTTTTATCGCAAACCGGCGGACACCTCGGGCCAAACCTCGGCGTCGTGGAATTGACGATTGCGCTCCATCGCGTGTTCAACACGCCCAAAGACCGGTTTGTGATGGACGTAAGCCATCAAGGTTACGTCCACAAGCTTTTCACCGGACGGCTCGACCGTTTTTCGACGATGCGGCAGTTCGGCGGACTGAACGGATTTTTGCTGCGCACCGAAAGCGACCACGATTGCTACGGCGCGGGTCACGCGGGTACCGCGTTATCGGCCGCGCTCGGAATGGCGGTTGGCCGGGATCTCCGCGCTGGCAATGAGAACATCATCGCGATTGCCGGCGATGCGGCGTTCACGTGCGGGATCAGTTACGAAGCGCTGAACAACATCCGCACGCAGACCAAGAGGTTCATCGTCGTGCTGAACGACAACGAATGGTCGATCGCGAAGAATGTCGGAGCGATTGCGAACTACTTTAACCGGATCGTTACGAATCCGACCTACGCGCACTTGCACGATAAGGCGCGCGATTTCGTCGAGTGGATTCTCGGCAAAACTGGCGTGCACTTCGCGCACAAAGTCGAGGAAAGCGTCAAAGGTTTGCTCGTCCCGAGCGTTATCTTCGAGGAACTAGGTCTGCGATATTACGGACCGATCGACGGACACGACATTCCCCTGCTCATTCGCACTTTTGAATTTCTAAAAACCCAGGAAGAGCCGGTGCTGCTGCACATCCTGACCAAGAAAGGCAAAGGCTACGAACCGGCGATCAAACAACCGGACAAATTCCACGGGCTCGGCAAATACAAGATCGAGAGCGGCGAAACCGCCCCGACCCCGACGCCGACTTACTCGGAAATCATCGGCAAAACGTTGGCCAAGTTTGCGGACAACAATCAAAAGCTGGTGGCGATCACCGCTGCGATGCCGAGTGGCACCGGGCTTGGACATTTCCAAAAGGCGCATGCAAACCGTTACTTCGACGTCGGCATCGCCGAAGAACACGCCGCGTTGTTCGCGTGCGGTTTGGCAACCCAGGGAATGACACCGTTTCTCGCGATCTACTCCACGTTTTTCCAGCGCGCCTACGACATGGCGATTCACGACATGGCGATTCAAAGGCTGAACGTGCGGCTTTGCATGGACCGCGCAGGCTTGAGCGGCGATGACGGTCCGACGCATCACGGCTTGTTCGACATCGGATATCTGCGGCACATCCCGAACTGGGTTCACATGCAGCCGAAGGATGAAGACGAATTCGTCGATATGCTTTGGACGATGGCGAATTACAACTCCGGCCCCATCGCGGTTCGTTATCCGCGCGGATCCGGGACCGGCGCCAAGATCAAACCCGAACCGAAGCTGCTCGAGATCGGCAAGGCCGAAGTCGTCAAGCATGGCCGGGACGTCGCGATTTTCGGGCTGGGCAACATGTTCGAAGTCGCTGAGGAAGCGGCAAAGAGACTTGAAGAAAAAGGAATTTCAGTCGCGCTGATCAATCCGCGGTGGATCAAGCCGATGGACACCGGCACACTGGAGTTTTTCGCGCGTAGCGTCGAAGTGGTGGCAACGATCGAAGACCACGTTCTTCACAACGGATTCGGCTGCGCGGTGATGGAACATCTGCATTCGCAGCAAATCAACACACCAGTCGTGAGGGTGGGTTGGCCGGACGAATTCATCGAACACGGCGCCGTTCCGCTTCTTCGCAAGAAGCACGGAATCACTGCTGACGCGTTGGTGGAAAAGGTTCTGGCGATGCTGAAGAAAAAACCGGCCGCGAAAACGAGCGTCGCATAAAAGGCTGAAGGTTGAAGGCCGAGAGATGAATTATTGTCGTGTGCGAACCTTCTTTGCGAGTGATGTAAAGATCGCAATTAGTTGCGACGCTTGTCACTAAGAAGCGTGAAACGGCGTGGTTGGATCGTTGCTGAATCGCCGAGCAGTTCGAGCCAGTAGCTCGCCCCCTCAAGTTCCTTTAGCGAATCGCCGAGGTTCGATACAAACTCAGCGTTTGAACGCGCTCGACATGCTTCGCGATAATTGGCACCAACTGACGTGCCTGATCTCAGAAGTTGTTTACCGAGGGTTTGCGCGACTGCAACTCGCGGTAGGCTGGCGTAAAGTTTGATGATGCGCAGTGCAAAATCCTTGGTTCTGTTTCGCAAATCGTTGTTCTGGGGTTTCATACGTCTCTTTTCTTCCTTTAGCCTTTAGCCTTCATCCTTCAACCTTCTTCCCTTCATGCCTGCCATTGAAGCTCGCGATCTAACCAAAGTTTACCGCACGTACCGCAAGGAGAGCGGTCTGTCGGGCGCTATCAAAGGCTTGGTAAAGCGCCGTTACGACGAAACACGCGCCGCCGACTCAGTATCGTTTCAAATCGAAGAAGGCGAGTTTGTTGGTTTCCTGGGGCCGAATGGCGCAGGAAAAACAACCGTTCTGAAAATGTTGTCGGGCTTGTTGAATCCAACTTCCGGCGACGCGCGCGTGCTCGGTTTCGTTCCATGGGAGCGGCGCAACGAAATGAAACGGCAATTCAGCCTGTTGATGGGCCAGAAGAACGCGCTTTGGTGGGATTTGCCCGCTCAGGAGTCGCTCGAGCTAAATCGCGCCATCTACGGAATCGATCGCGATCGGTTCAACAAAGTCGTCGGCGGTCTGGCAGAGCTGCTCGAGGTCACCGACAAAATGAACGTGATGGTCCGGGAGCTTTCGCTCGGCGAGCGGATGAAAATGGAATTGATCTCCGCGCTGATCCACGAACCGCGGGTCTTGTTCCTGGACGAACCAACGATCGGTCTCGACGTCGTGAGCCAGAAGCGTGTGCGCGAATTTCTGCGCGTTTACAACAAGGAAAATCGCATCGTAACGCTGCTAACAAGTCACTACATGCAGGACATCGAAGAACTTACCCATCGGGTGCTGGTCATCGATCACGGCAAAATCTTCTTTGATGGACCCCTCGATAAGATCGTTGATCGGTTCGCGATTTATAAAATTGTGAGTCTTACGTTCAACGCGAGCCCAAACTGCGATTTCTCGCGCTTTGGCGAATTGATCGAACAAACGCCGATGTCCGTCCAACTCAAGGTGCCGCGCGCGAAAGTGACCGAGACGACGCGGGAACTGCTTCAAGCCTGCGATGTGATTGACATCAACGTGCAGGAGGTGCCGGTGGAAGAAGTAATTCGCCAGCTTTTCGGCAGCACCAGAACCCCCGAAGTTGCCGCGAGCGGAGTCGCCTAATTGCGAGTCAACGCCCGTTTGAGCTCGTGGCTGTAGGCCGGGTTCACCTCAAACGAAGTCACTGGCATCTCCGCGAGCTGAATCTGTTCTGAATATGGAATGCTTTCGACGAATCCCGCAGACATCAAGCTGTTAAGTGTGTCGGCCACGTCGTCCGACTCCATTCTAACGTAATCTTGGATTTCGGCGCCCAGCATCGAGTTCGTAAAGCCAATGGCGCGGACCACGGATGCTTCGCGCCCACTGAGTTTGATCGTCCGCATATCGACCCGAAAAATTAGCAGCTTCCATACCGATGTGACGCACGCAGCTCGGGACTTACGCGTTGTCACCGACGATTGTTGGCAGGACGCTTTTTTCCATTCCGTCGGCGAAAATTGGATATCGCGGCGTCCATCCGAGGCTTCGCAATTTCGCGTTACTGACGCGTTTATTGCTATTGCCTCTCTTTCGCTTCGATGTCGATCTTCCGGCGGGAGGAACCGGGCGATCCAACCTTGTGGCGAGCCAGCGGTAGCAATCGCCAAGCAAAGTCGGTTGATTATCGACCAGATTGTATATTTGGCAGGCCGATTGCCCCCGTCGCAGCAAGAGCTGAATCGCCACCGCCCCGTCGTCGCGATGAATCTGATTCATGAAACGATCGCTCTCCGGATCAATCTTCGCCTCGCGGGACAGAAATTTTTGCAATAATGCAGAGCGGCCGGGTCCGTACAGTCCACCGAGGCGAACGGCAATTCCGCCGTTCCCAAGAACCAGGTCCTCAGTCCCGCGCAAAATCTTTCCGGTTTCGTGTTTTGGCTCAGCCGGACTCTCTTCGGCGACCCATTCTCCAGTGGTCTGCGCGTAAACGCTCGTGCTACTGACAAAAAGAAATCGCGCGCTTTGAAAATGCTCAACGAGATGGCGCGCGCCGTTGAAATAAATGCGGCGATAAGAATCGGCATCACCACCTCGCGTGCTCGCGCAATGAATCACAGCATCGAATGCTGCTTTGTGCGCACCGACATCTTCCCGATCGGAAATGTCGACGCTCCGGGCGGAATGGCCCAGTCGAGAAAGTTCCCGCGCTGATTCCGCCGACATTGTCCAGCCTTCGACCTGCCATTCGTCAGCGGCGAGCAAATCAGCGATCGCACGGCCAAGATAACCGCACCCGGCAATAAGAGCGCGCGGCATGAGGTCGATCCTTTACTCGGCAACGGCTGCGATCTCGATTTCGTCGAACATGTTTCGCTGGAGAGCGCGCACCTGGTTCAAGCGAATCAACTCCAGAAGCGCCAGAAAGGTAACCACAATTTCAACCCGCGACGCGATCTGCCCAAAAAGTTCAGAAAAACGGACCGAAGCGCCGTTCCCAACTCGTTCCAGAATCTTCTCGATCTTGTCCGAAACACTGAATCGCTCGGCGAAAATTTCCCCCAAATCTTCGCGAGCTTCGGCTCGTTTGATCACTTCCTGAAACGCATGAATTAGCTGAAAAATTCCAACCTCGTGTAGTGGCAAAGGCCCGTCCGAAACCGGGACGGTCCCGCCATCGCGAATGAAGATCCGTTCCTGCTCGAGTGCGCGATCATGGAGCTCCACAGCTGCCTCCTTGAACTTTTTGTACTCGATCAATTGGCGAATCAGGTCCCACCGCGGATCGTCTTCCTCGGCGTCTTCTTCCGGCGGCTGCTGATCGAGGGGCAACAGGCTGCGGCTCTTGAGATAGATGAGGTTTGCCGCCATCACGACAAATTCCCCGGCGATGTCGATCTTCAGTTCTTTGAACGCCTGGAGGTACTCGAGATACTGACGGGTGATTCGTTCGATCGAGATGTCGTAAATGTCGATCTCGTCGCGCTTAACCAGGTAAAGCAGGAGATCGAGCGGACCTTCGAAGATTTCGAGCTTAACCTTGTAGTCGGTCTCCATGTCTCAACGAATTGTAGACTGCGTGCGTTTGAAGTAAATCGCGCGAGCCAAACTGTCGATGTCGATCTTACGATCCGACGACTTCGTGGCGATGCACCCAAACGCTGTTCACGACGCCGAGTGCGAACATGATCATGAGCGCGAACGAGCCGCTGTAACTAATCAGCGGCAACGGGACACCGGTGATCGGCAACATAGAGATAGTCATGCCGATGTTTTGGAAAATGTGGGTGAAAATGAGCGCAGTGATTCCAATAACGAGAAGCAAGCCGAACTGGTCGCCAGCAAAAAACGCCACGAAAAGACAGGTCAGCAGAAGCAGGGCAAATGCGACGATAAGAAACACGCCGCCAACAAAGCCCCATTGCTCGCCGATTGCGGAGAAGATGTAATCGTTGTGAACGGCGGTGGCGGGAAGAAAACCCAGCTCGATCTGGGTGTTTGGCGCCTTGAAACCTTTTCCGGCCCAGCCGCCGGACCCGATGGCGATGAGTGATTGGTTAATCGCCCATGAGGAGCCTTGTTTGTCGATGTCCGGGTGCGCAAACGCAGTGAGTCGTGCCTGTTGATATGGCTTCAACACCAGGTTCGCCGTGATAGGAATCATCGCGAACAGAATCAGCAGGATGCAAATCAAATAGCGCAGTGGCATTCCGCCAACGAACATCAATGCGAGCAATACCGGCACCCAAATGATCACCTCACCCAAGTCCGGCTGCAGCAAAATCAACAGGCAGGGCGCGCCGGCGATGGCAGCACAGACCAGCAAACGAAGCATCGGATGCATTTGCTTGAACTGACTAAGGAACAACGCCAGCACCATGATTCCGGCTACGACGGCGAGCTGCGCCGGTTGAAAGTTGATCGGCCCGAGGTGTAACCAGCTGCGGGCCCCGTAAACCTTTTGGCCCATGAACTTTGTCAGGACCAGAAAGAAGATGCCGGCCACATACATGGGCAGCGCGCCCCACCGGATCCACCGGTAATCAACAAGGCTGGCGACCATGAATGCAAAAAAGCCGACGATGACCCAGTTCGCCTGTTTCCTCCAGAAATCGGCCGCGACCGGGTCCTCGCGCATGTAGGTGGCACTGTAGATAGCGATCACCCCAAACACCGCCAGCGCGAGCATGATAATGAGGAGAAGCCAGTTGAGCCCGAGCAACTTTCGCAAAAATGGGGTCATGTCGGTCTACTTTAGGGCGAGCAAGCGAGTAGTTTTGAGTATACGCACGCCTCAGAATTCGCAACGCGTTTTACGATCGAAGCTTGGAGAAAATCGATGGGCAAAGGCTTCTTATGGACCACCCCGGGTCGGTCGAATAATCATACTTAAGTCACTTATTATAAGATATTTACAACAAAAATTGAGAAAAATACCCGCTTTTCTTGTCGACTTTTATCAACCCATTTAGAATTGGACCATTCCTAACTGAGGGCCCCAGGTTATGGCGAAGAAAACCAAACGCAAAGTCGCGTATCGCAGGCTGCCGATGCAGCAGCAGTTGAACCTGCGACAGGAAGGAAAACACTTCGATCTCGGCGTGATGTTCGATCAGCTCAACCGGCGTTATTTTCGCGGCCGGCTTCGCAATTACAAAGTGGAATGGGGGCGTCGCCGAAAGCATCGACCGAAAGATCATTTTGTTTTTGGAACGATCCAGGAACAAGACCAGGTCATTCGAATTCATCCATTATTGGACCAGGCGTTCGTTCCGGCGTGGTATTTGAAGTACGTTCTCTTTCACGAAATGCTGCACTCAGTGGTGCCCGACAAACTCCTTCGCACCGGGAGACGACAAGTTCACACCGAGGAGTTCAATCGACGCGAGCGCGCATTTCACAGTTACAATCGCGCCCGGCGATGGGAGGAACAGAACCTCGCGCGGTTTCTCCGTTAACTCCGAACCGAAAGCAGATTTCTAACGTTTCTCGGCGGCGCCGGGCCGCGAGCTGGTTTCAGATGGCGAGGGAGTCGTTGCTACGTTCTTTTTGATGAGATACCAGAGGGTTGTCGCGAGTAAGAGGGATATCAACTTCGCGCGCCAGTTCTTCAGCAGGAGCCTCTTCATAACGTCCGTGCAATAAAATCTCGCCGATCCGCTGGCGAAACGTTTCCGAAGTAAAATTGCGCTCAATTCGGCGCCGATGGCAAATGGAAATGCTACCCGTCTCCTCCGAAACAACGATCGCAACTGCGTCAGATTCCTCGGTAATGCCAAGCGCGGCCCTGTGCCGCAGACCCAGGCTGCGGTCGAGCGTCTCACGTTGGCTCACCGGAAAAATGCAGGCCGCAGCGGCGATTCGGCCATTGCGAATGATTACACCGCCGTCGTGTAAAGCCGCCTTCGGATGGAAAATGCTCACCAGCAGTTCAACCGAAAAATCGGAATCGAGCGTCACTCCGGTTTCCTCGTAAACGCGAATAGAGGTGTCCCGTTCGATCGCAAGGAGTGCGCCGAACTGTTTGTTAGCAAGCTGCGTCACGGCCTCGACGAGATCGTGGATCGTCTCGCGCTTCTCACTGGTCAGGGAAAAAATCGGGTGGCCGCCGAGTTCGGCCAGACCGCGGCGGAGCTCAGGCTGAAAAATCACGACGAGAGCGATCGCGAGGAAAACGGAAAAGCTGCGCACCAGCCAGCCGATCACGACCAGGTTCAACAACGTTGAAATCAGAGTGAGAGTGAGAAAAACGATTGCCAGGCCGGTGAGCACCTTCGCGCCGCGCGTTCCGCGAAAATAAAGGTAACCATAGTAAATCCCGACACTGAGTAGAATGATCTCGAGAATGCTTCGCCAGCTTTTGAACCAGAGTTGAAGAAGCTCGTGAAGCATCATGATACTCTTTCTACTATTCGCAACGCCGCTACGTTTTCTTTCACGTCGTGCACCCGCAAAATATCTGCACCGCGTGCGCGTAAGATCGCAGTTAGTGCAATGGTCGGCGCCAGGCGGTCGCCCATTTCATTCGAGCCAGTCAGTTTCCCCAGGAAAGACTTTCGCGAAACGCCAACCACGAGCGGCCGATCGTGCACAGGCAGCTGCTCAAGATTCTTGAGCAGGGACAAATTGTGCTCGAGCGTTTTTCCGAAACCGATTCCGGGATCGAACGCGAGCCTCATGGGATCTACGCCGCACTCTAGGGCGCGGGAATATTGTTGTCTAAAAAAATCGGCCACTTCTCGTACAACGTCGCCGTACTGCGGATTTTTCTGCATCGTGCGCGACTCGCCTTGCATGTGCATCAGGATGACCGCGGCCTTTTGTTTCGCCGCGAGCGACAACATTTGATCGTCGGCGCGCCCGGCTGTCACGTCGTTAACAATCGATGCTCCAGCATCGAGGGCCGCGTTCGCGACTTCCGACTTTGACGTGTCGATTGAAATCGGGATGTCGATCTTCGCCCGCAATTGCTTGATCACTGGAATTGCGCGTTCCAATTCCCTGTCGGTGGAAACCGGTTCGGCGCCGGGCCGCGTCGATTCACCGCCTACGTCGATGATGTCCGCGCCTTCCGACGCCATTTGAATTCCGCGCTCGACAGCCGCCCCGCATTCAAAGAATTCGTTGCCGTCGGAAAACGAATCTGGTGTGACATTGAGAACGCCCATGATCATCCCTCGCTTGGAAAGATCGACGATGTCGTCGCCGATTTTCCAAACGCGCCTAGTCATTAATAATCAGACTAACACGTGCAGCCGCTTATTCGAAGACGTTGTTAGCCGCGACCCTATGGGCCGTATGGGCGTCGCGCAGGGACGCGGCTACACCTCACCTCTTTGAATAGCGCCCCATCAACTGTCCCTGCGCGATGACGCGGCCTTTCATCGCCGCGTCAACCTCACGCCGCTTTGCCCCTGGTTTTAAGTCGAGCATGCGATCGAGCGCGAAAACTTTGAAATAATAACGATGAGTGCCCGATGGCGGTTGCGGGCCCCCGTAACTGATCTCGCCGAAGTCACTCTTACCCTGCACAGCTCCGCTCGGCGCAGTTCCCTCAGCAATTTGGGTCGTTTTTGGACCGATGTTCCAAACCAGCCAATGCGTGAACAACCCGACGGGCGCGTCCGGATCGTCCACGATTAGGGCCAGGCTCTTCGCTTCGGCCGGGACGCCGTCGATCTGCAATTCGGGACTAATGTTCTGCCCATTTTTGCTGAATTTTTCAGGGATTGTCCCACCTTCCTGGAATGCTGAACTCGTGATTTTCATTTTCCCTCTTCCTGCGGCAAGCGCGAGGACCGCCGTGGCCGCGAACGTAAATCCGACCGTAATAACTGTTTTCATGCTTCGTAGTTAGATCGATATCCTCCAATATGGTTTCGCCACTATGACCAAAAACGGCCGGACAATTCGAGAAAACGTTCTCGCCATGTTGCGCGATCCGGATTACCGGCCGCGCGACCGGGATGAAATCGCGCTCGCTCTCGGACTAAAAGGCCGGCAGAAGGTCGAGGTTCGCAAGATCCTTCGCGAGCTCGAACAGGCCGGCGAAATCGTCCGAATTCGCGAGAATCGCTACGTCCTCCCCGCCGAAGCCGATCTCGTTACCGGAAAACTGTCGATTCATCAGGCAGGCTACGGCTTTCTCGTTCCGGAAAAGCAGGGCGAAGCGGATCTCTTCGTAGCCGCAGAAAACACCGGCACGGCAATGAACGGCGACCGCGTAGTTGTGCGGATCAGCCGCGATGTTCCGACGCGACGCGACAAAGGCCGTGGCAAACGGGCAGGCCAACGAACTGAAGGGCGGGTGATTCGAATTCTGGAGCGCGCCCGCGACACGATTGTCGGAACGCTTCAGAGTTCGAAAAATTTCAGTTACGTTGTCCCGGACGATCCGCGAATCGTTCACAACGTTTACGTGAAGTCGCCACGCGTTAGTAGCCACGGCCCCGCGGGCCGTCCAAGCGGCCAAAGGCCGGTGGCTACACTCGGAGACAAAGTCGTCGTTCGCCTGGAAGACTGGCAATCGCGTCACGTCAATCCAGAAGGAGAAATCATCGAAGTCCTCGGATCCGCCGGCGCCCCGGGCGTGGACATGCTGTCGATCATCCGAAAATACAATCTGCCAACCGAGTTTCCGAAGGCCGTTCTCGACGAAGCGAAGCGAATCCCGACATCGGTCGAGCAACGAACGTTGGAAGGTCGCGACGATTTGCGGCGCAAATTCGTCGTTACGATCGATCCGGACGATGCGCGCGATTTCGACGACGCAATCGACGTTGAAAAAATCGGTAACGAAGGCTGGCGGCTCGGCGTGCACATCGCCGACGTTTCTGCGTATGTCCGTCCCGACAGTGCGCTGGACCGCGAAGCTCGCCGGCGCGGCAATAGCGTTTATTTGCCCGACCGCGTCATTCCGATGCTGCCCGAGCGATTGAGCAACGGGGTTTGCAGCTTAAATCCGGGCGTCGATCGACTGACGTTTTCGGTTTTCATTGAGTTCGATCAAAATGGTCGGGCAAAAAATGCGCGTTTTGCCAGGAGCGTGATCCGCAGTGCGAAGCGCCTCACTTACAAGGAGGCTTACGCCATTCTGCAATCGAAACCGAATGGCGAACTTAGCCGGCGATTGCACAGCGCGTGGGAACTCGCGTCCCTCCTGCGCAAAAAACGTTTCGAGCATGGTTCACTCGACCTCGATTTCCCCGAAGTAAAAGTGTACGTCGACGCGAATGGCAAGCCGGTCCGTCTGGAGCAAGTCGAGAACGACGAATCGCATCAACTAATCGAAGAATTCATGCTCGCGGCAAACGAAGCGGTCGCGCGTGAGTTGCGTCATCGATCGATTCCAACGATTTACCGCGTCCACGAGGATCCCGATCCCGAGAAACTCGGTGAATATCGTGAATTCATTCTGAGCTTCGGCTACAAGGTCGGAGATCTGACGCATCGCAAAGAAGTTCAGCGCTTCCTGGCGTCAGTTCGGGGCAAATCGGAAGAACAGGCGCTCAAAATAGGCTTGCTCAAGAGTTTGAAACGCGCGCGCTACGCGGCGCAGCCGCTGGGTCATTACGGCCTGGCCAAGGCAAATTATCTTCACTTCACCAGCCCGATCCGGCGTTACGCCGATCTTGTGGTGCATCGCACGTTGGCCGGACGAAATTTGCCGCGGCGATCGAAGATCGACGTCGGACAGCTCGAATCGTTGGCGGAACACATTTCCGACACCGAACGCAATGCAGCCGATGCCGAGATCGAATCGGTACGACTCAAAAAGCTCCAGTTCTTTCAGCAACAGCTTGAGGCACGAGACCCCCAGGTCTTTCGCGCAGCGATAGTCGATGTTCGGAATTACGGGCTGGTCGTCGAACTGCCGGATGCGGTTGTGACCGGCCTCGTCCACGTCTCGGCGTTGACCGACGACTTCTATCGCTTCGATGCTGTCCAACGGCGCCTTGTCGGCCGCCGGAGTAATCGCCGATACGCCATTGGAGATGAGATCCGGGTCTATGTCGCGCGAGTTGATACGTTTAAGCAACAGATCGATTTCGCCATTGCCGATACAGCGCCGAAAAAGGCACCGCGGCGCCGTTAAATTCGAGGGCCACGGGCTATCAACAAGATATTCACAGGGGGCCATTTTTAGCCTAAAAATCTGCTTCCCTTTTTGAGCCCAACCATCGTAAACTCCGCCGCTTTTTCATAAATGGATAATCTCATCGAGGCGAGGGAGCTGCAGATCGAAAGGAAGCATTTCCACGTTGAATTCCGCGAAAACGATCGCGGTAAATTCCTCAGGATCACCGAGGAAGCCCACGGCCGCCGGAACACGATCATCGTACCGAGCACGGGCGTTGAGGATTTCACGGCCGCTATTGACGACGTGATCGAGCACGCCGAACGGACGACGCCGGCGTAAGGGTGAAACGGGCTGTCCGAGCGCGTTGGCATAGATAGAATCGGGCTCGGAGATCTCGATCCACCACGTTGACACGCGCAAGCGCGCAGAATTAGGTTGGCCACTCTCCTCTTCGGAGCATTCATGGCTAAAAAACCCAAATCAACAGGACGAAAATCGAAATCAACCAAGCGCGCTGCCGCTAAGAAATCGAAGGCGCCAAAATACGTTTACTATTTCGGCAACGGCCATGCGGATGGGACGGGCAAGATGAAGCCGTTGCTTGGCGGAAAAGGCGCGAACCTCGCCGAAATGACGCGCATCGGATTGCCCGTGCCGCCGGGTTTTACCATCACCACCGAAGTCTGCAGTTACTTTGATGCGCATAACCGCTCGTATCCGGCGCAATTGAAGGCCGAAGTCGAAGCGGCCTTGGCCAAAGTCGAGGAATCTGTCGGTAAAAAGCTAGGCGACAAAGATCGGCCGCTGCTTGTTTCCGTTCGGTCCGGCGCGCGCGATTCCATGCCGGGAATGATGGACACGATCCTCAACCTCGGAATGAACGATAAAGTTGTTGAAATTGTGGCCAAGAAAACCGGCAACGCGCGGTTCGCCTGGGATTCATATCGACGTTTCCTTCAAATGTATGGCGACGTGGTTATGGGCGTGCAGAAGCGCGCGGGCGAAAATCATGAGCCATTCGAAACCGTCATCGAGCGCTTGAAGGACGAGCGCTACGGTAAACACGATTTTCCGGACGTCCGGCTGACAGTTAATGATTTGAAGGAACTGGTAAAGCGCTTCAAAGCGCTGATCGAACAGCGCACCGGCAAATCGGTTCCGCAAAATACCAAGGAACAAATGTGGGGTTCGATCGGCGCGGTATTTGGTTCATGGATGAATGACCGCGCGATCGTGTACCGAAGAAAATACGATATTCCCGATCATTGGGGCACTGCCGTCAACGTGCAAGCTATGGTCTTCGGAAACATGGGCGACACCAGCGCGACCGGTGTGGCGTTCACGCGCAATCCAGCAACTGGCGAGAATGTCTTTTACGGCGAGTATCTGATCAACGCGCAAGGGGAAGACGTCGTCGCCGGTGTCCGAACGCCGCACCCGATCGCGATGCTGGCGAAAGAAATGCCTGCAGCGCACAAGAGCTTACTCGAGATCCGAGCCACTTTGGAAGCTCACTTCAACGACATGCAGGACCTTGAGTTCACCGTCGAAGAAAGCCAGTTCTACATTCTGCAAACGCGCAACGGCAAGCGAACCGGTCATTCTGCGCTTCGCATCGCGATGGCTTTCTTTGACAACGGGAAAATCTCAAAGAAGGAAGTCGTGCGCCGCATCCCGGCCGATTCGCTGGCGCATCTGCTCGCGCCGATCTTCGACCGGCAATCGGCTAAGGAAGCAAAGAAGATCGGCAGCGGCCTTGCCGCAGGTCCGGGCGCTGCGTCTGGCCATGTCGTTTTCAGCGCGGAAGAAGCTGTTAGGCGATCATCTCAAGGCGAGAAGGTCGTGCTCGCACGCATTGAAACTTCACCCGAAGACTTGCGCGGCATGATCGCCGCCGAGGGTATTCTGACGTCGCGCGGCGGCGTTTCCTCCCACGCGGCGCTAGTCGCCCGCCAAATGGGAAAGGTTTGCGTGTGCGGCGCGAGCGGCATCGAGATCGATTATCAAAAACGGATGCTGAGCGCGAATGGCACGACGCTCGCCCAAGGCGATTACATTTCGATCGACGGGACCGCAGGCGAAGTTTTTGCCGGCGAAGTCACGACTGCACCGTCGGAAATCACTCAGGTGCTCGTCGATCGCACCTTGGACGCGAAGAAAAGCCTTACCTATCGCGAGTACGCGAAGCTGATGAGTTGGGCTGATGATTTCCGAACGCTCGGAATTCGCACCAACGCCGATGCGCCGGAACAAGTCGCGAATGCGATCGCGTTCGGCGCGGAAGGAATTGGGCTTTGCCGGACCGAGCACATGTTTTTCGAAGGCAACCGGATCGACGCGATGCGGGAAATGATTCTCGCCGGCACCAAGCAGGAACGCGAGAAAGCGCTCAAGAAACTACTGCCATACCAGCGCGACGATTTCGTCGGGATTTTCAAGGCCCTGAATGGATTGCCGGCGACGATCCGGTTTCTGGATCCCCCTTTGCACGAGTTTTTGCCTCACGATCATGCGCAGCAAAGCGAGCTCGCCAACAAACTGGGCGTGTCTGTCGAACACATCGCGCGACGCGTGCACGAGCTTCACGAGTTCAATCCGATGCTGGGACATCGGGGATGCCGGCTCGGTATCACCTTCCCGGAAATCTCCGAGATGCAGGCGCGCGCCATTTTTGAAGCCGCAGCCGAGATCCAGGCGGGCGGAACCAGGGTCCGGCCAGAAATCATGATTCCGCTGGTTGGTTTTCCGCGGGAGCTCAAGCTTCAAATCGACATCGTGAATCGCGTCGCGGATGAAGTTGCGAAGAAAAAGAAAACCAAGTTCGATTATCTCGTCGGGACTATGATCGAGATCCCCCGGGCCTGCCTGCTTGCCGATGAAATCGCGCGCGATGCGGAATTCTTCAGTTTCGGCACAAACGATCTGACGCAAACAACGCTGGGAATGAGCCGCGACGATTCCGGAAGTTTTCTGCCCGCTTACGCCGAGCTCGACATCATCGAGACGAATCCGTTCGCGTCGATTGATCAAAGGGGCGTCGGCAAACTGATGGAGATGACACGCGACCTCGGCCGCAGAACGCGACCGAAGATTAAGCTCGGAATTTGCGGTGAGCACGGCGGCGAACCGAACAGCGTGAAATTCTGCCACAGGCTCGGGCTCGATTATGTCAGTTGCAGTCCGTTCCGGATCCCGATCGCCCGTCTGGCCGCCGCCCAAGCCGCGCTCGCTGACTAGATATCAGGTTAGCGGCGAGCGAGCTATCTCGCTCCGGACTGCGTCTGCGCGGCGTGAAACGCTTCCCATGCTTTCCAGGCGCGTTCCCAGTTTTGTTTTTCGACCCAGAGTTCGGCCTCAATATATTTGAAATAAGCGGGCGAACTTCGGTGTTCGCTAAAGTGGCGCACGGTCTGGAGAGCGTCGTCGATCCGGCCGGCCTGTTTCTGGGCGCGATAAAGTTCGTAGCCGATCGCGTAATTATCCGGCGCAACCCGAAACTGACTTTCTAATTCGATCAGCGATGCCTTCGACGTAATTCTCGGCATCGCCGCCGGCTCGCCATATTTTTGAGCGAGATCGTAAGCAGTCCGAAAATCGTTCTTGCTCGCGTCGTACTTGGCGATTCCGAACCATGCGTAGGACAGCCAGTCTGGATGCTGTAGAATCGCCTGTTCCAGCATTTCGCCATCGCCGCGTTCTGACCAAAAGGAGAACAGCGCAAGTTTCTCAGGCTCGGAATATGAACTCAGATCCGGGTCATTCTTCAGAATCTCGCTTATCGCGCCGTTGAACTCGGTGCCAGTAAGTTGCGCGAGATACGGCAGGGCAAGCTCGTGGCGGGTCACGCCGCGCTCGGCCAGAATGCGGCGAAGCTCCGGACTTCGAAGTGCGGCATTACTCAACATACGCGCGTAAACTCCGGCGCGTTGCGACTGCCCGGCTCGGCGCAATGCTTCCTGCCACGCGGTTGCAGCCAAAGCCGGTTGTTTTGCCGCTAGCCAAGCCGTTCCTTCGGCGAACGGAAGTTCGTAGGAATTCGGCTCTAAAAAGCGCGCACGCCTGAAATCGGCCAGCGAGTTTTCCATTTGCTTCAACGGCACTTCGGCGACGGCGCGTGAAAAATAGAGTTCCCAATCCAGCGGCGCCCATTGCAATCCAATGTTCGCCACGCGGAGTGCTTCCGGAAAATCGTGCTCCTGATTAGCAAGGACGGCAAGATGCTTCGCACTCGTCACGCCGACCGATCCAGGAAGAAGTTTGTGGCCGCGCGAAGAAACGAGCCACGTAACACCGACAACAACCAACGCAAGTCCCGTCATGCGAAATAAGATCGACATCCAGCCGATCGGCCGCGCGGAAAATGGTCGATGGATCGAAAGGCCCAGCAGGAAAATTGCGGCGAACATCGTACCAACCCGGTGGCCGGAGACGTCGACGAGGCCGTGCAGCGCAAACAACACTGCAGCGATCAGAGTGGCAAGCCGGTAGCGTTGATTCGTCCCCTCTTGAAGCGGAAATACCCGCCGAATCAGAAAGGCAAAACCGGCGATAACAAGAACGACCGCGACCCAACCGAGTTCTGTCCAAAGCCAAAGCCAATCGCTCTCCGGATGAAGCGCGCGCTGGTCGTTGAAGGATGCGGCGCGGAAGGTCGCGAAGACGGATTCAAAGTTGCCCAGGCCAATTCCAACCCAGGGCGAATCCCGAAGCAGTTGAAAAACGTCAGAAAAAATTTTCCATCGAAAGTCCGTTGAGACATCGAAACTGCCGGGATTGCGAAGATGAAATCGTTCGAACGTTTGTCCGCCAAAAATCAGCAGGGCGGTGCCGAGAATCAGCAGAAAGGAAACAACCAACGCCAGTTTGGAGGGTGAACGTTGCCGGAGAGAAAAAAGACCGAGCCAAAGCGCGCTGCCGACAACAAGAATGGCAATTCCGGCGCGCGAATAATTCAAGATGATCGCAGCAATCACGAAACCGAGCGCAACGACCCAGGCGATCCAGCGTTTTCGTCCTTTGCGGAGATCGTCCTGACCGCAGACCAGAATCATGATCGCGGTCAACCCAAACAGATTGCCGGTCTGATTGCGATTCGGGAACGGCCCAAAATTGCGCGCGTTATGCCAGAACGGCAACGTGTCGTGCCGAAGCCAGAGCAGAACACAGATCATCGCCAGCAGCGCAATACCGGCTGTGAACATGCGCGCCGCATTGCGTGCCTCGCGCAACCCGAGCTGCTCGCTGCACATGACATAGAGCCAACACAGCCCGGCAAGCAAGCCGAACCAGCATGTCAAGGTGATCCACGGTTGCGGACTCAAGGTTGTTGGAAGCAAAATGCCGAAGTCGTCGGTGAAAGCGGCGCGCCAGGCCGGTTTGAAAAACCATGCGGCGGGCAGAAAACCGATGGCCGGCCAAAGCAAGAGGGCGAACAGGATGAGATTGACCGGTAGACCAAGCGAATAACGCGGCGGTCGCGCGACGAGAAAAATCCCGAGCAGCGCGAAAATAATTCCTTCCGCCCATTTTTGAGTAGCGCCACCGAAAAAACAGGCGAGAACCGGCAGAAGAGCCAGAAACGCTTCGGGGAACGGACCGGGTGTGCCCCGACGCCCATTTCCAGATTCCTCTCGATCCCGCGCGTTCTCCATCAGGCGCCCTGCGCAGGAATGGTATGGGAATCGCTTTTCGATCTTTCAGCGACCCGTTGGCGAAATTGAGATGTCATGAACGCGGAAAGATTACCACGAGTTGAAGGTCTCCCGCCATCGCGTACTCTGACCCTCGGGTCAGCCAATTAAAATGGTCACGCAACGGACGGAAGGACTCTATCGCCTCTTTCTGTTTTGCCAGATCGTCATGGTGGCCGGCCTGTTCTGGCTCGGTGTCTGGATTATGGTGACATTCTATTCACCGAGCGCCGAGCTCACCTGGCGGCGTTACGGCATCTACTGCGGCATGCTTGTCCTCGGCATGCTTTTGGAAGCGTTCACGCGGTCGAAAAATTACTTCCTGCAAAATGAATTGCTCCGGCCGCATCGACTCAGCCTCCGCCAGACAGTCGCGAGTGTCGGATTGCTCGTGGTTTATCTGATTGCGACCAAGGACGCATTCATATCGCGTGTGTTCTTCTTCAACTTTGTGCCGTGGCTGTATGTCGCACTGCTGTTCTCGCATTACTATCTTCCCTCGATTCTGGCCCGCGGGATTTTCCGCAACGAAGACAAAACACTGCTGGTCGGTTCGAGCCGCCGAGCCGAACAACTTCGCGAATGGCTTCAGCGCAAATCCGAGATCGGTTTGCGCACTGTGGGATTAGTTTGCGAAGACCACATCGACAGGACTAACGACGGAATTCCGGTGCTCGGCAAGCCGGATGAAATCGAGAGAGTGATTCGCGAGCAGGGAATCACTCAGGTGATCCTCCTGGAGTTTCCGCTTTTCGCCAACGCCTACCAGAATGTCATCCAAACCTGCGACCAGCTCGGCATTCGTTTGCTGATCCTGAGTGATCTCGAGGAAAAGCTCCGCCATTCGGTCACGCACTTCGAGGACGGTGGTTTTCGCTTTATCGGACTCCGGGAAGAGCCGCTGGAAAATCCGCTCAACCGGTTTCTGAAGCGAGCGATTGATGTCGCGATCGCGATCCCGATAATGATTTTCGTATTTCCGGTTCTGATGCTGATTGTATTTATCAGCCAACGGCTGCAGTCCCCCGGCCCACTTTTTCATATTCAGCGACGTGCCGGTCTACAAAATCGTCAGTTTGCGATTTACAAGTTTCGCACGATGCACTCCAACAACGGCGAGGTGTCGCGACAGGCCAGTGTTGAAGACGAGCGCATTTATCCATTGGGCAAATGGTTTCGAAAGTTGAGCATCGACGAAGTGCCGCAATTTTGGAACGTCCTGCGCGGCGACATGAGCATCGTCGGTCCGCGGCCGCATTTGATCGAACACAACCAGCAATTTTCCAAATACATGGCGAACTACCATGTGCGCACGTTCGTGAAGCCGGGCATCACCGGCCTCGCGCAGGTGCGCGGCTTCCGCGGAGAAGCACACCACGGCGCTGACATTGCCAATCGCGTCGCGTGCGACATCGAGTATCTGGAGAATTGGAACCTCTCTCTCGAGGTTGCGATCATCATGCGGACTTTTTGGCACCTGGTGAAGCCGCCGCACACGGCCTACTAAAACGGTAATCTGTCAGACGCGCTGGTTCTGTTTCCGATACTCGTAGGTCTTCGCAACGATCAGGAATTCGTAATTGGCGTGAAGTCTGGCGAAATAATAACCCTCGCGCCCATCGAGAAATCCCTTCTGCCAGACGTAAACGTATAAGAACCGGAGGAGCGGCCGAAACGGCAGCCCGCGGGCCAGCAGCTTGAGCGAGCGTTTAAGGTCGACGTGTTCGTGCGCGAGTCTTCGCCCGTCTTTTCCTTCCGCCGCGACACGCGCTTCCCAGTTCGAATAGCGATTGTGTTTCTCGATAAAAACGTCGATCGACGGAAACGCATAATGATCCATCTCGCAGCGCAAACGCGACGTCGGTCCTCGGACCACGACGTGCTCATGCACTTCGTTGTCACCGCTGTCGGTCTGCAGATCGGTCAGCTTCTCGTATCGGCCTAACGAATGCCGGAAGAGCCGAAGGTTCCAGTTCGGATAATAAGCGTGCCTGAGCCAGCGACCTAAAAAGTAAAAGCGTCGATTAATCCAATAACCGGCAATGTCGCCGGCGTTCGCAATTGCGTCTGCAAACTTTTTTTGCGCATTGGGAGGCAAAACCTCATCGGCATCCAGAATAAAAACCCATTCGTTTTTAAACGGGAGATTCTCCAAGGCCCAGTTTTTCTTTTTGGGCCAGGTCCCGTTAAAGTGAAACTGCTCCACCCGCGCGCCATTTTCCCCGGCGATTCGCGCTGAGTCATCAGTGCTTTGCGAATCAACCACGAAAATTTCATCCGCCCACTGAATGGATGACAGACAGCGCGCCAGATTGGAGGCTTCGTTCCTAATCGGAACGATGACCGAAACCGGGACGCGCGAAGTCATCGCGGGCGAAGAACGCGGCAGGGATTGCCAGCGGCGATAACGTTGTCCGGAACATCCTTGGTTACGACCGAACAGGCGCCCACAACTGCCCGGGCGCCAATTCGAACCCCGGGCAGAACAAATGCACGCGCGCCGATGAAAGCGTCCTCGCCAATTGTAATTTTGGCGGCGATCAACGGCATCGCCGGATCGCTAAAATCATGGCTGGCGCTGCTCAAGTAGACTTCCTGGGCCACGGTCGCGCGCGGACCGATCTCAATTTCGCCTAACGAATAGGCATTGGCGCGATCTCCAAGACAGGCTCGGTCGTGCAAAGTGAGGTTCCACGGAATGGCAATGCGAGCACGCTGATGCACGAACGGCGTCCCGTGGATTTTGGCGTCGAACACTCGCAACCAAAAAAGCCGCCACTCGTTCAATGGTTTCGGCGTCCAGCTGCAAAACAGAAGCCAGCAAAACTCCCAAAGCACGCGGAGGAAACGGTTTTCCGCAGTCCACGGCGACTCGTAAGGCGACTTCTGCTCCGGATTAACGATTTGGGCTTTGGGCATCGGCGTTGTGAATGAGCGAACTAAAATCGGCAATGAACAAATCGGCAACCCGCGGCAGCGAATATTCTTCCGATTTATGGTGACCGGATTCGGCCGCGCGCGCGAGCAGCGCTTCGTTGCTGATCACTTCTTCCATCTTTTGACGAAGCGATTCGGAAGGGTTTTTCGAGCGGTGATCAAAAACAAATCCGGTTTCACGGTCGCGGATGAAATCGCCAAAGCAGTCGAGACCCGAAACCAGCACGGCGCAACCATGGGTCATCGCTTCGAGGGGCGCCAGGCCGAACGATTCGCCGCGCTCGGCCAGGGACGGATAAACAAACAGACGTGCTGAACGAAACGCTTTTTCCAGCTCGACTGGATTAAAGATCGAACCAGCAAAGACCACCCCGTCGCCACTTTCGGCAGCGGAGCGTTGGAGCGCGGACAGGTATTCCGCACCGCCTCCGCCAAATCTGGTTTCCGTCGGGCCTACGATCATCAGTTTCCAGTCGGTAAAAGCAGCGCGCGTTCCCCGAACGAACGCATCGACCAACAAATGGACGCCTTTCTCGGGATGCACCCGGCCGACATAAAGAATGATTTTTGATCGACTCGAGATCGACGGCAGCGCGCCCGAAGTCGATTCCGGCGCTGGATACGGAACGACGGATACTTTTTCCGAAATTTGCGGCGCTTGGGCGGCAATGGCACGCCCAATTGCGCTCGATGGAGCCTGAAGTCGGGCGGCCCGGCGATAGAAACGCATTTGGCCTTTCGGATAGCGGCCTACGTGGACATAAATTTTTCCGCGCGTCGGATCGCGCGACAGCACAGGCAGCCAAAACGTGTTCGTCACCAAAATGTCGGCTGGCGGCAAGATCGACCTCACTCTGAGTGAGTAAAGAAGGTCGAGGAGCTTCAGCCAAACCAGCGATCGTGGCGTATTAAATCCGCGCACGCGCAGATATCGAACTCCGTCCGCGATCTCCTCCTGTGGTTGGTCCGGCATCTTGCGCGAAGCCATGACGACTTCGTGGCCGCTCTGGGTGAAGGCTTGCGCCAGTGCGTACCACATTTTTTCGACCGCGCCGCCCATGGTGGGCGGAACCGGCAGAAATGCCCCGAGGCTGATCGTGATTTTCATCGAGTGAGCACCGGTTCGGTCAAAACCTGCAGGAGCGAATCGACTGCCTTGTTGATTTCAAAACGTTGCTCGAAGCAACGCCGCGCGTTGGCGCGCATGCCGTCACGCACGTTTTGTGGAGCAGCAATCCATCTGTTCAAAAGGCGGACCGTTCCCGAAAAATCGTCAGACTCGACGTAGCCCGCCCCATCCTGATCGACTTCACGCCAGATATTGATCCGATTAGAAATTAGAACAGGCAGCCCCACGGCGAGCGCTTCGACCACAGCCATCCCAAAATTCTCCTGATGCGACGGGAGAATGAACGCGTCCGCCACAGTCAGCGCGGCCTGCTTCGTTTCGCCCTGCAGCATTCCAGGGAAAACGACACGGTCTCCAAGATTCAAACTGTCGACGTACCGTTGCAGTTCGCTTTGCCATCCGACTTGATCCGGCCCGGCCAGAACAAGCGCAAGGGAATCATCAGCAATCTGCGCGAAAGCATCGATGAGAATGTCGCAGCCTTTCTTGGGATGAAGGCGACCGAGGAAAAGCAGAACGCGTTTATTTCGCAACCGCGGAAAGCGCGAAAAGAAACCCTCACAGGATTGGGGCGATACTGGCGGCGGGGACTCGACGCCGAGAGGTGACACGCGTTCCCTAGCCCGATACAGCCAGAACGATTTGTGCGCGAGGAAACGTTCTTCTTCCGATGTGAAAATCACTGCAGCAGCATGGCGAAGGACGCGATAGTCGGTCCACGGCCAATAAAGCCATTTTTTGAGATGCTTGAGCGGAAACGTCTCTTTGAACCAGGGATCAAGCATTCCGTGCGGAAAAACGAAATATGGAATAGGAGATCCGGCGTAACGTCGCCAAGCTGCGAAGCTCAGGTATTGCCAGATCCCATTTATGATGACGTGATCGTAATTGCCGCCATGTTCGTTCAGCCACGGCGACAATTTCGGCGAGTACCGGTAACTCGTTAGGCCAACACCAAGCGCGTGGACAGGCAAACCGCAATCCACGAGCCATGGCGACGCCGAATCATCCAATACGACGATGTCGATCTTGTGACCGCGGCGGGCTATTCCGCGGCTCAGGCTTACTACTGCCGCCGCCACGCCGCCAACGCTCGGGTCGAGCGTGTGCACTAGTTGCAAGACTTTCAACGCTCTCGAACCCATCTCATAAATGTCATTCTGAGCGAAGCGAACAATCTCTGATCAGCTTCGAATTGTGTCTGAACAGGGATAGCCAGAGATGTTTCGCTCCGCTCAACATGACAGCGCACTTCTAAACAACGAAACCTTCCGTCCGCTGAAAATACTTGAACTCGGGCGACAACTTTTCAATCGGGCGCGCCGGCACTCCACCGTAAAGCTGATACGACTCAGTGAACGCTTTGTTCACCAGCGATTTGGCGCCGACTACGCAAAAATCAGGCAGAGCACTGCCACCCAGGACTACGCAATTTGTTCCGACAAAACAATAGTCGCCAATCCGCACCGGCTGCGAAGTTTGGCGGTTTTTCTCGATGTCGACACTGTGGGTCATGATTTGCGACTGAAGTCCGGCCACAGTGCTGAACTTCCCAATCGTGATCGAATTCGTGCAATCGATGAAATGCCGATGGGTGATCGCGGAATGTTCGCCCACAATCAATTGCGGCTTGCGATCTGTCTCTTCGGCGAAATGACCCGACGGCCCGAGCGGAAAGCCGGTGATCCAATTGCCCCGGCCCACCATCGAGTGTGCTTTGAGGTGAAGCAGATCGAGTCCTTTGCAAAGCGTCAGGTGATCGATTCGGCTCCCCTCTTCCATGATCAGGCGCGTTGGATTGATCCAGGACAATCCGATTCGGCAACTTGGATGAATTTGGTAACCGAATTGTTTTTCTAAAAACGAACGGCGCAATCCCCAAGGCAGGAGAGAACTGATGAGCATCAGGAATTTTCTCACAATTTCGCCCCCAGACTGCGATACGTGTCGACGTAACGCGAAATCATTTTCGCGGCCGAAAATCGTTCGGCGTTAAGCAGACTCTTCTCACTCCAAGGTGCGCGCTCCGCCGAGTCGTTCAGACGCAAAATATCGGCGGCGAAACCTGCTTCGTCGGTTGGATCGTGAAACAGGCCGGCCTCTCCGGCTGTTTCCGGCATCGGCGGAATGTTGCTGCAAACGACCGGGCAACTACACGCCTGGGCCTCGATGATGGGCCAGCCAAATCCCTCCGAAAGCGATGGATACAGGAGGCCAATGGCACAGGTGTACAACGCCTCGAGCAATTGATCGGATGCGTCTCTGATTTCAATAATCCGATCGGCGATCTCGAGCTGTTTCGCTAACGACGCCTGCTCCGAATCCAATGCATCACCTGCCAAAACGAGTCGCGCATCCCACTTGTCTTTGTTGCGGGCAAAAATTCGGAGAACGCCGTCACGATTCTTTCGCGGCAAGTTCGAGCCGACGTGCAAAACAAATGGTAGCGCAAGTCCGCGAACATTCTTGAGTCGCGCCATGGTCTCTGATTGCTCCAACTTGTGATAAGGATAATTCAGCCCGTTGCTGATCATCTCCAGCCTGGGCGCAGGACCACGCAGCGAAACGATTTGCTCGGCGTCGTCTCGGGTGGCATTTGAAACACAAACCACCGCATCGACATGCCGAAGACTTCGCAAAATCCAGCGTTGCAGCAGTCGCCCAGTAAAGGAAACCGGACAATGCAATTCTTCGCCGAGCGCGCTACGCACCGCGATGAGATCGTGGCAGGTGACGACAACCGGAATGTTTTCAACGCCGACGCCGTACATCGCATTCGAATGATCGCAGATGTGCAGAATCACAGGCCGGCCAGCAAGACGCATCCGCAATTGCCGCGGAAACAAGACAAACTTATCGATGTAAGCGAGCCATTTGCCGATGAAGTTGTGCGTGCCAAAAAAATTTCCGAGCACTGGAGTTGGGGCTGCGACTTCCGCGGGAATTCCGGCAGTGGTCAACCCCTGCAGCATCATGGTCGTGAAGCGCTGCATGCTTTGTTGGCGATCGAGCGGGTAATTACCGATCAACAGAACCATTGGTGTGATCGGGGCCGATCGGGGCTCCATGAATACGATCCGCGAAAGCAGACCGCCGCGGCAAAGGTTTCGGCGCAATTTCCTCCTCGGGTTGGGTTTCGTCGGTCTCCGCCCCGTCGAAGTTAGTTGCAGCCAGGCAGAGTCCGGCGAGAACCACCGTGAAACCGAGCGTAGTCGGCTGTCCAAGTTGTCCGTTCAGCACACCCAGGAAGACGGTGCTGAACAGGAGAATCGCCAAAACCTCGCCGCTGCGTTTCACCGCACGAAAGCTTGCCAGGAATAGCTTCACCATCACCGCGACACGCCAGAAGATAAATGCGAAACCAAGAATGGGACCACTTTCGGCTAAAATTCGTGTCCATTCATTCTCCGAGAACAAAAGAGTGCCTTGTCCGAGCAAAAACCGCGCGCCGCCCGCTGTTCCAAGTCCCAGGCCCCACCCAGTGAGCGGCATTCTGGATAGATATTGAAATGGATCTGTAAATTCCTGCAACACACGCTCGAGTAATCCTCCGACCACGGTTGTCTCGGCAGCCTCGGCGGACGTTGTAAAACGCTCGGAAAGAACATCGGTGCCTTCCTTAAAAAATGGAAGACGACTGGCAATCAGTCCGACGACGACAAGCGCGAGGACGGTGCCGGCAATTTTGTTCACTCCGGAAGGACGAACCACGAGAATGATTAGGATGGCCAGGACAACGAGGACCACGGCCAGGACGCACGCCCGACTACCGGAAACATTTACGCCGACCAGAAGAGCGCCGGCCGACATCAGCAAAAGCCAACGTTTGTAGACACCTTTGCTCAGCGCCCCGTAAATCACGAATGCGGCCGCTGCACTCAAATAGAAAACCGGTCCTGATGTAAACGAAAAAACGGCCGGGGGTCGGATTTTTCCTCCCGCAGTGGCGAGCTGTTGCGCTTCACCGAGGCCGACGGTCTTGTTAATGAACGAATCCGGCGACGCTTTAAACTGCACGGCCATCAGCGCCGCCATGGGAATCGTTAGCAGCAGCGTCCATCGCCCGATCTTCTTTACGTCCTCAAGGTCCAGGACGTTTGCCATCACGAAGATCAGCGGCATGTGAAGAAAATTTGAGCGAAAGCCGTAAAGGGTTACGAGCAAGATCACTTTCAGAGGAATCAAATCCTCCATGAAAACCAGAACACTGAGAAGCAGCGACAGCACGCCGATGATGGCGAGGACAATCACAAAGGCGTTCCACGGAAACACACGTGCGCGAATCGCGAACACATAAATCGCCAGTACCACCGGGTCCCGAATGACGAGTAGCGGATCGGACAGGTTCGGCAGCGCCCATTTTCGAAGAGCGCCCTCGAGCAGAAGCAGAACGAGATAAACCCAAATCGACATTCGGACGGCTTGGAGGCTTGGAGCCTGCTCCGCCGGCGGAGGTGCCGTCGCGATCATGGGAGATGAATGGGAAGGCACTCTCATTGGGTGGCGCACCTTAGCTCTCCATCACTTCCCGTGCCACTGTCACCAGGCCATCCCGATAACTTTCCCATCGAAACGATTCGGCCTTCCGCTGGGCCGCCGATTTCATCGACATCAGTCGCTCGCGGTCGCGCGCCAACAAGTCCAGCTTCTCGACGATCGCTTCTGCAGATCGAATCGGGACAATAAATCCGTCTACTCGGTCTTCGATGACATCCGGCCCGGCGGTGTGATTGGTAGTGATGACCGGAGTACCCTGCGCCATCGCTTCCAGGATTACCAAACCGAAACCTTCAAACAGTGATGGCAAAACGAGCACATCGTGGTCGCGCATCTCACGGAGAACCGCACCGTGACTCAAGCTCGGCAACCAACGATGCGTCCGAACTGCAGATTCAAGGGGCGCACAACCGGCTGCGACTTTTCTGCCCAGCAAAGTCAATTCCACTTCGCCTTTGAGCAACTCGATTGCCTTGAGCAAATACGACAACCCTTTCCGCTGACCAAGTGAACCAGCGAAAAGAACCTTCAATTGTCCCGACGATTTCGCGATTTCGCGGGAAACGGCCGGCGGCGCGCCGTAGGCAACGATGTCGATCTTCGCGGTGCACGGCGATTCGGTCAGCGTCTGCTTAGTGAACGTGCTCGCGACAATGACGCGCGTAGCCAATCGTAACTCGTCGTCTTTTCTGGCCAGCTTCGCGGCACTGTCCAGCGTTCCCGTTAACGTCGACGCCCATTCCGGTTCGCGGTCCGCTTCTTCGGCGAAGATGCGCTGTCCCACTTTCCAGTAACCAATCGGCAAATCGTAAATACGCTGAAAATTGCGGTCACCTGCCGCGCGAAAACTTTGCAGCGCGCCATCTTCGTAAGCGTAAACGGCGCGGACGTTGCTTGCCGCGCCGTGGTCCCGCGACTTGCGGGACGAAGGCGGGTCGATCTTTCGGAGACGCTGCGCGACTTTTTCATCCAATTCGCGGAAGACCGCGTCGATGCTGAGCGAGCCGGTTTCGTGACGCGAAGAAAAGCCTGCTCCAGCGGCGAACAAACGAAGCGCTTCACGAATCGGAGCAGTATGCGTTCGCGATCGGACCGATTCCGGAAAGGAACGCCGGCTGAAAAGTTCGCGAACCGACGGTGGCAGCATGCGATTGACCGTCGATTTTGGATTCCAACTGATCGTCGTCCAGAACTCGGAGAGCATGCCGGCACGATCAAATGCGACAAGCGCTTCACGGACGTTCTCGTTCCCAATCGGATGAGAAAATAAAATCATGCGACCATTTTCTTCATCATGCTCAGGTAAGACGCCACGACCGCGTCCGATTGAAACCGGCCCAGATGTTCAGGGGCGCGTTGCCGCAGTTCCTCTTGGAGCTGATTGTCCTCAAGCAATCGTTTCAACTGAGCGGCCAGTGCAGCAACGTTTCCGTTTTCAAAAGTTAGGCCGCACGGACCGATCGCCTCTTTCAGGCCGCCATCTTGCGAGCCAACCACCACGCAGCCGCAGGCAATTCCTTCAAGAGCTACGACGCCAAACGGTTCGGCCCACCGCGATGGAACCGCGAGAATGCGGTGTTGATTCAATGTTTCCGCGAGAGCCGCGCCGGATTTTTGACCTGCGAACGCCACCTGTCGATCCAAGCCAAGCTCGGTGGTCAACCGTCGCAGAGTATTTTCCTCCGAACCGCTGCCGACGATTGTCAGGCCGGGAGACAATCCATCGTGTCTTAGGATTTCGAGCGCAGAAAGGAGCAGATCGACGCCTTTGTCGGACACGAGTCGTCCGACGAAAACAATCGCGTGGTCGCGCGCGATGTTTGGGACCGAATGAAAAACTGCGTCATCGTACGGATTGCCGATCACGCTAACCGGAAATTGTAGGGCAGGCGCTCCGCCTGCCGGCCCGTTTTTGCGTAGCCTGGCAATGTGATCTCGTATCGCCTGACTAATCGCGACATTCGTGACGAATCGCAGAAGCGCCTGCTTGAGACGATTCTGCCATCCGATTCCTCCGCGCACGTTCTGAAGCCAGGTTTGATGCACAACCAACGTCGGTTGTCGCGCGAGCAAAGCCGGAATTAAACTGCGGAGGCTGATGTTGTTTTGAAAAAACAGATCGCACCGTCCCAGCAGGCGAAGGATTTCGGTGATCGATGGCCGGCGTGTTAATCGATAATTTGCAGATGGGATCGCGTCGCCAGGACTCTCGGTGATGACATGAACTTGCTCGCCTGCAGCCGCGAACTTCTGCGCGAGAATCTTCGAAACCGATTCAATTCCGCCAACACTCGGTTCGAAGGCATAGGACGAAAAAAGAATCTTCATCAGCGAGCGACGACACGAACGATCGACAACGGCGAATCATAAACATCGGACGGCTTCAACGTTGCACCGCCAGACGTATGGAAGCGGTAGCCTGCTTCGAGAAGCATTCCGACGAACGATTTCGCAGAAATTTGTCTGGCATCGAGATAATTGAGATGCACTTCGAGAAAAATCGCCGGCTTGTGACGTCGGATGAATTCCAGGGAGCCCTTGATCGCTTCGAACTCGTAGCCCTCGATGTCGATCTTGAGAAACTGCGGAATGACGTTTAGGCGCGCGGCCACGTCAGCAATACTTTCAATCCTCACATTAATGGCTTGGGGGACGCTCCACATCGAATGATCGAAGTTCTGGGTTTGAACATGGCCGCCGACCGGATCGAAAGCCATCTCGACGGTTGCGCTCTTTTCGCCAATGCCACATTGCTCGATACCCATTCGCTCGCGGAACTGGTTTAAATCGCGAATCTCAACCAATCGATTGGCAAGCAATGGCGACGGCTCAAAGCTGTAGACGCGATTTTGCGGATTGGCCGCGCAAAACAAAGCCGAGACCAATCCTGAATGGGCGCCGATGTCGAACAGGACGCCGCCGGATCGCGCTGCGCGCGCGATGCCATCAAATTCCACTCGGCCCTCCACGGTATCGGTGAAATAGGCGAGATCATGTTTGCAATTCGCCGGCGCTAAAAACGAAATGTCGTGGTCGACCTTGCAATTCAAGCACGTGGGCCTCTCCTCGACCCGAATCTGCGACCTGACGGGCGCTACGAACTTTGCCGACGTCCGGCGTTTGATTGCGTCGCGCACCGCTGTAGGCAAAAAGCGATTGAGATGCGTTTTGAGAAAGCGCTTCATCTACTTGTTTGATTCAGGCCAAACACTTTGGCGACACCGCTCACCAGAGAATCGGAAGAAGCATGCCGCTGATACCATTCGTAAATGTTCGCCGCGATTTCAGGCCGCTCGGCGGCAGTAGGAATTTCGCGACAATTTGATTCCACAAAGAACGGGCCTGGCAAACGATCGCCCTCAATCGAAATCGGCGAGCCACGGTGCGGGAAAACTGGAATTATCGCGTGCGCGCAAGCCGCTGCATAAGCGCTCGATTTCAAGATCATCGAAAACTCAACATCGTGCCGACGAAAATAATCGAACCATGCGAACGAGCAGGTTCGTAGAATCTCCGACGCGTCGGGCGCAGCGATCTCGGGATGATAGGCCGATTCGATTCTGAGATCGGCAAGAAGCGAGCGCGTGGCCGGATTATCGTGTCCGCCAATCACAACCACTGTTCGCGGAGAGACCGAGTCGGGGAGGCGCCGAAGATTTTCGCGAAACGATCGCAGCGAACGCTCTGCCAACACGGTGCCGCCAACGATCACCCACCGATATGGATCGCGATCCGCAATTTGCTCGCGGGAAAGCGACGGTTCTTCCAAGCCGGAAGGCACCGGGTGTAAATGAACGCGCGCTTCTGGAACAAGACGGCGCAATTCGCGCAAAAAATTGTCGCTGCTGACGAGGCACTCGTCGGCCAAACGCGCGACTGACTTGGTTAAATGAATTTGAATCGGTTTCAGCCAGAACTCACTTCGCCACGGCGGGCCAGAGGCATATAGCTCGTGAAAAATTGTCAGTAATCGATCACCGCGTTGCTGTCGTATCTGGCGCAAGATCGACAGCAGGCCGAACGGAATACCACGCTTTTGGTATCCATAATTTACGTAGTGCAAAAGGATCTGATCGAATTCGTGGTCGCAAATTCGATCGAGCGCCCGAACTTCGAAACCCCGAACGTTCGTCGAGAAGGAAGCATCAGGCGTCGCGAAAACAGTCTGGCATTGAAATTTGTCGCGGAGTTTCGCAGCCAGAGTCAGCGCATAGTCGCCGACTCCATCGATTCCTCCCGGCACTCGCGGTACGATTTGAAGGACTGTTTTCAACACTCAGGCAAAGAAACGAACATAATCGATCTGATAATTCAGATCGGCATCGCGCACCCCGATTTGCCTGGCCGGACAACCGGCAACGATCATTCGTTCCCCCACGTCCCGGGTGACAACCGCGCCCGCGGCGACGACGGCGCCGCGAGCAATTGTGACGCCGGGCAGAATCATCGCGCGCGTTCCCACGAAAACGTAATCGGAAATTCGCACGGGTCGATTTCGACCGGCGAAGCTAGCGCTTTGCGGATCATGATCAGCCGTAAGAATGCAAACATTTGTCGAGATCGAGACATTGCTCCCGATTTCCAAACCACCACGATTATCGAGGCGACAGTCTTGATTGATCGTCGAATGATCGCCCACCTTGAATTGACCTCTGGTATCAAATTCGGCGCCCATGAAAATGAAGCTGCGCTTGCCGATCTCGAACTGCATCACTGCGCGATAAAACCATCGGCGAACCACATGGCTCGGAAAATGCCCAACGAGGCCGTTACAGAAAAAGAGCAGGCCGTCGAACAATAAACGTCGTAGAAAAGAGCGAGCCATCAGGTTTTCAAAGCGTTAGCGACCGCATTCCAAAATCTGGTCCTGATCTGATCGAGCATGAAATCGTTCCTCGCCAACGCCAGGGCATTGCGAGCCATGTCGGAGCCGGATTCGGGTTGACTAATGTAGCGGCGAAGCATGGAGAGGAGACCTTCCGAAGCAGGCCGTGTACATAATAGTGCGGCATTATGCGCTTCGAGGAGCTCATGAACAGCCGAGTTGCCCGGTCCGTGATACAAAATTGGAATCCCACTGCCGAGGTAGGTCACCATCTTGGTTGATAGACTGAAGTGCACAAAGCTCTCGTATTTTGTTTCAAATGGTAGCGGCAGATAAAGCAAGTCGGCGTGTTCCATGTCTGATTGGACGATCGCTTCGGAGGCAAACGGCAAAACGCGCACGAACTTCTCATAGCCGGCCAGGGAGCCTGGGCGAACACCACCGCAGCGCAGGGTTATGGAAATCTGGCCGGCGATTTTTTCCTCGTCCAGCCGAGCCAGCGCATTCAACAGGACTTTCAGATTCGGTTCGTAATCAAGATGAAAAAGTCCCATGAAATAAATGCGCAAATCCGCAGTGGAGCGCAGCCTCGGGGCGGACGCGACGCGCTCAACGCCGTCGGTGATGACGATATAGTCGCGCTGCCCGTAACGCCGGGAATATTCTTCGCCAAGGGCGCGACACACGACAAAACGCGCTGCGGCTTCCGTCCACGCGTGTTGGAGCGCTGAGTGCGCCGTCGCCTCGCTCCGAACTCCGCGCGCGCTGAAAATGAAATCGTCGTGCACCTGAAGGAAGTAAGGTACGCCCAATTTCCTGGCGACAAGCAAGGCCGTGTAAAAATCCAACCCGCCGTGGGCAATGGAATGGATCGCAACTGTTTTTGTTCGACGACAGATCGCTTCGAGCTCGCGAGCGAAACGTTTCGCGAATAGTGGAGCGATTGAATCAGCCAGCCCCGCGAGACGCGTTCGTTCGATCCGACCGAAGGCCGGACGCAACGGGAGGTGCAGCTCTGGCCCAAGATTTGTCGCAGGCGGATTGTCCGGCGAAGTAGCCACGCTGATAAATGGATACGGGGCTTCCTCTAACAAGGCGCGCATGATTCGCGAGCCGCCGCTGGGCGATTGAAGGCCGAAAGGATGAGTGAAAGCAATTGCGCCGGCCGCGTCGAACGTGCGCCGATAAGTGCGAAGCGTCGCCTCAGCAATTTCGGGCCAGGAATATTTAGCAGCAATGTCCACGCTGCCCTGTCGAAGTCGTTCGTATGCGGTCAGATCTGCCCGCAAAATTTCAATCGCGCGCCCCGACAGCGCGAACGTGTTCCCGGCCGGAACGAGAGCGGAATTGCCAAAGGATTTTAAAATTTGGCGCGGACCGGGAACGTCGTAGGCCACCGTCGGAATACCGGCGGCCAGTTGCTCTAAAACTGCAAGGCCGAATCCTTCGATGTAACTCGGGAAAACGCCGACCGTGCCCGACGCCAGGAGATTCGGAAGTTCCTTTGGATCGAAGCTCGGCACGTGCCGGACGTTGTCGAGCGCCGATGTCTGCAAATCGGCACGTAGCGTCTTGTCGTCGGTCATTGTGCCAAGAAATGTAAACTTCGCGTCAGGAATGACGCTCCGAATCCGGCCGATCAAGTCCGGCCAATCGCGCGAGCCTTTGCGCAGGCTCCACATCCCGATGAAAACGATCTCCTTGTTCTTCAAGCGCTCGGCTGAGGATTGCGCGGCTGACGCGAACGCGGCGCGGTCCGATTGATTGAGTCCGTATGGCTGGACGATGATCGGCTTATTTCTTACGCCGGTCTCTTGCAGAGACGTGAGCTCCTCCTCGTTCGGAACATTGATTAGATCGCAGCGCCGAACCGATCGATCGGAGAGCCGGGCCATCTTCCAGTTGATAAACGAGTAGAAAAGCGGTCCGAGAAATTTACCGCGCGGTTGATCAGGCCAGCGTCGTTTAATCGAACGGGTGAACTTTTCGTATGATCGATACAGGCCGACTGATCGACTGACTACCAAACCATAGAAGCCGAGGCGTTTCTTCGAAAACGGCAGAGTGCCGGTTAGAGCATCGATAATGTCGAAGCGGTGGCCGTTTTCCCGAACGTGACGCGCCGCGCGGCGAGGAAACCGGATAAGTCGAAGAGATGACAGCCCGCCCGAGTCGGCCGGCCGCGGAAACGCATCGGTCAGGCAAAATTTTTCGACGAGGTGGCCCGCGCTCGTCCACTGTTTCGCCAGTTCGATCCAGACGCGGACGGCTCCCAGTCGCTCATCCCACGGAAGATTTACGACGATTAGGATCCGCAACGGTCGCTGGGCGACGTCGCGTCTCGATGCAATTAACTCGTTGGGCTTGTCCAAAACTTGTGACGAACTGGATTAACGTAATGTCGCATCGCGATCGATGGACCCGCATATCGGTCGCGATAAATCGTTTGATCGTCCACCTGCAAAACGAACTTGCCCGGATCGAACGGCTGCGCGCGATTGGCGTGCATGCACAAGTGAGTGACGGTCTGATTGGTGAAGAAATTTGGCTCGCCTTTCAGCATTTGTAATCGCTGGAGCCCGAGCGACCAATCGAGTTTGCGAAATAAAAGAAGGAACCCGGTGTTGACGGGATTTTGTTTTTCGGAGGCGTCGACGATCAATCGGTCGTCACCGGAAAATTGGTAATCGGCCTGATAAAAAGCGGAAACCGATTGCGCTGATAAGAGACTTGCGATTTCGCGTGCACCGGGAAAAAAAAGAACGTCCGAGTCGGTGTAAAGTGCGGGACCGTTTTGCGGCAGCGACATTATCAGCGCGAGCTGCTTCCCAGTGTGATGATTTGCCAGGTAGGATCGAACTTTTTCCGGCAGATCCGGCGGCAGGAGTGGCGGGGTTCGTTGAAGCCGCACGCAGGTGTCGATCCTTTCCAGCAAAGCACCGCTCTTCGCGGTGTGGGAACCGTCTGAAACAACGGTGAATTGTTTCGGGCGGCCGGCGTAAGTGAGGAAGGATCGGATCGACGCGACTTGTTCGGGCAAGGTGTTCTCTCCCGAGTAGGCAAAGACATCCAGTGCGAGCTCACGTCGCGGCTGTACTGGCCGGCGAACGATCATCGGCAGCGCGGCGCGGTAGAGATCTCTCGCGATTTTTCCCTGCAAGCGCGCCGAATGATAAGGCACGTTCGGTTTCATTCAGTCAACTGCCGCAGCAAAACCGCGAAAACCAAGAAAGGTCAGCGCCAGGTTGAGAAACAAACTTGGTAGAAGCGAGATCAGATTAAAAAACAGCACGCTATCGACGCGCGAGAAGTCAGTAAACGGAATCAACGCAAGTTGCGTGGCCAGAGTCAGTGGAATGTAGAGCCAGGACCCGGTGACCCAGGCTTTCGATGCGTTGAGCATCCAAAGTGTGCCGGCAAAAGCTGAAACGACCGCTGAGCCAACCATCAACAGCAGTTCTCGATGCAGATGAGAGTAACGATTTCCGAGAACAAAGAGGAATTGTTCGGGAAAAAATGCGGCCGCGGTGAGGACTCCGGCCCCAAAAAGTGCAACGCCGCCCGCAATCAACAGGTACAACGCGCGCAATTTTCCTTTGTCGTGGCACCGCGCGAAGGCAGGTACAAAGACATTCGTCAACATGTTCATCACCACGGTAAAGATCATTGCCAGGCGACTAAGCGCCCCAACTTCGGCAACGGAATCGGCGCGTCGCCCAAAAAAGCTGATGAGAAAGACGGTGATCTGTCCCTGAAAACAGTAGAAAACCGCGCTGGCGGCAAGGGTTTTGATTAAGCGAAGAATCTCTTGTCGATCTTCCGCATTTTCGTCGGCATTGAGATCGACAACTTTCGCAGCGTAGGAGCGCAGCAGAAAGTATTGCAAAAAGAAAATGGCCGTAGCGATGCCAATTGCCAATCCTGCGGTAGCGAAAACGTAGACGAGTCCAACTATCAACAAAAGGCGCACAGTCGCGCAGGTGATGTCAATGGTTTGGATTTTCCCGATATCGGAGCGCAGTCGCGGAACGACCGCAAAAACATCGATCGAAAATTGAAGGACGAACCCGACGAGAACGATGCCAATCAGGACCACAGAGTAAGTGAACGGCGCACCGTTCCTTGCCAGCATCGCGTAGAGAATTGGCGAGACGGCAATTGCGGCAGCGGCGGCGAGTTTTCGACGCACGGCCAGACCAGTGTTAATCAGTTCGCCAAATCGATGTCGACCATGCCAAACGCGCCCGCCAATCGAAATAAGGCCGACGCTGATGCCAACGTCGGCCAACAGGTTCAACGTGGCCTGCATTGCGTTAGCGATGGTGTAGTAGGCATACTCCCGTTGCGGCAGCCAACGCACAACAAGAATGCCACTGGTGAAAGCGAGAAGTTGAACCGCAACCTGGACCAGCGCGTAATTGCCAATGCGGCGAGCCTGGTCGAAAGCGCGCCTCAGCACCGGAGTGTAGCCTTCGGCCAGCACGGGCGTGGACACCGGGGCGAAAAAACTCATGGCCGAATCATGTTGGAAGAGAGCAATGAGCTACCAAAGTGCCAAGCGGAATTTGCACCCCGGCCCCGCTGACCGTAGGCAAGACTCCTTCGAAACAATTCCGCGAATCAGCCGAAACTAAGAAGTTTCGATCGCTTTCTGGCGCGATCTCAGCACTTGTGGCGCGGGTTCGCTCTCCGGCACCGACGGCGTCGTGTAATATTCGGAGTACTGGTAGTAGTAATACTCGGGCAACGAAGTATCGACGAAATTGAGGATAACGCCGGGCACGTTCACCTGACGATTGTAGAGCAGCTCCAGCGATTTCTTGGTCAACCGCGCCGAGGTGTAGGAAAGGCGGATCACGAACAGCGTGGCGTCAATTTTTGGCGCAAGGCTGGTGGTGTCGTCAGCGGCGAGAATCGGCGAGCTATCGATAATGATGTAGTCGTAGAACTCGTAAATCTCGCGCAGCACCGCGTCGGTCGATTCGCGAAGCAAGTGCTCGCTCGGCTGGGACAGCATCTTGCCGCGCGGCAACACGAATAGAGTTGGATACGCGGTTGGCACGACGACTTCGCGCCAATTCACTTCCTGCTTCAAGACCTCGGAGAACCCGATTTTGGAAGAAATGCCAAATGTTTCGCGCAGCGCGCCCCGCCGAAGATCACAATCGATCAACAGAGTCTTGGCGCCAGACAAGGCCATGGTGATGGCGAGGTTGGCAGACACCGTCGACTTGCCTTCGTTCGGAACGGCGCTCGTAACCAAAAAACTCTTCGGCCGAGGCCCGTCATAGGGCATGAAGAAAATGGAGGAACGGATATTGCGATACGACTCGGCGAACACGTGACGCGCATCGTCGGGTTGCAGCAAATCCACTTTGCCCTTGGCTTTTTCCTTCGGGATTTGCCCAAGAACATTTTCAGAAAAATGATGCTGAAATTCGCTGAACGACGCCATCCGGTCGTCGATGCGATCGAGTAGAAGAAGAATCGCCAGGCCGACGAGCGCACCAATTCCAAACCCAATGAGAAGACTCTTAATTAATCCCGGACGAACCGAAATCGGCGCAGTGGCCGCCTCCATGATTGAAACCTGGTCTTCACCTCCAACCACTTGCGACACGTCGACGTCCTTCAAGTTGCCGGTTAGGCGATCATATAACGTTTTCAGTCGATCGGCTTTTCCTTTAATGCGATTGAACTGAGCGAGACGCTGACTGAGGTCGAGCGCCTTGGTTTCCCACTCCTTGATGTTGGTCTGGAGGTTTTCCATCTGTTTGTCGATGGATTCGCGTCGCGTTTTTAATCTCTCAAGCGTGTCGGCTCGAAACAGATCGATTAATTTCTCCTGCTTGGTGATCTCGTCGTTGAGTTTGAGAATCTTTGGATGGTTCGGGCGCAAATCTCTTGCCAGTGTCTCACGTTCAGCTTTCAGCAGCTGGACCTGCTGTTTCGCTTTTAAGTAATCAGCTTCGGGACCAACGTCCGAAAACGGCAAACCCTGATTGTCGGCCGAGGGTCCTTGCGTGTTTTGCGCCGCATCCATCTTGCTCTGGGCCCGGTCAAGATTTTGATCAAGATCGAGCAGGTTCAACAAATCGTATTCGGTCTTGAGCTGAGCGTATTGTTGATTCAAGCGAACGAGGTAAGCGGCGGCGCTGTTCCCTTCCTCCTGAATGAACCCGATGTTGTTCTGCTTTTGGAACTCGATCAGCTCGTCTTCGCTGTTGCGAAGATCTTTCTCGACCTGGATCAACTGCTCGGTGATCCCGGTGGTGACTTCGTGACCACGCTCTTCGCGCATGCCGCGTTTGAGATCGAGATACTTCTGCATGGTCGCGTTCAAGTATGCCTGCGTGTAATCAGGCGCGCTGCCGAGGCCAGTGAGTTCAAAAATCGAAGTGCGTGGTCGCTGTACCACCACGACTTCCACGGGAACAGGCTGCAACTCGGGGCGCGAGGAGCGCACGAGCGATTCGGCACTGTGTTTCACCTCGTTGCTCTGCATCAACTGGACTTGCGTGCCGTAAAAATTCTGCATTTCCTCGCTGTAAATCGCGCCCTGCGGAATTTTCATGCTACCCGCCACGATCATTTTGCCGGTGGACATGTACGCCGGCGGTCTCTGGTAAATCAGGAACGCCTCCACGAAGAGTCCGAGACAGATCGTTAGAACGGGGATCCACCAGCGTCGCAGAAGAAGTGATTTGTAACGGTGCAACCGCGTGATCAATGCGGCCGACCAGGAAGTTGAAATATGTTTGCTGGTAGCTGAGTTGCGCATACTACATGTTGATCAAACGCTGCGGGACGTAGATCTGATCGTCCGGTTGCAGTTCCAGATCTTCTTCGGTGTGCCCTTCCTCAATCACGCGTTTGAGATCGACTGTAAATTCCTGGCCGTTCTTGCGGGTCAATTTCACTTTTCGCTTGTTGGCAAAATCGCCAAAGCCTCCAGCTTTAATAATAGCCTTGCTCACGCTGTAACTTTCATCCGGCGGAATTTCCTGCGGCCCCTGCCCTTTCACCGCACCGTAAACATAAATCCTTCCCTTGGATTTCTCGCTGACGCGATCGACGGCCAGAATCACCGTTGCGTGATAGTAATATTCTTTTTCGAGCAATGATTTAATCGTGTAAGCAAGTTCTTTGCACGATTTGCCCTGTGCTTGCACCAGGCCAACATAAGGAACTTCCAACTCTCCGTTGTCGTTGACCCGCAAGCGCTGGGATTCATTATCTCGATCTTCAACGACTCGGAAGCTAATAGAATCATTCGGGCCAAGCTTCTTTTTGTCATCCAACACGGACATGGAATTGGTCCGCATCACTGCGCTGGTGCTCGAAGCCGAATCAGGCGAAGTCGACCGGGGTGTGGAGGGAGGGGGAGTCGCTACATCGCCGCGAAGCGAGTCCTGCGCGAAGCCCGAACTCGATAGAACCCCGCAAGCAGCAGCGATGGCTGCACACACAAAGACTCTCATGTTGACCCCCAATTTACCCCTTTTGTCCTTTTAGAAACTGTAAGTGCCGTCGAAAGAAATGCGGTTCTGATTATAGTCACGCAGGAAGGCATTCGAGTCTTTGCTGGTGCCTTGATAACGCAGGCCGAGCGTCACGTGGGGTGTTAACTGATATCCGAGAGTGACCGCGCCGCCAATACGTTGGAAAGTTTCGCCAACCTGCTGACCGGTAAGAATACTGAAAAAAGTGCCATTTATAGGACCGCCCGATTCTTGTGCGTCCTCGAAAAAGAACTCGGTCGAGAGCAGCACATTTCGAATCAGGTTCCAGGTTAAGGTGTGGCGGACATAATTGAGCGTGATGTAATTGGACTGAATTCCGGGTTGGTTCTCGTGGCCCGCGCTCAACGTTTGACTCAGTTGGGCGTTGATCCGGTGGGCGATCAACCCGTTCACATAATAATCTTCGAGCGTCTTGTGGTCGGGAAACGGAACCAGGCCGAAAGGGCCGAACGGAAAGAGTACGAAGTTATTGCCGAAATCCATATACTGGTAGCCGCCGGCGACGCGAACCTTCAAATTGTTGGTCACTGACGCTTCCACAAATCCGCCAACGCTGTAATCATCGGTGGAGTTAAGGACCGCTACGCCTGTATTGTTATTATTGTACCGGCTCCAGACGGCGTTGCCTTCCGCGCCGACAGTAATTGTCGGGTTAACAATAAAGGCCACTGAACCACCGACAATTTCCGAGTTTCGATCCAAATACTCGAACAACGAATCCGTCGCCACGAAATTGTAATGATCGTAGCCGACCTGCACGAGCAACTTGTTCAAGTCCCACAACACCGAGACGCCGGCGGTGTTCTCAAATCGGCCGTAGGTCGTTACGTTGCTCAAAGCGCCTTCTTGAACCGGGTCCTGTTGCAACTGGAACTTGTCGTGAATGTTGATTCGGAAATCGCCAACGAAGATGTCGAAGGCGAGTTGCGACTTCGGCGCAATTAGAATCGCATCGGTATCATTCGCGGAGTGATCAAGGTAAAACGAATATCCAATTCCAAGATCCAGACGCAAGGTGTTGAGCTGAGTAACCGGCCAGATCATATCGAGCGTCAAGTTCGGGGTAACGATGACATCGTCCTGCGTGTTTACTTCGGCGTAGTTTATGTTGTCGTTGTACTCCACGCCGACCGTGGCGCCGACGCGGAAACGAACGGGCCCCAGCAACAGATTGTACGGAATCCGAGAAACATCTTCTTGTCTGGCGTCGTACGCGTCCTGACCCGCGAGCGACGGTCGGATCGCGTCCTGCGCGTAAACACTGACGCCCGCGGAGAGCATCCCGACGATAAGCACCGCCGATTTTACAAACTGATTGCGATGGAAAGGGGTAGCACGATGACTCATAGGCAGGTTCATCAAGTTAAGCTAAGCAGTTGTGGTACCAGTGTCTGTTTTCAAATCCCAAGCCGGTGACGCACGCCTACAAACGCTCGTCCTCAGTCCAAGATCGTGGTGTCCTTTTTGTTAGCTGTCTGTTTTACGAGAAAGCCCCCTCTGGAGGCAAGTGAAATCCGTGAAAACTTTTTACTAACAATGTTAAACAACTGTGACAGAGGAGGCTGTCAGGCCCCTGTGGCTTGGTCCCCGGAAATTTCCCCGGTTGGCCCGTTCTAAGCTCATAGAAAATGCATGGTCTCCACCTCACGGCTTACCCAACTCCGGTTCGCCCAGGTTTGTTTCGGATTGGTCTTCGGAACACTGGTCGTTAACCCGCGCTACGGTCAGGCCGAGGGTTCAGGCAATAACACCCCTCAGATCGAATGCATTTCCCCCGATGGGAAATTCTCGTCCTTGTCGGCGACCAATCCAACCGTTCATGAGTCAGCAGCCGCATTTGTCGATAGCGACACGGTTAGTTGCGCACTGAAGGAAGGCGAAACGACCTTCATTATTGAGTTGCCCAAGAATGCCACGAGCGACCGCTTTACTTTTCTAAACCAAAATGCTGCCGCCTGCGGCGAGCTTCGGATTGCCGTCTCCAGTGCACCGCTGCCGGTAGACAGCCCGAAATGGACAGAGGTCGATGGAATTGTTCCCTTCGCCCACAAGCGGTTGTTCAAGTTGTCGATGTTAGGCGTCGAGACAAAGTTTGTCCGGTTGTCGTTCCGGGTCGATAGCCAGGAAAACAGGTCGGCCAGAATTTCTGATCCGTTCCACGGCTCCATTCTTGATGAGAACATCGATTCAAGTTTCGCAACGCTAAGCGGGCATGGTCGCGAGCTGAATCTTGCTGCATTTTCCGTGGGCCCGCTTCAAGCAACCGCCAAGTAATTCGGCGGCCAAAACTCTGCGAAATTAGCCCCCGAACACTTCCCTGCCCAGTTCTACCAGGGGCATAGAACTAGCTCATCAAATCAAGCGTTGTTTGACGTGCCGCATGCGATTGGAAAACGAAGATCAGACTACAAGAACGCCGATTCAATCGCCGTCGCTCGACCAATTCATCGTTAGTCAACGTCAAGGTTTCTCTCATGAAAACAAAACATCTGTATCTCAAACTGATTCGTCGCCGAGTAACGACTATTTTGCATTTGTTGCCCGGGCTACGAACGATGCAGTTCGGGATTGGGATGTAAGAACCGGTGAGCTTTCCTGGCCGCAAGGTCTGAGATCGCTTTTCGGTTACGACACCAAGTCTGCCGGCGTGCAGATTGGTTTTTGGCAGCAGAATGTTCACCCAGTCGATCTTTCCCGCGTCACTACATCAATCACCGAGGCCCTTGCTGGAAGCGATCATCATTGGAGTGGCGAATACCGTTTCCGCCGCGCTGACGGGACCGAACTCAATATTTTGGAACGCGCTGTCATTGTTCGCGACAGCGATGGTTCAGCTCTGCGGTTCATCGGCTCGATGATGGACGTTACCGCGCGCAAACAACTTCAAGACCAACTTTGTCGCTCACAGCGCATGGAAGCATTCGGTCAGCTCGCTGCCGGTGTCGCTCACGACTTTAATAATTTTCTCACAACCATTCTGGGCTACGGCGATTTGCTGCTGCACGAGCGCCAAATCAAAGGAACATTGGCAGACCACGTCACTGAAATCCGCGCTGCCGCAGGCCGCGCATCGGCTTTGACCCAGCAACTCCTGGCGTTTAGCCGGCGTCAGCCAATGGAGGCCGTCGTCGTCGAGGTTAATTCGATCGTCACGAACCTCGAACGCTCATTGCTTCGACTCATCGGCGAGAACATTTCCGTTGTTTGCCATCTTCATCACGAGAAAGAGGGCGCCCACGTCAAAGCCGATCCGGGTCAGATTTCGCAAATCATTCTCAACCTGGCTGTGAATGCGCGCGACGCGATGCCCAACGGCGGTCAGCTCACCCTGGAGACGGGAATTGTCGATCTTACCGCCGAAACCGAATCACCCTTTGAATGCGGCGCCTTTGCCCCTGGCGAGTACGTTTTGATCAACGTCACCGATACCGGCGTCGGAATGACCGCGGAAGTCCAGGCGCACCTTTTCGAGCCGTTTTTTACGACCAAGTCTGACCGGGAGAGAAGCGGACTTGGGTTGGCGACTTGCTACGGAATCGTTCACCAAAGTGGCGGACATCTGCGCGTCGAAAGTGAGGAGGGCAAAGGCACAACTGTTAAAATTTATCTTCCCCGCGTGCCTGCTCCACCACCGCCCGCCTACAAGAAACCTGGCGGGAAGAAAGCGCGCGGCGGGACCGAAACGATTCTCGTTCTCGAAGATGATGTGAGCGTCCGCCACATCTCCGTCCGCGTCTTGCGCGCGCTCGGTTACGAAGTTATCGAAGCCGCGAATAGCACCGATGCTCGCAATCTGCTGGCACAAGACGGGGGACGTAAAGTCGATTTGCTTCTAACCGACATGGTGATGCCCGGAATCAGTGGACGCCGCTTTGCCGACGCACTTCGCGCCGCCCACCCAAACATCAGAGTTCTCTTCATCTCGGGATATCTCGAAGAGTCTCTCCAACCGAGCGATCGTTGTGAGCCTGGAATGTTTTTTCTGCCGAAGCCATTCGACGGCGAGCAGCTGGCTGCCAAAGTTCGCGAAGCGTTGGACGCAAAATAGGTTAGGAACTTCATCGCCCAACAGGCCGCGACGCCAATCTTGTCGCGAGGCAATCTCGCGCTGACATTCCCGGTCCGTGACCACTTTCAAAGAGATCGAAGCCGCGCGTGATCGCATAGCGGGCACGGTCTTTTGCTCCGACTGTCGCCGTTCAATTCCGCTGAGCGAAATCAGCGGTGCACAAGTCTTTTGCAAGTTCGAGAACGCGCAGCGGACCGGGAGTTTTAAGGAACGCGGCGCGCGAAATGCCCTGGCCCAACTTTCGGCTGATCAAAAGAAACGCGGCGTCATCGCTGCTTCGGCCGGCAATCATGCACAAGCGCTCGCTTATCAGGGCAAACTTCTCGGAATTCCCGCCACTGTGGTAATGCCGCAATACGCGCCGCTGATCAAAGTGACTAATTGCCAGCGACTCGGCGCAAATGTTGTTCTTCATGGCCACGATTTCGCGGAAGCGAAAGCGCATGCTCACGAGCTCGCCGCTGAAAGAGGTCTCGCTTACATCGACGGTTACGATGATCCCGCCATCATCGCCGGTCAGGGAACGTTGGGTCTCGAAATCCTCGATCAGGTCAAAGACGTTGATGCGGTAATTGTCCCGGTCGGCGGCGCCGGATTGATCGCCGGCGTTTCACTCGCGATCAAAACTTTGCGACCGAAAACAAGAGTCATCGCGGTCGAAGCTGAAAACGTCGCCAGTTTTTCCGCTGCCCTGAATTTCGGAAAACCAACAAAGATCGAGCTGAGTCCAACCCTCGCGGATGGTCTCGCAATTCCGCAAGTGGGCGCCAACGCCTTCTCGATTGCGCGCGATCATGTCGATCAAACAGTCACAATCACCGAAGAGCAGATTGCGATTGCGATTCTACGCTTGATCGAACTCGAAAAGACCGTCGTCGAAGGCGCTGGCGCGACTCCGTTGGCCGCGCTTCTTTCCGGAAAATTGCCCGATCTGACCGGCAAACGCGTCGTTCTTCCGCTGTGCGGCGGCAACATTGATCCGAATATTCTCAGCCGTGTGATTGAGCACGGTTTGGTTGCCGACGGCCGGTTGTGCCGGTTCAATGCCGTCATCAGCGATCGTCCCGGCGGACTGGCCGTCCTGAGCCAGCAAATTGCCGCCGCTGGCGCCAGCATTAAACAAATCGTGCACGATCGCGCATTCGCCAGCTCTGATGTCTCGACGGTCAACGTCCTTTGCACGATCGAAACGCGAAACCGTGAACACTTCGAGCGAGTGCGCGCGCGACTGAAAGAACACGGGATCGAAACGTACGACGCCAAGTAAGGTGGATCGCGCTCTCCGAGCGCGATAGTAGCGGGTTCGGAGAACTCGCTCCACCACTTGAAGCGGGAATCGCGCTCCGTAATCTGCTTCAATGCACGCGCGCGAAAAACCTACGATCGACATCACGGACTTTTCCCGCCGCCATATCGGGCCTGACCAAACCGAGACCGCGGAAATGCTGCGCGAAGTCGGCTTCGAGAACCTCGACGCGCTCATCGACGCCACCGTTCCCAAGAATATCCGGCTCGATCGCGAATTAAAGCTGCCGGAAGCAAAGTCCGAAGCCGAAGCGCTCACCGAACTGCGCGCGATCTCGAAGGAAAACAAAATTGCAAAATCGTTTATCGGCGCTGGTTATTCCGACTGCATCACGCCACCAGTGATTCAACGGAACATTCTGGAGAATCCCGGTTGGTACACGGCCTACACGCCTTACCAGGCCGAACTCGCGCAAGGCCGGCTCGAAGCGCTGCTTAATTTTCAAACAATGATTGTCGATCTGACCAAGCTCGACATCGCCAATGCGTCGTTGCTCGATGAAGCCACCGCTGCTGCCGAAGCGATGGCCCTTTGTCACGCCTCAGTTCCAGATCGAAAGAGTTTTTTCGTCGCTGACAATTGCCATCCCCAAACGATCGCCGTCATCCATACACGCGCGAAACCGCTCGGCATTGACATTAAGATCGGCAACTTCTCGAATTTCAAATTCGATAGCAGCGTTTTCGGGGCGCTTATTCAGTATCCGGCAACCGACGGCGCGATCTACGACTACGAGGATTTCGTGAAAGCCGCGCATGCTGCCGGCGCGCTGGTCGTGGTCGCGGCGGATATTCTCGCGCTTACCCTAATCAAACCGCCGGGAGAATTCGGCGCCGACGTTGCAGTGGGAAACACTCAGCGGTTCGGCGTTCCACTCGGATTCGGCGGACCGCACGCGGCTTATTTCGCCACCCGAGATCAATATAAGCGGCACATGCCGGGACGACTGGTAGGAGTTTCGCACGACGCTGAAGGCCGACCGGCCTATCGCCTTTCGCTGCAAACCCGCGAGCAACACATCCGCCGCGACAAAGCGACGAGCAACATTTGCACGGCGCAAGTTCTACTCGCTGTGATCGCGTCGATGTACGCGGTTTATCACGGCCCGCGCGGCTTGCGCGCAATCGCCGAACGCGTTCATCGGCATGCGAGTCAACTTGCCACGAAACTTCGTGCACTCGGATTAACAATCTCGCACGAAAACTTTTTCGACACGATCCGGGTCGAAGTGAAATCGAGCAGCGTCTTGCTCGAGCACGCGGAGAAAGCCGGATGCAATCTACGCGCGCTGGGTCCGGGGGCGATCGGCATTTCGCTCGATGAAACGACAACAGCGCGCGATGTCGAACTGCTGATGTCGATCTTTCGCGGGACACACGTTCGCGATTTGGCGGACGAATCTCGTGATGAACTGCCTGTCCGCATTCCGCAATTCGCAATGCGCGGTTCTGAGTTCCTGGCCCATCCGGTGTTCAACTCTCACGACACCGAAACCGAAATGCTTCGGTATCTCCGAAAACTCGAGTCGCGCGATCTCTCGCTCTGCCATTCGATGATTCCGCTCGGCTCGTGCACGATGAAACTGAACGCAACGGCGGAGATGTTTCCGATCTCTTGGCCGGAATTCGCGAAGGTTCATCCGTTCGCGCCGGTCGAACAAACCGCCGGCTACGTCGAAATGTGCGATCAGCTCGAGGATTGGCTCGCTGAGCTCACCGGATTCGCGGCAGTTTCATTGCAGCCCAACGCCGGTTCGCAAGGCGAATACGCCGGTTTGCTCGCAATTCGCGAATATCATGCATCACGCGGCGAATTGCACCGCAACGTCTGTTTGATTCCTACTTCCGCTCACGGAACGAATCCGGCCAGCGCAGTAATGGCGGGACTCAGAGTCGTTCCTGTTGCGACATTGAAGGACGGCGATATCGATTTGGCCGATCTTCGCGCAAAGGCGGACGCGCACGCACGCGAGCTGGCCGCGCTGATGGTGACTTATCCGAGCACGCACGGCGTTTTCGAGCCGACCATCCGCGAGATTTGCGAAATCGTGCACGCCCACCGGGGCCAGGTTTACATGGACGGCGCGAACATGAACGCGCAATGCGGCCTTTGCAGGCCGGGCGATTACGGCGCTGATGTTTGCCATTTGAATCTCCACAAAACGTTCTGCATTCCGCACGGCGGTGGCGGACCGGGCGTCGGACCGATCGGCGTTGCCAAACATCTCGCACCGTTCTTGCCGCGAGAATTCATTGCCGACTCGCAAACCGGCGAAGTTATTTTCGGCGACAGCGAAGAAGGGAAACGTCCACCGCCCGGAAACGGATCAGATTACCGTCACGGCGGCGGCAGCGGCGGAAATGTCGCCGCGACTCCGTACGGCAGCGCCAGCATCCTGACAATCTCCTGGATGTACATCCGAATGATGGGACCGGCCGGACTGAAGCGCGCGAGCGAGATCGCGATCCTGAACGCGAACTACATCGCAAAGCGGCTCGATCCGCACTTTCCGGTTTTATTTAAGGGCAAACGCGGACTCGTTGCTCACGAATGCATTGTGGATCTTCGCCAATGGAAATCCGTGGGCATCGAAGTCGAAGATGTAGCGAAACGCCTGATGGATTATGGGTTTCACGCGCCGACCGTGTCCTGGCCCGTGGCGGGCACAATGATGATCGAGCCCACTGAGAGCGAACCTAAGCATGAGTTGGATCGCTTTTGCGATGCCATGATTTCGATTCGCTCCGAAATCGAAGCCTTTGCGAGCGGGAAGATTGACAAACAAAACAACCCGTTAAAGAACGCGCCGCACACTGCTCGCCAAATCGCTTCCGAGAAATGGGACCGCCCCTACTCTCGCGAACAAGGCGCTTTTCCAGCACCGTGGACACTCGAGCACAAGTTCTGGCCGTCCGTCGCGCGGATCGACAACGTCTACGGCGACCGAAATTTATTCTGTTCCTGCCCGCCGATCGAAGAGTTCGACTCCGAAAAGAATTGAAATGTTTGTCGGCTTCGGAGCGAATCATTGCCGATGCCTCGAATAATCCTGAGCTTAGTCGGCGCAGTAATTCTATTGACTGTTTGCGCTTACCTTTACGCGCATCACAACTGGAATCCGCTGCTGCAGGGAACAACGATTGATCGGATCATTGTTGAAAAGTCAGCGCGGCGATTGTCGATTTGGAAAGACGGCAAGAAATTGAAAAGCTATCGCGTGACGCTCGGTCGCAATCCCATTGGCCCGAAGCAGGAAGAGCGAGACATGAAAACGCCCGAAGGAGTTTACAAGATCGACAGCCGCAATCCGCGAAGCGATTACCACCTTGCCCTGCATGTTTCTTACCCATCAGAAGAAGACACGGCCCGCGCGACCGAACGCGGCGTCAACGCCGGATTCGATATCATGATTCATGGAATTCAGAACGGCGGCGGTTGGATTGGTGCGTTTCATCGCATGCACGATTGGACAGCGGGCTGTATCGCGATGACCGACGAAGAAATCGAAGAGCTGTGGCGAGTGACCCCGGACGGAACAACGATCGAGATTCGGCCGTGAAGCATGTCCAGCTGTCAGTGACGACGGATGGCAGGAATCTGGAACAGTGCCGGCGGACTTGGATAAGTTGCCGGCGCGGGAATTAACTGAGATTCGGCAACGTTCGACACGATTCGTCCGTTCGATTCCTGGCGAAGGAATGCTTTCACGCCGAGATCCGAGCTTTCGCAAACCACGTCGTATTTAATGTCCGCGTCCAACTTCGCATCGAGAAGCAGCGACGATGCGGCAACGCGCGCGCCTACAATTTTCTTCGAAGCTTCGTAAGCGATTGTAAGCCGGTGCGTGCCCGGATCGATGCGCCGATATTCTCCATCCTTTACTGCGCTGTCGACAGATATGTCGTCGATCGCAACCAGGTTAATCTGATCTCCGGCGCCGAAGGCGCGTGACACCGGAACTCGTACCAGGGCCGGATTCTTTGAGGCCGGTGCGTAAAGTTGCGCGCAGCCGGCGAATACCAAGGCGATTGCGAGCGAACAAACGACGCCGCGCATTTGCAACTGCTAAGTCTCGGAGGCGAGCTCGGGTTCGCGGTCTTGATCGACGCGAGTTGGAACGAGGCGCAACGCGGAACCATTTTTCTCGTCGGAAACTTCGTCGCCTTGCTCATGATATTCGGCGTCGGCGTTTACCTGCCAGAGATCGTAGAGTTTGGCGTCAGCCAGAATGTTTTCGACGCACAACATCGCCGTCATCATTGCGTGGTCCTGATTGTTGTACTTATGCATGCCGTTACGGCCGACGAGATGCAGATTCGGATACTTCGTGTCCAACTCCTGGCGAATTGCCGCTACGTGCAATGCGTAATCGTCGTCGTAGACCGGATAGGCTTTTTTCTGGCGAACAATGGTTCCGTCGACGACGTCGCCTTTCTGAGTGAGACCGATCTGGATCAGTTCCCGTTTCGCCAAGGCTATCAAATCTTCGTCAGGTGACTCCCAGAGCCCGTCGCCTTCGAAACAGAAATATTCCAAGCCGTAGCAGGCCATGTTGTGGTCCGGCACCATTTCCGGTGACCACGATTTGAAATTTTGAACGCGGCCAACTTTGACCCGCGGGTCGTGGATGTATATCCAGTTATCGGCGAATTTGTTCCGCTCTTTCAAGATCAGCATCACGGTTAGGAAATCGCGATACTTCAAACTTTCGGCGGCGCGCCGGCTCCGCTCGGAAACCGGCGGTTGAATTCCGCAAACGAGTTCGCGCATCGGCGCCGACGAAATCACATGTTCGGCTTGGATCGTTTGCTGATTTCCGTCGCGATCTTTGAATTGAACCGTCCAGGTCTCAGTCGCTGCGTCGTAAGAACAACCATTTACCCGGGCCCCCATTTCGACCTTGCCGCCCATCGAATTCACTTTCGTGGCGGCCGCTTCCCACATCATACCCGGACCTTTCCGTGGATACCGGAACGAATTGATCAACGTCTTGATGACTTTGGTGCGATCGCCGTTCGGCGAACGCTGCGGCAGAAGCGCGTTCTTGATCGCGCTGCCAAGGGAGAGGCCGCGGATGCGTTGCGCGGCCCAGTCCGCGGAGATTTCCTTGCAGCTCATCCCCCAAACTTTCTCGGTGTAGCTCTTGAAGAAGATTCTGAAGAGTCGTTTGCCGAATTTATTGCTGACCCAGTCCTCGAAGTTTCGCGGATGCCGCACCGGGAAAGCCCGGGCCTTGAGCCATGACAAGACGCAAGCCGTCGATCTTACGACGCCGAGTTTGATGAGCGCTTCGAACGGCTTGAGCGGGTAGGTAAAAAATTTGTCATCGTAATAGATTTTTGACGAGCGCGGGCGCTGAAGCATGTCGTCAGGCAAGATTTCAGTCCAAAGATCTTCGACCGCTTTCGATTTGGAGAAGAACCGGTGGCCGCCGATGTCGAAGTGGAAACCTTTGTAGGTGCTGGTCCGCGAAATTCCGCCGACGTAGACCGGATCGGCCTCGAGTACGACGACGCCGACGTTATTTTTCGAGAGAAGATAGGCCGCAGTCAGTCCGGCCGGTCCGGCTCCGATGATTGCGACAGTTGTTTTCATTCCTTGGTCAGGCAACCCAATTTCCGCGGGTAAAATTCCATACATACCAACCCTGCACGCTCAGGCTGACGGCGCAGGCGATCACCACCACTGCGATTCCAAGCGCCCGCACCGGCACCGGCGGGAGGCGAAATTGGCGCAAAAAGTGCAAAAAAGCGAGCACGATCAGCGCGTGGACGCAGAACTCGTAACGCAGCATGCTTTCCATATCGAGAGAAGCGACGCCACTGACAGAGACGTAATAAATGACCGCGGCGCAAAAGTAGATGCCAATGCGGGTCATCCATTCAGTATGCCGCCGGACAGCCGGCAATAGTTCGACAATCGCCACCGCAATCAGGAGCAACGCGCCAACCGTCATCGACATTTGGCTCATCTCAGTCGGATCGTTTAGCGCCGGCAGCAGCCACCGGTAATTCGACGGTCGAAAGACAGCCAGGTAATCGGGTTCAATGTTCCAGGCCGAGGCCTGCGTCAGCATGTAGATGTCCCAACGGCCCCAGCGAACCTGACAATAAAGAAAAAAGGAAACCGCACCGAGAATGGCCGTGACCGTCACCACAATCGCGCCACCGTAATTTCGAAACCAACGGCGTGGATCGCGGAGCGCGCTCCATCCTTTCCGAAAAACATCGCGCACTATCGGGAATGCCGCGCACGGAATTCCAACAACGCGGGTCGCCGACATGACGATTCCATGCACCGCAGCGAGAATTTTAGCGATTCTCCCTTCCGCAGTGCTCCAATAGATGAACCCGAGGAGCGCCATAAGAAAAAGTGATTCCGAATAACCCGCGACCAAAAAGAACGCGGCCGGATGAGCGGCGATGACCAGGGCTCCGAAAAATTGAAGCGTCCCGGAAAGGTCCCAACGTTCGCAGAAAAGGAAAAAGTAGGTCCAGAATCCCCAGGCAGCGAGCTGCGCAACAATCAGGAGCGCGATTTCGGTATCCAGGCTAAAAACAGAAGACAACACGCTGGCCAATGCCGGATATGCGGGAAAAAACGCGACGTTCGACACCTCCATCACCTTGTGATTGATCGGCGGCACAATCGTCTGGTAACCGCGATCGACGATGTTCTCGAACCAAAACCCGTCATGCTGCACCAAACTTGTATAGCGATAAGAAAGCTGTCCTTCCGGCGCTAGCAACAAGACCGCCACAGCGAGCTGAGCGACAGTCAAAAACAGGCCCATTAACCATGGGCGGAACAGGAACTTGGGTTGGATCACGTCGGCACCCGGAAGCGCTGAGGAAAGACCAAAGGTTTCGGCATTGCAAGAACTAGTCGCCTCCTGGGCGAGTGCAGACTCAAATGACATAGATTCGGTTGCAGTGTCCCCTTCAGGGCAGACCTTGGACGACGACTTTCGACAATTATTCGCAGGCGGCGAGGACCTTAGTCGTCCGCTGTTCTAACGAGCGAAATCCTAGGCGGCAGCCGCATCGCGCTCGCCGACAAGCTGACGATAAAGTTGCTCGTATCGTTCAGCGGCCGTTTCCCAGGAAAAATTTCGAGTCATCGCGCGCTGCCGAAGCTCCGCCCACAAACCCTGATCGCGGAAGAGGTCGCGCGCCCGCTTGATCGCGTCCCAGAAAGCTTCAGTGGAATATTCGTAGCACAGAAATCCGTAACCGCTGTCGCTCCAAGGATCGTAGTCCTCGATGATTTCCTGAATTCCACCGGTGGCGCGCGCGACCGGAAGCGCGCCGTATTTCAAATTATACATCGCGCTCAGGCCGGACGGTTCAACCCGGGACGGAATCAAGCTGATGTCCATACCAGCTTCAAAGACATGCGCGCTTTTTTCATCGTACCTTCGGCGATACGCGAACTTCGTTGGATATTTTCTCATGGCGACAGCAAGCGCTGTTTCGTAGACCGGATCGCCTTCGCCCAGAATCACCAGGCGAACATCGTCCGTCAGAAGTCGATCGAGCAACGGCACGAGAATGTCGAAACCCTTTTCGTCAACTACCCGCGTAACCATTCCAAAGACTGGACCGCGCGGCCCCTGATCCAAGCGCAAGCCATTCAGCAGCGCGCCGCGACACAATGCTTTGCCCCAAAGATCGCCCGGCGTGTAATTCGCCGGAAGCAGTTTGTCCGTTTCAGGATTCCAGCGGGTGTAATCGGCAGCGTGCAAAATCGCTGTCAGCTTGTGCGAATTCTCCCGCAACACGACGTCCAGCCCGCAACCCCCCTCGGGCGTTTGGATTTCACGCCGATAATGCTCACTGACGGTCGTCACTTTGTCGGCGAACAGAATTCCGCCCTTGAGGAAATTGAGTTTCCCAAAAAACTCGACGCCACGCAGCGTGAAGAAGCGTTCGTGGAGATTCGTTAGGCGAAAATCGAGTCCCCAAAAACTTCCCTGGTCGGCAATGTGATGGATCGTGAGAACGGTCGAAAATGGAAGGCGATGCGCTTTCACGTAAACCGGCACCAGAGCGGCCGGCCAATCGTGCAGGTGGAGAACTTGCGGCGTCGGCGTCAAGCGACGCGCCAGTTCCACCGCCGCTTTGCTGAAGAATATGAAACGCGCTGCGTTGTCTTCATAAGGTTTGCCGTGCTCGCCATAAATCCCGTCGCGGTCGAAGAACTCATCGCAGCGGATGAAAAACAGTTGAACGCCGCTCTCACTGTGCGCCTGCAGATACTCGGCGATGTAGGTCTTGTCGCCGACCCGAACATCCACAGTCACGCCGGTGTCTTCTTCCTTGAACGCGGGATTGTCGCGGATTTCACGATAGAACGGCAGCGCAACGCCAACTTCGTGTCCATGCGCGCGCAGCTCGCGCGGCAAAGCCTCCATCACATCGATGAGCGCGCCCGCATGCAGCAAAGGCGGGCCTTCGGCGCTGATCATCAAGATTCTCATCGGCTTCTCGATGTTGATCACTGCGTCTTCCATGTCAAAGCAATCACGGAACGCAATCTTTTTTGCGAAGTTTACCGCGTAACAAAGCGACCGTTGGTCACGGTCAACGAGTAAAATCCGCAGTCAGAAATAGGATTTTGCCTTAGGCGGTCAAATACAACCGTTCGGCCGACTCCTCCGATTCCTAGTTTACAAGAGTCGCAACCTCGGCGTCCAACGTTCCAATCGTCGTCGCCGATCATTTTCTTAAATTTTCTTAGCCGAGCAATACTCACGCTTCACCCAGTCCAGCGCTTGTTGTCGATCTTTTAACGCGCCTTCTAGTTGCTGCGTTTCTACTGCTTCCAAGATTTCGCCAAACTTCGGCCCAGGCTTCATTCCTATCGCGATCAAATCGTCACCCCGCACCAGCGGCGGCGGAATAATCGGCTCGTTCGCGAATTCTTCCCGCTTCCGCAACAGGAATTCGTAATTGTCCATCATCCGGTGACTGCTGGCGCAATCGACCCGATGGAGCTCGAGTTCTTCTTCGAAAGTCGGACGCGCCATGAAGCGTTTCAGCTTCGCGACTCGCATCTTCGGTACGTCTTTGAACACCATGTGCTGGCGCACCATTTCCACCGCCGCGTCGATCTCGGCGCGCGAAAATCGTAACCGTTCCATGATCGATTCGGTCATCGCCGCGCCGATCCGATCATGCTCGTTGAAACGAATCCGGCCTGTTTGATCGACCGTTGCAGTAACTGGCTTCGCCACATCGTGCAGGAGAACGGAAAAAACCAGTGACACGGAAACTTTCTCGGGCAGCAGTTCCAACATCAGACGCGTGTGCTGAAACACGTCACCCTCCGGATGAAATTGTTCCGGTTGTAAACAGCCTTTCATCGCGTCGAGCTCGGGCAGCACCACGCGCATCAATCCGCTTTCGTCGAGCAAGTCCCAGCCGCGAACGCGATTTGGCGACAAGAAAATCTTCACTAGTTCGTCGCGAATCCGTTCCGCGCTGATGTCATTGATCATGGCTGAGTTTTCAACCAGCGCTTTCCACGTTTCCTTGTCGATCTTGTAATCAAGAACGGTCGCGAAACGGACCGCCCGCAGCATTCGTAAACGATCTTCTTCAAACCGCTCGGTCGGTTTGCCGATCGCGCGGATGAGTTTTGCTTCGATATCCGTGCGCCCACCGACGAAATCGATCACTTCATTCTTCTCGGGATCGAAAAACATCCCGTTGATCGTGAAATCGCGGCGCTTGGCGTCTTCTTCCGGAGACGAAAAACGCACATCGACGGGATGGCGATGATCCAGATAAGCGCCATCGGAGCGGAAGGTAGCGACTTCAAAGTTGAGTCCGTTCTCCACCACGACGATCACCCCGAAATGCGCACCGACTGCGTAAGTGTGGGGGAAAATTTCTTGGACAACATCGGGCGTGGCGTCCGTAGCGATGTCGAAATCTTTTGCCGCCAGGCCGCGAACCATGTCGCGGACACAACCGCCCGCGAAGTAGGCGGTGTGACCGCGTTCGCGCAAGTGCTTCGCGACCGCGCGCGCAGTCTTCTCCATCGGCGATGTTTTCAGGCCTTTATTGTAGCGGCGGTCTATGACCGTCGCATTCATTCCTTTTATTGTAGGGCAACCGCATCGGTTGCCGGCCGGAGACGGCAGGCGGAGCGCCTGCCCTACAACACCTGGGTGCTTTCCGGCGTTTTCTTTTCCGTCCGAAAAGAATGGATCATGAAGAAGATGACTGCGAAGCAGATACAGGAGTCGGCCACGTTGAAAGCCGGCCATGGATGCGCAAATGGGACGTGTAAATCGAACAAAAGAAAATCGATCACGTGACCGTAAAGCAGGCGGTCGGTCAGATTTCCTAGCACGCCGGCCAATAGCAAAGCAAGTGACACATCGCGCCAGGCATTCGATCTCCACCAAACCGACTTCGCGGCGCCGGATTGCGTCGGTCGGTGCTCCACAACAAGGAGGACCAGTGCGAGCAAGGCTGCGAGGCACGAAATGACGATGAAGAACGTGTTGTTGTTCTTGAACGAACCGAAAGCCGCGCCGGTGTTGGTGATGTTTACCAAGTGGAAAAAATTTTGAACCACGACGATCGGCCGATCGGGATCGATTGAGTGGAGAACAAGGTACTTGGTCACGCGATCGAGCGCGTAAAGCGGAATCGAGAGGAAAAAAATGTATTTCATTTGGATTCCACGACCGCTTCGCACCGGTCGCACAAGTCCGGATGCGTTTTACTCTTTCCGACATATTCGCGATGCCGCCAGCAGCGCGCACACTTCGCATAGCTTGTTTTTGTGACTGTCGCGCCTGCTTCCTTCGCTTGCTCAATCGTCAAATCACTGAGGATGAAAAACTCCTCGAGTTCGGCCTTGTCGATCTTCGCCGTCACATCTAAATTTGTTTTCAGAACGACGGCGGCTTCCAACGCATTGCCAATTAGTTTGTCCTGACGCGCCTTTTCGATGGCCTGCCCGATGACCGCCCGAAGTTTTAATAACTCAGACACCTGTTCCGTCGCCTCACTTCCACGATTTCGCGATTGTGGAAATTCCTCGAGATGCACTGATTTGCCTGACTCGGAAAATTGCCACGCTTCCTCCGCCGTAAAGGCAAGCACAGGCGCGAGCAACTGGCAGAGTGCGCGAAAAATTTCGTGCATGGCGGCTTGAGTTGCTCGCCGCCTCGGCGAATCCGCGGCGTCGCAATACAGCCGGTCCTTGGTGATGTCGACGTAGAGACTACTGAGATCGACCGCGCAAAACTGGTTCAACGTGTGATAAACCTTGTGATACTCGAACGTCTCGTAGGCCGCGCGGCAATCCTTAATCACTTGATCGAGCCGCTCGAGAATCCATCGATCCAACAATCCGAATTCTGGTTTCCTGTTTTCCTGTCCGCCACCGGACGGACTCGCCGTGGCGAGCTTTCCCGATTCGAAATCGAAAAGGTTTCCCAACAAAATCCGGAGCGTGTTCCGAATGCGCCGGTAAGTGTCGCCGAGCCGGGTGAACATCTCCTCCGAAAACGGAACATCATCCGTGTAATCAATGCTGCTGGCCCAAAGCCGGACCAGATCGGCGCCATGTTTTCCCACGAAGTGGCCTGCATCCATCGGTTTGTCATAGGTCCCCGACTTCGAGATTTTCTTTCCATCAACGTCGACAACGAAACCGTGGGTCACGCAAGTTTTGTAAGGCGCTCGATCTTTCAATGCGACACTCGTCATCAGCGACGATTGGAACCAGCCCCGATGTTGATCGGTCGCTTCCAAATACATGTCGGCCGGATCGCGCAGCTCGGGATGCAGCGCGCATACCGCCTGATGTGAAACGCCGCTATCGATCCAAACGTCAATCGTGTCGTTGCGCTTGGTCGTTCCTTTTGGCAGGCCGAGTTCTTGCGCCAGATCCGCATCGCTCAATTCGAACCAAACGTTCGAACCGCGTTCCGCGACGAGCTCGACGAGTTTGCGAATGATTTTCGCGTCGAGAATCGGTTTGCCATCGGCCGAATAAAAAACCGGCAGTGGAACACCCCAGCTCCGTTGTCGTGAAATCACCCAATCGGGACGAGATTCAACGGTGCCGGCGATGCGGTTCTCGCCCCAGGCCGGGATCCATTTCACTTCCTTGTGAATCGCCTCGAGGGCGCGAGGCCGCAGTTCGTCGATCCGAATGAAAAACTGTTCGACGTTGCGAAAGATGATCGGCGTCTTGGAACGCCAGCAGTACGGATAACTGTGATGAAAATTTTGAGCTCCTAACAAATTGCCGCGCTCGCGGAGGAGGTTCACTATGTCGGTGTTCGCATCGAAGACGTACTTGCCGGTGAGACTTGGAACGCCGGCCTCCTCAGTCAGTTTCCCGTGGTCGTCCACCGGCGACAAGACCGGCAGTTTATGCGCGCGGCCGAGATTGTAGTCGTCCTCACCATGGCCGGGCGCGATGTGGACCGCACCGGTGCCGGTGTCCATTGTCACAAAATCCGCCGTAAGCACGACTGCTTCGCGATCCAGAAACGGATGCCGCGCTTTGATCCCGTCTATCGTCGCGCCGGGAAATGACGCGAGCGGTTCGCCAGCTGGTTCGAATTTCGTGTTAGCGCAAAACTGTGCGACGAGTTTGTCGGCGAGCAGCAAAGTCTCGGAAACTCCGTCGCGTCGAAATTCTTGAACGACGTAAACCTCTTTCGGATCAACCGCGATGGCCAGGTTCGCCGGCAATGTCCACGGCGTTGTCGTCCAGATTGCAACGCTGGCTTTGTCTTTCCATTCGCCGCTCACGATTGGAAATTTCACGTAAACCGAAGTGTCGTCGCGTTCGTGATACTCAACTTCGGCTTCGGCCAGCGCGGTTTGGGCGCCCGTACTCCAGAAGACCGGCTTTTTCGATTGATAAACAAGACCTTTCTCAACGAACACGGCGAACGCGCGCAAAATTTCCGCTTCGTATTTGGGATCGAGCGTCAGGTAGGGATGTTCCCAATCGCCCAGCACGCCGAGCCGTTTGAACTGCTGCCGTTGAATATCGACATACTTGCGCGCGAACGCGTCACAGCGTTTGCGCACTTCAAGCGGCGAGAGGTCGCGCGATTCCTTGACCACCTTGTATTCAATGGGCAACCCGTGGCAGTCCCAGCCCGGGACGTAAGGCGCGCGCTTGCCCAGCATGGTTTGGGATTTCACCACGAAATCCTTCAAAATCTTGTTCAGCGCAGTGCCCATGTGGACGTCGCCGTTGGCAAAGGGTGGGCCGTCGTGCAGAACGAAAAGTTCCCGGCCTGTCCGCGATTTTTGGATCTCCTGATACAACTGGGCGGCGTCCCACTTCTTGAGCAGCTCCGGCTCGCGCGTTGCCAGATTCGCCTTCATCGGAAAATCTGTCCGCGGCAGATTCAGCGTGTCCTTATAATTTTTCTCAGCCATTCTGAAATAGTGCCCGTCCGGCTTCGGACCGCTGCTACCTAGCATCCGCTCCCTGACAAATCAACGGAACGGGATGACTGAAAATCTCAGCCTTGATACGGCCAGCTGGCAATCATCCTCCGAATCTGTGGGTGAAATATGATCTCAGGGACCGACCTGGAGCAGGTACCAAACATGGCACCACAGCGACCGCCGGTGACTTTGCCACCGAAACGGAGGAGTAAATTAGTTTCAGACGTGCTTATGACCGATTCGTTGACAGTTCCAATTTTTCCGAGTTCTTCACGACGTACGCGAATGAAACGCTCCGGTAAAATTTCGTGGCAATGGAAAAATGGATCCGGCGAACCAGCCATGAATTCAGTGTCAGTTCCGCAGCAAAACTCTGGCTGCATTTGATAAACCAAGCGGCTACTCGAAAGCCGGTTGCAAACGGTCAAAAATCTTCGAGGCGGATCAGATCGGGTCTGCAAAACCGGCTCTCCGTCGAAGACAAAAAAATTCCCAATTGCCAAGGGTTTTGATCTGATCGACGTCGCACAAAGTTACGTCCTCGATCCGAGTTTGGTCGGAGCGGTTTCACGAAAAACGCATGGCAGCGCGGGCACATTCGATATCGACCTCATGCCGCCGGCCGCAGGAATCGAATGTTGCAGTGGTGGCGCTGGCGGCGATTTCCAAATCGTGGTCACCTTCGCGACCTCAATCGTTAACTTCAACTCCGCCACGGTGTCTGGAACCGGTTCGGTCTCAACTGCCATTACCAGCGGCAATCAAATATTCGTGAACCTGACGGGAGTCACCAACGCCCAGAGACTGTCGGTCAACCTGCTTGGCGTAAATGATGGGACAAAGACCGCAGATTATTCCGTGCAAATGGGCGTCCTACTGGGCGACGTAAATGGCAATGGCCTGGTCAACTCCACCGACACAACGCTAGTCCAGGTTCAATCCGGTCAAGCGGTGACTAATTCGAATTTCCGGACGGATGTTAACGCAAACGGATTAATCAACAGCACCGATACTTCGATTGTGCAATCTCATTCCGGAACAGGACTGCCATAGGCCTTCGCCTAACGAATCCGGTTCTCCGGACCCAGTTAAATACTGTAAAAGCTTGCGTTGCCGCGGTTTTGCGCATTTTCATTGAGCAGGGGGCAGGATCATATCTGCCATACCGTCAATATTTTCAATCAATAGTCTTGACTTTTCACAGGGAGTTTTTGTAAGAATCACGGACTTAGTTGGGGAGTCTGTCACGGAACATGATAATAGATTTCACTAATGTCAGGGCGCGTCGGACAGCAAACATTTGCTTCGGTTGCACTGCGAAAATTTTTCATTCAGTGAGGCATCCGAGTGTGACGAGTTCTCCGATTGCAAGCTGACTAACTCATGCACCCAAACAGGAATCGTCGTTCTATCGCCCCCGCATTCGACAGCGTGCGATCCAGTTGTCCAGGAAATGACGAAAGTCTAACCCACGCCAACCAATGAAAAAACAACCCATCTCCAAATCTGGTTTCATCACTGCACGCAACTTATTCGGCATTTTGCTCTGCGTTTCTGGCTTTGCTCTCGCTATTGCAAATTTACCAGCGAAGTCATCCAGTCAGAAGACGCTGCCCGCCGATAGCGGCAAACGTCTTTCTCGTATCGAAGCGCCTCCTACTGCTACGGGACCGAGCCCGGGAAGTGGAACCCTCAGCGTGAGCAATAAGATACTAACCTTTACCGATCCGACCGGCCCGATTCCGAATGCCACTGGGGAGGGCGTCACGTCTGGCGGACCGACCTGCGCTGCCAACGGAGTTGATTGCAGCAATTACGTTCTGACCCTGGACCCATCGATCTTTAATGCAGCGACCGGGTACGACCCAACTAAAGCCTTCATTTTGATTCAGCTAACATGGACTCCTGCAGCTTATCAGTACGGCTCCTTTGTTGAAGATAAGAATGGCAACGTCATTGCCTCGAACACGAACGGCACCGACCCGGAAACTATCTCGATACCTGTTACTGGTATATTCACAGATGGTCCACTCTCAGCAATCGGACCCTTTACCATCGTCACAACTCTGGAGATCGGAACGCCGGGGCTGGGTTACAGCGGAACGGCTAGTCTGCTTCAGCCTACCAGTGCTGCTGCTAACGGATGCCCCAGCTGCATTCCGTCGCGATATCAAATGTACTTTGGTCCCGATAACCAGTCTGGCGAGCCGTCGATGGGAGTGGATTGGAATCCGAACGAGGCCAGCCTTCAGCAGATCGCCTCGGGCAACAGTGCGCACGGACCAACCTTGGTCGACACCGGCGGTGTTTCGTTTTTCACAGCCAACCTGAATCAGTATGTCGTCACTTTCGATGATTGCTCGTCGCCGGCGATCAATAAATGGACCGCAGTGACGTTTCCAACGGAGGGGATTACTACGTTGGATCCGATTGGATTTACCGACCACTTCATCGCCGGAAATTTGGGCACAAGTTATCCCCCGCCTCATACTCCAGGGCGCACCTGGCAGACGCAACTTTCGGGTGTGAGTAGCATCTCTGCTTTTACCGATACCGACGGCCTACCGGCAGGCGGACCGACATCGTATACCCAGACTGAGGGCGGCGGACCACCGACGGGTCCCGACCACGAGACTGACGGCGGTGGCCCTTACAATCCAAATTCGGTCCCGCCTCCTCCTCCCGCAACCGTTTACCCGAATGCGTTTTACTATTGTTCGCAAAACATCGCTGGCGACGCAGAATGCTCGCGAAGCGATGATGGAGGTCTTACCTTCGGCCCCGGCGTCCCTATTTTTCAAAATTTAAACGAGTGCGTGGGTGGAATTCACGGACACGTCAAGGTCGCACGCGACGGCACTGTCTATGTGCCGAACTTCTCATGCTCGGTTGCCGGCGTCGGCAACCAAGGTAATGCTGTTTCGACCGACAACGGCATCACCTGGACGGAAAATAACGTTACCGGAAGCGGTAGTCCAAAATCGACTTCCTCGGTTGATCCACAAGTTGCCGTTGCGCTTAACGACGTAGGAATCGCTCCGGGTCAGACAACACCCACAATTTACTTCGCTTATAATGATCAAGATGGGACGATGAAAGCGTCGGCGTCACGGAATCGTGGCCTAACTTGGAGCACGCCGCAGGACGTCGGAGCAGCATTCGGTCTCGTTAATACCACTTTTCCGTTCGTCATAGCCGGTGATGATAACCGTGCGGCTGTGGGTTTTCTTGGAACAACCACTGGCGGCGACGGAAATTCTGACGCTTCGGTATGCCCGCCTGCGGCAGTGGGGCAAAATGCCTTTACCGGTATATGGCACATGTACATTGCTACGACCCTCGATGGCGGAAATACGTGGACGACCATCGATGCTACACCGAATAGTCCTGTCCAGGTTGGCCCAATTTGCCGTGGTGGGACGCTTTGCCCCGGCTTTCGCAACTTGCTCGACTTTATCGGAGCAGATGTAGATAGCCAGGGACGCGTTTATTTCGCAATCGCCCACGGCTGTCCTAATTGCCCGAATGTGGGCGCAACTTGCGGTTCGAACAATGCACTCAGCGCAATATTCCGGCAATCAGGCGGCCCGAGATTATTCTCTTTCTTCGATAATCAGCCGCAGGCTAACAAAATTGACGTTCCAGCAAGTCCGCAAGCACTTTCAGCGACAATAGTATCCGGCGGTGTGCAGGTGTCATGGCTCGAACCAGACAATGGCGGGTCACCCATTACGGCATATAAAATTTATCGAGGCACCAGCAGTGGCGGGGAAACTTTGCTGGCCACAGTCAACAATAGCCCAACTAATACTCAAACGAAGTACCTGGATACAACCGCAACCGGGACCGATAATTTTTTCTATCATGTCGCGGCTGTTAATGCGATCGGCGCATCCGGATTCTGCGAAGAGCTGACCCCCACGGTTCCTGTCGGTGCCGGCAACGTTTGCGCCGCTCCCTTCCTCACTGTGAACGGGCCGGGAACGAAGAGCGCTGATGCGACCGCCGAGTCGAGTATTCAGTCGGTGAGTATCGGCGAACCTTTCACCAGCTGCACGGATAACTCGATCACATTCGTCATGAAGGTGCCCACATTCGATCCGGGCGTTCTCGCTGGCACTGGACCAACTGGGCAAACAGTTCCACCGCCTAATCACGAGTATCAGATCCTCTTTACTGTCACTGACACAAACGGAAACCCTGAGACAGCTTACGTCGAGATGGACACAAATTGTCCGATTGGCGCCAGTAAACTACCTGAGTTCGGCTACGGCAGGCGCGATCCGGGGACGACGGGAACGTTCGACGATACTGTGTGCACGGCTCAACCTGGCAATCCAACGGCTAGCTGCCCGCAGATTACGGGCAGTCTTAGCTCCGATGGTACCGTCACGATCAAGCTGGATGTGTCGAGTCCACTAGCGTTCGCGGCAAACACAGGAGCCGCCACCGGAAAAGGCGGCGCATTTACCTGGGATGCACATCTGCCAAAGACAAAGCTCGGCGCTGTCAACAGTGCGATCACCTTGTTCGCTGGCTGTGGAGCAGGGTTCCTGGAAACCACCTCAAGTAGCTCTGGTGGTGACTACATCAGAGTAGGTAACCTTTCTTGCGCAGCAGCCCCTCCGAATGCTGTGCTCTCGGCAAATCCGCTAAGTGGTAATGCACCGCTTAACGTGAGTTTTGATGCGTCCGGCTCGAGCGTAGCCGCTGCCATCGTAGCCTGCGATTCGATTGCCTCCTACACTCTAAACTTCGGTGACGGTACTTCACCGGACACTCAAGCCACGTCCAAGTTCTCGCACACTTACGGCACTCCAGGCAGTTATCCTGCCGTGCTGACCGTGACCGATACGGCCGGGCAGACAAGCAATAACCTGGCCCAACAAGTCATCACGGTGACCTCAGCAGGTGCACCACAGTTAATAAATCCCGCGAATGGAAATCCCGTGGTCTCGCGATTCACTCACGGCAGCATCACGCCGCCGTTCGATGTCAAACTGCCTCTAACCGGAACCCGGGGAGTGGAGTGCCGGTCAAGCGCGGCACTCGGCGCCGGCAATTATACGCTGGTATTCACTTTCGCGAACAATTTGATGAGCGTGGAGAACGCTGCCGTGACGACCGGAAGCGGCACAGTGGTGGGCAAGCCCACGCTTGGACCCAACGCCGACCAATGCACCGTGGAACTTACCGACGTAGCCAACGCCCAATATGTCGCCGTGACGTTGCAGAATGCGGCAGACACAACCGGAGCAATCGGTAATGTTACCGGCCCGCAAATGGGCGTCCTCCTCGGCGACGTGAACGGCAATGGGAGCGTTGATTCGGGAGACGTTACCCTGGTGAGACAGCAGACTCTCCAGAATGTTACCCTGTCCAACTTCCGTGAGGATGTGAACGCGAACGGCGCGATCGATTCGGGAGACGTTACCATCACGCGGCAACACACCCTGACGTCGCTTCCTTCGTCTCCCTAATACAACCGGAGGCATCCATCTAGCCAATCCAATCCGAATTAAGAACCAAGAAAAGCCATATAAATATAAGAATAGGAAAAGAATAAGAAAAAACTTGTCTTTAAACTCAATTAAAACTAAAACCGATAGAAAACATCAACCATGAAAAAAACCATACTTATCCTATGCACGGCGGCGGCGGCCGGGTTGCTCGCGCAATCTGCCCTTGCTGCAATAACCTTCAGTACCAATCAGTCGGTCTACTCAGGGGCGCCAGGCGGCTCGGTCAACGTCACCCTTGAACTAACCACCACGGGAACTCCTCCGAATAACATCGGAGGATTTGATACCATCTTCGAGGGAGCGACCACCCAAAATGCCACTAACATTTCGGGAGATTTTACCCTAACCAACGGAGTTTCAAACATCTCTGGATGGGGAGCAGCTGGCTTCACCGGTTACCCAGATTCATTGACCACGGCAAATTCCACTCACACAGGTTTTGTGCAGAATCTAGGCGACCAAGGCTTCGGTGAAGGAAGTACGAGCCAGACGCAGAGCGCGCCAGCTACCAACCTCTCGCTGGCGACATACACATTCTCGATAGCGCCTGGCACCCCGCACGGCGTTTACACCTTTGACACGACCGCTGGTTCTACTAGCGGAAGAGGTTCTCGCGTATCTGACCAAACTGGCGCTACTTTCGCCACCACGACTTCTGCTAGCTTTGAGATCACGGTCGTGCCTGAGCCCGCAACATGGTCGCTCCTTGGTTTGGGCGCCTTGGGTTCATTCGGGTTGACCCTGCTACGCGCGCGAAGAAAAGCTTAAGTCGTCCAGGATAAATCGGCGATTCGGTTTTTACCGCGCTGGCTCAAAAGTCAGCGCGGTTTTTTTGCCCAGCTTGAGCGAATGAACGATTTCACAAATTGATCAAAAAGGTCCTGAACTCTGTTCGTCCGCGTCCAAAGCGGCTGGCTCCCATAAAGAAGATCGTGCATTTCCCAAAAAGCGACTTTGCAATCCCGCGGCCTCGGCCGCGCGGGCCGCAACCCCCCCGCGCGTGCGTGCGAAGCGAGCGGAAATTGCCGGAAGATAACGTAGAGCGCCCCCGACAAAATCGGCAATCGGCCGTTTTGGCCGATGAATTGCGTTCCAAAGACCGCCATTTTTAGTGTGAGTTTCGATTTGGATTTATAGAAACAAATTCATTATGAAAAACAGTTCCTCGCAAAACTTCGGCTTCTTCAATCGCCGCTTTCTTCTTGGCTTGGTTTTTTGTTCAGTTGGCGCTCTGCTGGCCATCTTCAGTTTCGCATCACCGAAATCTGTGCCGGCCGCACTGCAACACGGACTCCGACTCGCGACGCTAAAACCTAACTTTACGCGTCGACCTGCAGTCGCACCGTCAAATCCTACATTTGTATCGGCGCCTGCAGCTGGCTTGGCCGCTCCCGCCGCTCCAGGTACGCCAACGTTCGGTCACCCAGTCATCAGCGGCGTCGGGGGATACGGTTTCGAAGAAGATATCCGGCTCGACCCCACCGATCCGAACATTGTCTACACAAGCGCTCCTGACTCGGCTTCTTCCGATACAAGCTGGATCTGGCATTCCCGTGATGGCGGCAAGACCTTTAAATGGATTACCGCTGGTATTCCGTTCGAAGGTAAAGCGACCGCGTGTGCAGGTGGCGGCGACAGCGAACTCGCAGTGGACTCGGCGGGTCATCTTTACTTTAACGATCTGACGGTCGTGAACTTTAGTGTCGCCCGTTCCGACGACAAGGGCGTCACCTTCCCGTGTAATAATACCGGCGTGCCTGACACCGGAGTAGATCGCCAATGGTACGCGACGGATGGCGACCCGGTAAATGGTAGCGGTAGCATCTATCTGACCAACGACGAAGTCGGACCAGGCGCACCGATGTGTGGAAGCAGCACCGCGAACAATGTTCTGGTGATGTACCGCTCACCGGCGAATGGTGTCGGCGCAACCGCCGGACTCCTCTACGGACCGCGTAATACAGTTACTGCCGACCTCTCCTGCGACGAAGGTATCATGGGCAATGACGAAGTGAGTCCGGTCGCCACCACCACGGGCAAACTGAACCCAGGGCCTACTACCCTTCCAACGCCTGTGAAGCACGTCTATGTAATCCACGACAACGCCACCCTGGACCAGATCCAGATCGGACGCTGCTTCCCCGTCGCTTTCGGAACAGCGACGCCGAACGTGAGCGATCCGAGTGGCTTGAACTGTGATAACCTGCCAGTAGCGAGTTTTCCGGGCTTCAAGACCGGCGCGAACTTTCCTACGATGGCAATCGACAAGGCGGGCAACCTTTATGCGGTATGGTCGCAAGCACCCATCGATGCGAGCGGCAACGTTACTGGCGACACTGTGCTGATGTATTCCTACTCGACTAACGAAGGGAACTCCTGGTCCACTCCCATGCAGATTAATACGTCCGGTTCGTCCGTCGGGACATTGCACAATAACGTGTTTGCCTGGCTGGCGGCGGGAGACGATGGGCGCATCGACATTGCCTGGTACGGCACGCCCGACGTCCAGACGGGCACCGCTGGCCCTGACTCCTGCACTTCGTGCTATTGGAGTCTGTGGATGGTTCAGTCGCTGAACGCGCACGCAGCCAGTCCGACGTTCACCGCGCCCATCCTGTCGAGCGAACACTTTAACCATCTCGGCAGTATGTACACCCTCATCGGCGGACAGACTGGCAACCGTACCCTGGGCGACTTTCTCCAGTTGCGGATTGGACCCTTTGGCGAGGCGCAGATCAGTTACGCTGACTCAAACAGCATCAACGAATCGCTCACGCCGCACGCAATGTACGTCCGTCAAAACGGCGGCAACGGAGTATTTGCCGCCAGTTCGCCGGTGAACATTCCCGGGCTCACGCCTTTCAACAGCGTCTCCGATCCAACCGGCGACGGCCTTTATGAGGTTGCTGGAACGACCAGCGCGAACATGCCGCAGCTTGACATTACGAACTCGAGCATCAAGGAGATCACCACCGCGCCGTGTAGCGCGGCGGCACCCTGCTATCAAGTGGCAATGCAGCTGAACAACCTGAGTCTAGCGCCCACTACCGCGCAGGATCCGGATATCGATTTGGTGTGGCTGACTCAATGGTTCGTTCCGTCGTCCACCGATCCCAATGGGGGCAAGAACTTTTTCGTGTATGCGGAATCCGCAAACGGCGGCGCGCTCACCTGCTATTCAGGTGAGGCGGCGGCACTGCCCAACGGCGGCGGCGTTCTTATCACGTATCCTGGCGCAACCACGCTACCAGCCGCCAACTGTTTATCTACTCTTGGCGCGAACGGCACCATCACAATCGATGTGCCACTCTCCAATGTGACCGAGCCTGGCGCAATCGACAACCGCCTCCATGAAGTCACCGCCAGCACGATGACGCTTAGTGAGCCGGCTAACACCGTTCCTTCGACGTCGGGGCTCGGCGGTGTGTTGTTCAATCTGATTGACGTGGCGCAAGGATACACCTTCGATCCACTGCTCCCGAGCGTCGTATCTCGCAAAATGCACGGATTAGCCGGAAACTTCGACATTGCGATGCCTGTTAGTGGCCCTCGCGGGGTTGAGTGTCGCAGTCCCGGTCAACTACCCGGCGGCGCGAGCGGTAATTACGAGTTGATTTTTACTTTCGCCAACAACTTGGTAGGCGTGGGTAGCGCGACTGATAGCAGCCACGACCCCGCGAGCGGAACTGGAAGCGTGACCAGCACTTCCATGGGGCCGGGCCTGAACCAGTATACCGTGAATCTCAGCAACGTGAGTAATGCACAGTATCTGACTGTCACGTTGAATAGTGTAGTGGACATCGCAGGCAACCGCAGCAACGTGGTCAGCCCACAGTTGGGCATACTCATTGGGGACGTGACCGCGAACGGGAGCGTTGATTCTGGCGACGTAACCCTTGTGAGACAGCAGACTCTCCAGAATGTCACCCAGTCCAACTTCCGTGAGGATGTAAACGCGAACGGCAGCATCGATTCTGGAGACGTTACCATTACCCGACAACAAACTCTGACCTCCCTTCCCTCTGCTCCCTAGCTCAGAAGACTCACTGGTCCAAAGCGATGTAAGTGGGGATACCCTGGCGACAAGTCTGCTCGCGGCTGCACGGTGTAGGTGGCCGTGCCGTGGGATCGTCATCCAATCTTGAGAATTTGTAACCTGACGCGGCGTGCACTGCGGTTTATCGAACACGGGATCATGAGCGTGATTACAGCGAAAAGAACGGTGATCAAACAGACTGCAAAGGAAACATGGCTACGTCGACAGTCACTTCCCGAGTTAGCGCGAAAATGCTTCGCGAAGGAAGCAAGCTGGGAATTTTTCATGGGAACGCTGTTCTTCGCGGTGGTCGTCGCGATCTCGGCCTGGCCGATATTCGCTGCGGCCGATGCATTGAACCGATTTTTGTGAAGCAGCAGAAGCTAAGGCGTAACCTGTCACGGCGCTGAAAATATTCCAAATTGTAACACCGCTGTAACGAAAACGTCACCGTTCGTTTCGATTGTTTCGATTAAGTGGGAGTGCGTTAATTATGAAAACTTACTTTTGCCTGTCGTTGCTCTTGACCGTTTGCGTCCTTGGCAGTTTGCATGCGCAACAACCCGCCTTTGATCACGTTGTTGTCGTAATCGAAGAGAATCATTCCTTCTCGGATATCATTGGAAACGCAGCTGCGCCCAACATCAATGCGCTGGCCGCTTCGGGGGCAAACATCGTAAACGCATCGACTGATCCACAGGGTAACACAAGCGGCTCACACGCTGTGCGACATCCCAGTCAGCCAAATTATCTCGAACTCTATTCAGGCAGCAGTCAGGGAACGATCCAGGATGGCCATCCCGGCAGCACAACCGAACCATTCTCCTCTCCTCCACCGTTCACTACCCCAAATCTCGGTGCCGCGCTGCGCAACACGGGTTACAGCTTTGCCACCTACTCGCAAACCCTGCCGTCGGTCGGGTTCGATGGCGATAGCTCCGGCGAGTACATGAGAAAGCATAATCCAGTCACCAATTGGATGAACGACACCACTCCGACTGCAAACCAGCTGCCATCAATAGTCAATCAACCGTTCACAACTTTCCAGCAAATCGGTAATAGTCCCGGCGGCTTCGCCAACCTGCCTACGGTTTCGTTTGTTGTGCCGGACCAAACTTATGACATGCACGATGGAACCATCCAGCAGGCGGATGACTGGCTGAAAACAAATATCATCGATACCTATCTGCCTTGGGCAATGACACATAATAGTTTGCTGATCGTTACTTGGGATGAAGATGGCGATAACACGGCAACTAACCAGATTCCGACGATTTTCGCCGGCGCGCACGTGGAGCCAGGCAATTATACAGAAACAAATTTAAACTCCAGCAATCCTGACGTCGCTACGAGTGATCCAGGGATCCAAACGCCCACCGGGGCGGCGATGGATCATTTCAATGTGCTTTCGACAATGGAGGACATTTATGGGTTAACCCACATCGGCGGGTCGGTGAATCGGCCAGCGGTGACAGACATTTTTAATGTGTCGATCTTTACCCCGTCGGTCGTCGTGCCTAACAAGTGGAGCACAGTCCAGACCGATACCGGAAATCTCTTTCCGCTCTTCTCGGCCCAGCCGATTCGTTATCAACAAGTCTTCGCTTCCTCGCAATTCTCTCGCTTTACCACTGGCGGCGAATTGATCACGAGCATCGCCTTTCGCGGACATGGCCCCGGCATTCCATTCACTGCGACCATTCCGCAATTGCAGGTGAGCCTTTCGACTACGAGCAAGTTACCCGACGGTTTGAGCTCGACATTTGTCGACAACGTAGGCGCTGACGCCACCCAGGTGTTCTCCGGCCCGCTTCAAACCTCGGTCACGTTTACCGGCGGTCCAACAGATTTCGAAGTGGTCATCAATTTCACAACTCCCTTCTTCTACGATCCAGCAAAGGGTAACTTGCTCCTCGATGTCACCAATACCCAGGGCGGAACTGAAGTTCCGCTGGACCAACAGGAGCTCGACGGCACATTCACCCTGGGTGACTCGGTCTCGCGTGTCTACAACTACGGTAACGCCAGCGCAGTTGTAGCTGGGCAACCTGGCGGCGTGGATGAGAAGGATACGTACGGATTGGTCGCGCAATTCGCCTCGATCAACGCTGTCTCGAGAAAGAATCACGGAAGCGCCGGTGCGTTTGACATTCCACTTCCGCTGGCTGGCATGCCAGGGATCGAATGCCGCAGTGGTGACGCCTCGAACAACTACGAGATAGTTGTCACGTTTCCCGGGCCCGTTACAATCGGTGAGGCAACTGTCACGAGCGGGACCGGAAGCGTGAACAGTACAAGCACAAGTGGCAATCAAGTGATTATCGACCTTACCGGCGTAACAAACGCACAAACCATCCAGGTTACACTTGTTTCGGTGAACAACGGAACGACCACGGCCAATTTGGTCATTCCGATGTCGGTGCTCCTTGGCGATGTAAATGCTAGCGGTAGCGTTGACTCTGGCGACGTGACCTTGGTACGGCAACAGACTCTTCAGCCTGTCACCCAGTCCAACTTCCGTGAGGACGTGAGCGCCAATGGAAGCATCGATTCGGGAGACGTTACCATTACCCGCCAACACACACTGACCTCGCTTCCTTAGCCGCGCAGCATTTGAGCTAACAAACCATCCGCTTAATCATTATGAAAGAGAATCCAGCTTCTAAATCAGGTTTCCTGAATTCCCGCGCCCTGCTCACTTTCGTTCTTTGTTCAGTTGGTGCGCTGCTGGGAATGCTCGGCGTCGCGGCGCCAACTAAGCCTGTAAGTGGAATTTTGAAACCCGTGATTAGGACAGACAGCCTCCACGGCATCTCGGGCGCGGTCCGCGACTTGCCGATAGCTGCAGCAAATGGACCACGCCAGATTGAGGTTGAAAACGGGCTGCTTCGGGTAAAACCGAGTCATCCGGTGCCCGCTGGTTTTAAGGACCCGGCTAGGCAGACCTCTCCGGCTGCGGCCGCCGCACCAACGCCTATCGCCAATTTTGAAGGGCAAAGCGCAAACGATTCGGGATGCGGTTGTATCCCGCCCGACCCGAATGGCGCGGTGGGACCGACCCAGTACGTGGCGATGGAGAACTCCATCTTCTCGGTCTATGGCAAGACCACGGGCAACCGCCTCAGCGGTCCGACGCAAATCAACTCTTTGTTTAGCGGACTGACCGGCTCGGCCTGCGCCGACAATAACAACGGTGACCCCGTCGTAGTGTATGACAGAATTGCTGATCGCTGGATACTAAGCCAGTTCGCCGTGCCTGGCGGCTCCGTGGGTTACCACGAGTGCATTGCCGTCTCGCAAACTCCGGACGCGACGGGCCAGTATTACGTATATGACTTCCTACTCAGTACCACCAAGTTCGAGGATTATCCGCACATTGGTTTGTGGCCCGACGCTTATTACATGATGAACCATGAATTCGACCCCACAAGCCTGAGCTATGTAGGCGCCGCCGTCTGGGCATTCGAGCGCGCAAAGATGCTCGCGGGTCAACCCGCACAGATGGTCGGCTATGATCTCGGGACCGTTAATATCGCCTTTGGCGGGCATCTACCCGCCAGTCTCGACGGCGCGAACTTGCCCCCCGCGGGCGCGCCCGGGCTGTTTGCTGAGGTGGACAGCTCGACCGACATTCCACCCACTGCGGCGCTGCGGATTTGGAAATTTCACGTCGACTGGACCACACCCTCCAACACAACCTTTGGTTTAAATGGAACCGGGCAACCGAATACGATAACGCCGGTAACGGACTTCGCGCGTCCGAATTGTATGGATTACGCCGAGGGCTGCGTGCCGCAGTTAGGTGATACATTTCAGTTGGATCCCATCGGAGACCGCTTGATGCACCGCGTGGCCTATCGCAACTTTGGCGATCACGAAGCAATCGTCTTGAACCACACGGTCGTGTCCGACAGTACGACCGGACAAATGGGTCCGCGCTGGTACGAAGTACGAGATCCCGGCGGCACGCCCGTCATTTACCAGCAAAGCACGTTTGTGCCGACCTCGCAGACCGACTTGCTCTATCGCTGGATGGGCAGCATCGCGATGGATGCATCGGGCGATATCGCCATTGGCTACAGCACTTCATCTCAAGCTAGTTTTCCGTCGATTGCTTACGCGGGACGACTTGCCACCGATCCCCTGAACACGCTCGCACAAGGCGAGACGCAAATGTTTGCTGGCGGTGGACCCGAACATGGCGAATTATTTGCGCCGGAGTTCGGCCGATGGGGCGATTACACTGCGCTGCAGGTTGACCCAACCGACGACTGCACCTTCTGGTACACGAACGAATACTTCGCTGCGACCGATGCCCCCACCGGCATTTGGCACACCCGCATCGGCAGTTTCAAATTCCCGCAATGCGTCCCGCCGGTCGTCCCGCAATTGGTCAGCGTCGTGTCCGAGAAAACTCATGGCAGCGCCGGGACATTCGATATCAATTTGCCGCTCTCCGGGACGCGCGGCGTTGAATGCCGGTCCGGCGGGACCGGTGAGGCCGCTGGCCAGTTCACAATGATACTTACTTTTTCAACTCCGCTAGCCAGCTGTGGTAGTACCACCGGCAATGGCGCCCTGTTCAGCGGACCCGGCCCGAATCAGTGCACGGTGAACCTGTCCCGGGTCACCAACGCAACTTACGTAACGGTTACCTTGAACGGCGTCGTCAGTTCGACAGGTGGCGTTGGGAACAACTTTACCGGCACAATGGGTGTCCTGCTCGGGGACGTCAACGGCAACGGGAGCGTTGACTCTGGTGACGTAACCCTGGTGAGACAGCAGACTCTCCAGAATGTCACCCAGTCCAACTTCCGGGAGGACGTCACCGCCAATGGAAGCATCGATTCGGGAGACGTTACCATCACTCGACAACAGACGCTGACTTCGCTTCCCTCTCCTCCTTAGCTCAAAACACCAATTAATGGTTACGGAATGACCGCGAATTCTGACCCACGTCTCGAGTTTTCCAGAGACCTTTTCTCGTCAAATTACGGCACAAATAACAAGAAATGCGGTGAACTCCCTCGGCCCCATGGCGGCTGTACGGCTCCATGGTCCTGTGTTCTCGATATTGATCCTTGACTAGCGCGATTCAATTTGCTGCGACTTGCGCTCGTTCTCGCTCGATGTCTCCTACGGAGTCTCACGCTCGTTGTAACTCACGATTCCGGCTGCTTTTTCTAGCGCTAGGCACCCTTTTCATGGCGATGGCGCCAGCGCGGGCGGTCATCCTTTTCGGAACCGCCGATCCGAGCGCGAATACAAGCGCGCCTACCGGTGCACTGGCAGGCAGTGGCTGGCAATATGAGGGGCAGTTCGGGGCTTTTCTCGGGACAGCCATTGCTTCGAATTATTTTATTACCGCTAAGCACATTGGTGGGAGCGTCGGCGAAAGCTTTGTCTTGAACAGAGTTGTTTACATCACTACTGCAGTATTTCCAGACCCTTCGAGCGACCTTCAGATTTGGCAGGTTTCCGGAACGTTTCCGGCTTATGCGAGCCTCTATAGCGGCAATCCTGGCAGCGAGGTGAGCCTCAGCCTCGTTGTCTTTGGACGCGGTACCCAGCGCGGCAGCGCCGTTAACGTCGGCAGTGACTCGCACTTAGGTGGCTGGCTATGGGGGACCAGCGATGGAGTAGAACGTTGGGGCACTAACGTTGTTGGCTCAATTGAAACTGATCCGACTTACGGCAAGTTGTTACGTGCTCCGTTCGATTCCACTGGCGGCCAAAATGAAGGGCACCTATCGGTCGGCGATTCAGGCGGTGCGGTGTTTGTGTACAACGAAAGCACGAATCAATGGGAACTAGCGGGTATCAATCTGGCAGTCGATGGACCGTTTAGCACTTCGTCTAGTGGAACGAGTTCATTCAATGCGGCGATGTTCGATACCAGCGGTCTTTTCGTCCAGGATGATCAAGGCAATTGGGTAACGGCACCGAATCCGAGTTCCTTTTATGCGACTGAGATCGCTGCGCATGAAGGCTTCATCGATTCCGTGGTCATGCAGCTGGTCAGCTGCGTCTCGCGCAAAACGCATGGCAACGCAGGAACTTTCGATATTAACGTGCCGCAGACCGGCACGCCGGGAATCGAATGCCGGAGCGGTGGCCCCACGAACGACTACACAATCGTGTTCACTTTCGCGAACAATGTTTCGGTTGGCGGAGCCACTGTGACCATCGGCGCCGGGAATGTCAGCAACTTCAGCGTAGCCGGCAATCAAGTGACTGTGAACCTGACAAGAGTGGACAACGCGCAAACCATTGTGGTAACCCTCGCCGGCGTAAATGACGGCATCAACACGCACAATGTCCAAACCACGATGGGCATTCTTGTTGGGGACGTGAATGCGAGCGGTGGCGTTGACTCTGGCGACGTGACCTTGGTCAGACAGCAGACTCTTCAGCCTGTCACCAGCTCCAACTTCCGGGAGGACGTCAACGCCAACGGCAGCATCGATTCGGGAGACGTTACCATTACCCGACAACAGACGCTGACCTCACTGCCTTCATCCCCTTAACTCAAAGCACGCGACCCTCGTAGAACTCGGTTAGATCTTCGGCGGGCTGGCTGATTTCTCAGCCAACCCGTTCCCGTCAATAAGCCATCTCCAGGCGCTGAACCATTTATCCGCAGGATACGTCCGTTTTTTACGTCCTTTACGATTCTAAAGAAAAACGAACGCAATTTCCCACTTCATTCAGTCACCCATCCAGAGTCCGAACCAAAATGAAAAGGAAACCTTCTAACTCAAAAACCGCTCGAGTCACCGTCGGCATCCTCTTCGCCGTCAGCGGCTTCGCTCTGCTTTGCGCAACGACGCTTATTGGCGCTGGAGCACACAACAAACCAAGCCTCGGCCGGGGCCCGGCAGCCTCAGTGCCTTCGACGGGCCCCAATCCGTCTTCAGGTTCGGTGGGACCGGCTCCGGGAGGTCCGAGCTCTTCTTGGACCCAAGGCATGCCACCAAACCCAGGTCCCAACGTCAACATGGAGTCGTCATGTGTGGAGAACGTCACCTGCGAAACTTTCACGCTTACAGTCACAGGCACTAAGACTAATTGGACGAATCAGCGCGTACAGGTTCAACTGAAGTGGACGAACAGCGCAAACGAGTACGACATTTATATTCACCAAGGCGCCAACACCAACACCAGCGGGATGGGCGCCGACAGCGGCACCCTCGTCACTTCGGCCGCTAATGGACCAGGGCTTACAAACCAGACCGCATTCATCGACGTGTCGCAATGGGGCACCGGAGTTTTCACGGTTCACATTGCCTCTGATCTCACACCGATAGCCACTGATACATACGCCGGCAAAGCGACCGCCGTACCTGAAACACCTGCTCCTCCACCTCCAGCTCCTCAAGACACTGGGCCCAAGATTGGTTATGAAAACTTTGAAGCTCCAGGCATCCTGGTACCGGGTTCAGCAACAAGCTCAGGCGCCATTACCGTTGAATATCAGGGTCGCGGTGCCGGAGAGCCGTCGATCGGTGTAAACTGGCTCTCCACTTCCAACTCAGTTGGCGGAATGACCAACTTCCAGTCCGACCTCGAAACTTTGTTTGTCTCGTGGGACGAGTCCTGTTCCCCAACCACTCCTAAAGCAACTTGGGTCGATCGGCGTGCTCCGACCTCGCTGTTCATTGATTCCGATCCTATCGGATTCACTGACCGACAAACCGGACGAGTGTTCGCAGCGGAACTAACATTACTCTCTCCGACTTGTAAGACCTCCTTTACCGATAATGACGGGGCGATGTGGACGCCCAGCCAGGGAAGCGGCCTGGCCTCGGCCGTTGACCATGAAACCATCGGGGGCGGTCCCTATCATGCGCCACTTAATCTCAATCCGCCTACGCCAGCGTATCCTCACGCCGTGTATTACTGCTCGCAAGATATAGCCGCCGCACTCTGCTCAAGAAGTGACGATGGCGGGTTAACCTTCGGACCTTCTATAGCAATCTACAATCTTACGGCGTGCGGCGGATTACATGGCCACGTCAAGGTCGCGCCGGACGGCACAGTCTATGTGCCGAACCGGGGCTGCGGAACTGATTCCGCCGTAGTCGTCTCGCAGGACAATGGCGTAACATGGGCGGTCCGTACGGTTCAAAATGCGTCGGTTACCAATACAGCTGCTAGCGACGACCCGGCGGTGGGCATTGATAACAACGGGGTCGTTTATTTCCTCGGTGCTCTCAATGGCACTGCAGCAATGGTAGCAACTTCTTCGGATCAAGGCCAGACTTGGTCGGACATTTTTGACGTGGGCGCCGTTTATGGCCTAAAGAACATAGCGTTCCCAGCGGCCGTGGCCGGAGACGCTGGCCGCGCTGCAGTGGCCTTTTACGGGGCGACGGGAGGAATCGGCGATTCGAATGCAGATGGCTTTACCGGAGTCTGGCATCTTTACGTCGCCCACACGTTCGATGGCGGCGCTCATTGGACGACGACCGATGCAACACCGACTCTACCAATGCAACGCATGGGTCTTCTGCGCGGCGGCGGCGGACCCATGGATCGCAACCTTCTCGACTTCTTCGATATCACGATTGATCGCGATGGACGAGTTCAGGTGGGCTATGTCAATGGCTGCTCGGGCGGTCCGTGCTCGCAGGCGCCTGTAAACGCCGACGGATCAACCAGTGTCACTGGCAACGCCTACACTGCTACGGCGAGTATCGCGCGACAGTCAAGCGGCCGTCGTATGATTGCGGCCAAGGATCCGACCAGCTCGACATCTGTGCCCGGCATGCCGTTCGTTACTGCAACACGGACGGGCAATATTGTGCGCCTCGCGTGGAACGAATCCGATAGCGGCAATTCCATGATCAACGATTACCAGATTCTAAGGAGCACGTCCCCTGGCTCGGAGGTTCTGCTGGCTACCATTTCGGGAACACAAACAGGCGGAAGTTACACTGACGTGACCGCAACTGACGCAACACAGACGTATTACTACAAGGTAGTTACGGTAAACAGCATGGGGTCCTCCTGTCCTAATAACGAAATTGCGGTGCCTTTTGTGGGTGATACATGCTCAGGAATAATCATTCATAAAAACTTAGCGACCCATCCAGAAAGCACGGGTGGGACGGCCAGCCAGCCGCCGCTTCCCGAGTATTTGATCGACTATATTGCGGTAGGCGAACCGCCTTCAACAAATCAGCTGATGTTTAAAATGAAGGTTAGCGACCTTCTTACTGTTCCGCCAAACAGCCGGTGGCGCATGGTCTGGAATTCGGTCGCCACACCCGATGAGCAGTTCTATGTCGGAATGACGACCGACCAAAACAGCAATGTCAGCTTTGAGTATGGCACTGTAGCCACACTCTCCGAGGTTGTCCTTGGCGTTCCAACCGAGAACCCAATCGGGCCGGCCGATTCCGGAAGTAATTATAATCCCGACGGCACGATCACCATCTTTATCTCGAAGTCGAAAGTCGGAAGTCCACAACCGGGAGATCTACTCGGCGCTGTATGCGGCCGTACTTTCAATACCGGTGACACGCCGCCGGAAACGCTGGAGCGCTCAAATCTGTTGATCGATCACACCTTCGTGAAGGGAAACACTGACAACAGCTACCCGCCGGCCACGTATACTGTGATAGGCAACACGATTTGCTCCAGCGGCAACATCGCGCCGGTCAGCGCAGTCTCGCGTAAGACACATGGCAGCGCAGGCACGTTTGACATCGATCTAGCATTGACTGGTCAGCCGGGCATTGAAGACCGCACTGGTCCTACATCCGGTAATCACCAGGTGGTTGTCACCTTTTCTGTGCCGGTGACAGTTAGCAATGTGACGGTCACTCCCGGGATGGGAGGAACGGCATCGACAGCGCCAACGAATGGTTTCGTCGTCAACAACTCGCAAGTGACAATAAATTTAGCTAACGTCAGCAACGCCCAGACCCTAACGATCAATCTGATCGGAGTAAGCGGTGGTGGAGATAGCGGAAACGTGTCAATCCCGATGAGCGTGCTCCTAGGCGATGTTAATGGCAATGGGAGCGTTGATTCGGGAGACGTAACCCTGGTGAGACAGCAGACTCTCCAGAATGTTACCCAGTCCAACTTCCGTGAGGATGTGAACGCGAACGGCGCGATCGATTCGGGAGACGTTACCATCACCCGACAACACACTCTGACCTCCCTCCCCTAATTCTCCAAGGAATCGAACAAATAGGAGCACCGGAATCGCGCTGGGCCAGACTCAGCGCGATTTTTGTTCTCCAAAGTGGTAGCCGCGCAGAATAAATCGGTTGCAGCGAAGTCAACCTGGTTAGAATACATTGCTACCGTGCGCATTCTGGTCGTTGAAGACGAAAAGAAAACCGCAGCTTTTCTCGCCAAAGGCCTTCGTGAAGCCCGATTTCGTGCCCACAGTGCCGGGGATGGAGTCGCCGGTCTGACCGCAGCCCGCACCGGCGAGTTCGATCTTCTGATCGTCGACATCATGCTGCCAAAAATGGACGGTTGGACCCTGGTCAGAGAATTGCGCGATGCGGGCGTGAACACCCCCGTCATTTTTCTGACTGCACGCGACAGCGTCCGCGATCGCGTTAAAGGACTCGAGCTTGGCGCCGACGATTATGTCGTGAAGCCCTTCGCCTTTTCCGAATTGCTCGCCCGGGTCCGTTCGCTCTTGCGCCGCACGCCGGCCAAGTCCGACGAAATTCGGATCCAGGATCTGGAAATCGATACGCGTCATCATCGAGCAACGCGTCACGGAGTTCCGTTAAATCTCACGCCGAAAGAATTCCTTCTTTTGACCCATCTGGCGCGCGCGGGCGGCGAGGTCGTTTCCCGCAAAGAGATCGCCGAACATGTTTGGGACATTAATTTCAACACCGACACCAACGTGGTCGACGTAGTCGTCCGCCGGCTGCGCGCCAAGGTCGACGATCCGTTCAAGAAGAAACTCGTCCACACCATTCGCGGTGTTGGGTATGCTCTCAAAGCGCACTGAACCGCGTTCAATCGCGACGCAGCTCGTGCTGCTTTTCACGTTGTGCGCGGCGCTTCTGCTTTCCTGCAGTCTCGGCCTGTTCTATTGGATCGTTGTTCGTCACGCCTTCGAAGAGGACAACGCCGTCCTCGCCGACAAAGTGGCCGCAATTGGAACCGAACTGAGACAACCAGATGGTATCAACTCCCTGACCCAGGAGTTGAAGAGTCCTCGAACCGGCGAAGTTGCCATCTACTGGATACGGATCATCGGCCCTGATGGAAACGTGGCCGCAGAAACGCCCGACATGGACCGTCTCCTTCCTGTTTTTGTTTTTTCATCACCAACCTCAACCTCTGCGGCGCAGCCGCCGACCGATTATAGCAATGACGAAAAACTATTTTCGCTCCGGGTGGAGAACGAGACCCTGGACGGGCGGAATTACATTGTTCAGATTGCTCAAGACCGTTCCTCCGACGAGCGATTTCGAAAGCAATTTCGAGCTCTGTTAGCTCTTGTGCTCGGACTCGGAATCATCGCCTCAGCGCTAATCGCTATTACCGTGACGCGCCGCGGCTTGCGTCCGCTGGGGCAGATGCGTCGCGCGCTCGAACGCGTTCAGCCCGCTCACTTGAACGAACGGATCGATCCGGGACGCTGGCCATCTGAGCTTCGGCCGCTCGCTGCTTCGTTCGACGATATGCTTGGCCGGTTGGAGAATTCTTTTACGCGCCTTTCTCAATTCTCAGCCGACCTCGCCCACGAACTGCGGACACCGATTGGCAATATGCTCGGTGAAGCCCAGGTAGCACTCACCCGCGATCGCCGTCCCGAACAATATCGCGCGATAATCGAATCAGCTGCCGCCGAATGCGAACGGCTTTCCGGCATCATCGACAATCTTCTCTTTCTGGCGCGTTCCGAATCGGCCGAGCAACAAGTCAACCGTTCGGTTTTTAACGGGCGCTTAGCAATCGAGAAAATCGCGTCGTTTTATGAAGTGTCTGCCGAAGACGCTCATATCAAGATCACTTGCGACGGGGAGGCCGATGTATTCGCGGACCCGCTCCTTTTCAATCGCGCCGTTGGGAATCTCGTCGAGAACTCGCTTCGGTTTACTCCACAGGGCGGCCAGATCCGTCTCTCGCTGCGGCAATCCGACAAGGATAGCGAAATCTCGGTCCAGGATTCCGGCTCCGGAATCGCCCCGGAACATCTTCCGCGAGTGTTCGACCGTTTTTACCGCGGCGACGCGTCGCGCAGCTCCGCCGGCACCGGTCTGGGGCTGGCCCTGGTCAAATCGATCGTCGATCTTCACGGCGGCTCAGCCGCGGTCGAGAGCGCCCTGGGTCGCGGAACCACCGTAACCCTCATCTTTCCGGGCAAGGGGTAGCATTCCACCGGTCCGCTACACTCGAATCGTAAAGTTACAATTTTGTCATAGACACATCTATTACGATTTTGTAATTATGCAGGAGTCCAACAATCCTGCTTCCTTCGATTTAGCCCTAACCGATCATGATCGCTCCATCCCGATTCACGCGTATTTTGCGATGCTTCAGTCTCGCCCTAATCACCGGCTTGTTTGCTCCGACTGCTCCATTACGGGCGCAAGTCGCTGCGTCTCAGCAAATCGAAGTGACGGCTGAGCCATTACCAAGCGCCTACGGTGCGCCCACCAGTTTCTCTCAGTCGCGATTCTCTCCCCTAACGAACGCTTACGTTCTTCCGCCGGGTGCCGTTTATGCCAGCCTCATTTATGAGGACGACGTCGTCCACTTCCGCAACCCTGATCATCATTTCACGGAAGAGTGCGAAATCGGTTTGCCGTATCGGTTCAACATCGCTTTCGAAAACGATGTCCAGCATTACGACGGTGATACTCAGGATGCCACGTTCAGTGTTGAAGCGCGCTATGCGTTTGCTGATTGGGACAAGATCCCACTAAATCCGACCATCTTCGCTGAATACAAGACTGGAATCGGTAACATTCTTCACGACGAAGGAGCGCCGACTCCCGCCCGCAAGTTTGGACCCGGAGGGTTCGACAAAGGAGAAGAAATTCCCGACGCCTACGAGCTGCGTTTGCTCCTCTCCGAAGATTTCTTCGACAAAGTTGAATGGGCGATGAACACGTTTTTCGAGCAGGAAACCGCGGGTGACCGTGGGCGCGAATGGGGAATTGCCAACAGTATCGTGACTCCAATTCATCTCTTCCATCCCGCGGCAACCCCGCCACCGACGCACGATTACAGAAATTCCTCGGGTAAGAATGTTGAACCCATGGCCGGAATCGAAGCTTCGTGGGAAGAGCTGAAAGTCGGCATCGAATCCCAATTCCGCAGCTTCAGCGACAAGACGAGTCGCGGCACGCCGTACAACAGTTTCGTGATTGGACCAACTGCCGCATGGCGGCCGGGACACAACATGCGCCTCGACGTTTCGCCCTTATTCGGGGTGAACCATAAATCGCCGGTCATGGAGCTGTTTGTCGTCGTTTCCTACTACTTTGGCGGTGGGGGGCCGGGCACGGAAGCAGGCGGCGAGGCCCCAGCGTCCACCCGTAACCGGTAACGGCAGCCTGCCACCGGTGCGGTCAGTCAAAAACATTACAAAATTGTAATTGACGAAGATTACAAACTTGTAATATTTTACCTCTCGCGCTTCAAGGCGCAATTGGAATGGGTTAGAAGGGCGGTCGCGGACGTCAGAAAACCGCGACCGCTTCTTCACTTTTTGCGGCGAATTCTTTTGCCGATGCTCGCAGGCTCACGCCTTGACCGTTCCTCCCGACTTCCGTACCATTTTCACTGGAAAGGAGCTCGCACCGGGTGAAAACTGAAGTCTCGATCGAATATTGCGTCGTTTGAAACTACACGCCGAAGGCCGTCAGTTTGGCGACCAAAATTCTTGAACTCGGCGAACGCATCAAAGCGCTCACCCTCGTTCCTTCGAGCGGGGGCGCCTTTGAAATTCGCGCCAATGGAAAACTGCTCCACTCCAAACTCGATTCCGGCGACTGGCCGGACTTCGATTCCATCGTCAACCAGATCAAAAAGCTTAAATAATCTAACCGGTTTCTGGTTTCAGCTTTTCAGCGTTTCAGCTTTTCAGCTTTTGGTGTTTTGGAGAGTGAAGGGTGCCTGGTGGTCCTCGCGGTCTTCAAAACCGCCGTCACTGCGCAAGCAGCGAGATAGGTTCGATTCCTATCCTCTCCGCCCCAATCTAACTGTAGCGGCGGCCGTGTCGGCCGCATCACGCAGGCGACACGCCTGCCACTACAATTTTCCGAAAGGAGGTGAATCCGCGTGTCGCGCGAACAGATCCGCAAGCTAACATCGTTGTCGTCCTGTGCCGGTTGAGCAGCCAAGCTGAGCCAACAGGCCCTGTCGCAAGTTTTGCGTCAGCTACCGATCTATCGAAATCGCAATGTGCTCGTTAACTCGAGCACGTTCGATGACGCCGGCGTCTATCGCCTGGACTCGCGTCGTGCGCTCGTGCAGACCGTGGATTTTTTCACTCCGATCGTGGACGATCCGTTCGCCTACGGACAAATCGCGGCCGCCAACGCCCTGTCGGACATTTTTGCGATGGGCGGACGGCCGATCACCGCGTTGAATCTCATGGGCTTTCCTCAACATCTTGTCTCGCCAACAACAATCGCCAAAATTCTGCGCGGCGGCTTGAAAAAGGCCGCCGAAGCCGGCTGCGCGATCATTGGCGGACATTCAATTCGCAACCCGGAGCCGATTTATGGTCTCGCCGTCACTGGAATTGTCGATCGTCGAAACATTCTCAGCAACGCGAACGCCCGGGCCGGGGATGTGCTCGTCCTTACGAAACCGCTCGGAACCGGAATTGCCACTACCGCAATCAAGCGCCGCCTCGCCTCGCCTGCCCTCGCCCGGAAAGTGATTGCGCTGATGTCGCGGACAAATTGGGTTGGCGCCGACCTTGCCGAACGCAAACTCGTTCGCGCCGCAACCGACGTCACGGGCTTTGGTTTGCTCGGTCACCTGGCGAACATCTGCCGCGCGAGCAAAGTCAGCGCAGAAATTTTTCCGGAGCGCATTCCAGCAATCAGCGACGAGATCTTTGAACTAATTAAGCGCGACTGTATTCCAGGCGGCACTCGTGACAATTTGAAAAGCGCGACCAAGATCGCGGATCTAAGATCGAGCTCGCCCACGGTGCGCATTTTGCTGGCCGATGCACAAACTAGCGGCGGCCTGCTGCTCGCTGTGCGGAAATCGCAACTGCCAAAGGTCCTTCGCATTCTCAAGAAGGCCCGGACACCCTGTGCTGCCGTCATCGGCCGGATCACGCGACGAAAAGCCAGATTGATATGCGGGACAAAATAAAGTCTTCGCGTCGAGCGATTCCGGCGGTGAGTGCTGTCCTTGAGTCATTAGGGCAAGTTGATCTGCCGCGCCCGCTGATCGTCGACCTTGTCCGTCGTGAGCTCGAACAGATCCGTCGCGGTAAGAAAATCCCGGAACTGACCAAAATTATCGACCTCGTTCGGGCCGAAATTGAGACACTTCGAGCGAGCCGGATTCAGTCAGTGATCAACGGCACAGGAGTGATCATTCACACGAACCTCGGCCGCTCGCCCCTTCCCCAAGGCGCGGCTGAAGTCCTTCGAAATATCGCGTCCGCTTATAATAATATAGAGCTCGATCTCGGGACTGGAGACCGCGGCCGTCGCGGTGCCTATCTCGAGCGAGCGCTGACCGTCCTTTGCCAGACTGAAGCCGCGACGATCGTGAACAATTGCGCGGCGGCGCTGGTCTTGATCATTCGCCACTTCATCGGGGCGAAAACCGAAGTGCTGATTTCGCGCGGAGAGATCGTTCAGATCGGCGGCGGGTTTCGAATTGGCGAAATCCTCGAAGCCAGCGGCGCGAAACTGCGCGAAGTCGGCGCCACCAACAAGACGACAATCAGTGACTACGCGCGCGCCATTAACAAACAAACGGCGCTGATTCTGAAAGTGCATCGTAGCAATTTTTTCATGAGCGGTTTTGTCGAATCGCCATCCGTCGCAGACCTGGCCGCGCTGGCGAACAAGAAACGCATTCCGTTTGTCGAAGACCTGGGAAGCGGCGCGACCGTCGCGACCGAACAAATCGGACTTCATCATCACGAGCCGACACCGTCGGAATCGCTCAAGGCCGGTGCGGATCTCGTTTGTTTCAGCGGGGACAAATTATTTGGCGGACCACAGGCAGGAATTATTGCCGGGAAAAGGCGGTTAATCGACGCGCTGAAACGCCAACCGCTATTTCGCGCATTGCGATGCGACAAACTCACTATGGCCGCAATGCAAACAACCGTGGATCTTCACCTCAACCAGGTAACCAGCGAAATTCCTGCGCTTTCGCTTGTTCAGATCCCGAAAGACGAATTGCGAGCGCGCGCGGCAGCGATGGTCACGCGGTTGCGAGGGTTGCCGGCGAAGATCACGATCGGTATCGGGACCGCCAAAGTCGGCGGCGGAACACTCCCGCGATCGATCATCCCATCGATCACAATCGACATTCTGCCAGAAGGCCACTCGCTCGAGGATTTCGCGCGGGCCCTTCGCTCTTCTGAGCCGCCGGTGATCGGTTACATCAACGACGGCCGATTCAAGCTCGATTTGCGCACGATCTTCTTTCACCAGGATGATCTGGTCGTCGACGCCATTCGCACTGCCTGTACGCAGTCCCACCACGAACCCCACGAAGGACACGAAGATGAAATTCGATGAGTTATCGCGGCGGGTAATTGGCGGTGCTCTCGAAGTACATCGCAATCTTGGACCCCGTCTCTTGGAATCGACATATCGCCAGTGCCTGGCCTGCGAGCTCTCGCACGCGAACATTCCATTCCGAATGGAAGTTCCTATCCCTGTTCGATACAAGGAATTGCTCCTCGACTGCGGTTATAGGATAGATCTCCTCGTTAGAGACGACTTAATCATCGAGATCAAGAGCGTTGAAACGCTTCTTCCGATTCATCAGGCGCAAATTCTTACTTACATGCGTCTTGCCAAGGTTCCCATCGGTCTGCTGATCAATTTCAACCTCACAAAACTCCAAAATGGGATCAAGCGTTTCGTTCTGTAATCCTTCGTGCTCTTCGTGTCCTTCGTGGTAAAAAATGAATCATAAACATTTCATCCTCGCTACCGCAGGTCACGTCGATCATGGCAAGAGCGCCCTCGTTAAAGCCTTGACCGGCACCGACCCGGACAGGTTGCCGGAAGAAAAAGCTCGCGGCATTACCATTGATCTCGGTTTCGCGCATCTCGAACTTTCGAATCCCCTCTCAATTCTCAACAAATGCCAGTCCGCCTCGGACCAACCTTCAACTTTCTCCGTCGGCATCATCGACGTTCCAGGGCACGAGGATTTCGTCCGGAATATGATCGCGGGAGTCGGCTCGATTGATCTCGCACTGCTCGCAGTCGCGGCGAACGAGGGTTGGATGCCGCAAACAGAAGAACACCTGCAGATTCTTTGCTATCTCGGCGTGAAACGCCTTGTCGTCGCTTTGACCAAAAGCGATATCGCGGAACTCGACAACGTCCGCGATCAAATTCGCGAACAACTGCGCGACACTCCGTTGGCCAATGCGCCAATTATTCCGACTTCGGTCCGTACCGGCACTGGTCTCGAAGAACTCAAAAGCGCGCTCGCTCACGAATTCGCGGCGTTGCCGGCGCCGCGCGATATCGGTAAAGCGCGGCTGTTTGTGGATCGAGCATTCACACTGCAAGGAATTGGGACGGTTGTGACCGGAACGCTGATAGATGGCGCGTTTCGCGTGGGTGACGACGTGTTTGTTCAACCGGGAAGCGCTTCGGCGCGGATTCGCTCGCTTCAGACTCATGGCCGGGACGTCGATCTTGTTGAGCCAGGAACACGCACCGCGATAAACCTGCCCGACTTAAAAATTGGAACGGACGTGAAGCGTGGCGATGTCATCTTCAGCAGCCCAGCGTTTGAACCGGCTTCAAAATTGCAGGTTCTTCTTACGCGCTCGGCGCGATTGCAACGGGCCACGCCAATTAAGTCGGGCATATCAGCTTTCGTGCACCACGGCGCCACCCGTGTACTCGCAAAAGTGATTTTTCCGCAGGCTGATTCACTTGGTGTCGGGAAAAGCGCGGTTGCGGAGCTTCGGTTGGATGCTCCGATGCTCGCATTTGTTGGTGATCGCTTAATAGTACGCGACGCGTCGGGCCGTCACACGGTCGCGGGCGGTCTGGTTTTCAATCTCGAGGATTTCCGATCGAATCAGGAAAGCGCGCTTCTCGCATCACGCGCGGCCGCTCCGGACGATGTCGATCTTGCCGTTTGGACGGAGATTGCACGTGGAGATGTGCCGGAACCATCTCGCCTGCTCGAGCGCTCGCGTTTTAGCGAAGGCCAAATTGCGATGGCATTGAAACGATTGGCGCATCACGGGGAAATTTTCCTGACTGACAACATCGCGGCCAAGATGCTCGTCTGGCGTGAACTGCGCGGGCGTGTCGCCGAGCTCATCGACGCAGCCCACAAAACACATCCGGAACGTCGCGGCCTCGAGCTGAATGATTTGCGCGCTGGACTGGGTTCTATTTCAGCGGCCGTTTTCGATGCGTTGATTCTCGATCTTTGCCAAAGCGAGTTTGTCCGTTCAGGTTCCAAAATTGCGCGAGCGTCGCACCGCGCCAGCTTGCCACCGGGATTGAAGGTGGCCGCCGACAAAGTTCGGGCAGGGCTCGCAGCAAAGCCTTTCGATCCGCCCGGACGTAAAGAACTCGCAAAAGATCAACAGCAACAGCAGGCCCTGCGATTTTTGATCGAGCAACGCGAGATCATCGAAATCGGCGAAGAAATTGTTCTGCTTCGAGAGTCTCTGGATGAAATACGCGTGGCGGTCTCAGATTTCATTTCAAGGAATGGCCCGGCCACAGCGAGTCAGCTCCGTGAAAGGCTCGGAAGCTCGCGGCGCGTTGTGATTCCGCTTCTCGAATACCTCGATCGCATCGGCGTGACTCAGCGCACAGGCGATCTGCGCAAGCTGCGTGACCCGAAATCAGCTGCCATCGCACGTTCGTAAAACCTGCTAACGTTAGCGAATGCCCCGCAAAAAGGCTGATGGACGCGAAAACGCGGTTTCGCTGCACATCGGACATTCGTTTCCAGCAGCTTGGGAAAATGTTGTCTTGCCCTGGTTTCAAGCCGCAGCGCTCGCATCTCTCCAAAGCAGCGATCCCATCGCAGTGGTAACGCCATTCCCAAGCAGCGCAGCCTTTCTGCGCGCGAAGCTCCTCGAAAACTCCGTTCCGCTGCTAGGGGTAAGATTTCTCACACCACCGCGGCTTCGTGAGCTGCTCTTGGCCGATGGCGCACCGACGGTGCCGTTACGCGAACATTTGCGCCTGCTGCTGGCGGCTGCCGCCGAATCGGTCGCCACATCCCCGGATAACGATCTCGCTTTAATCGCGAAGTCGATCTCACGTGCGCCCGACAATTTGCTTCGGGTGTTCGATGAAATCGGCGCGGCAGGCTGGAACTTCGATCAAACGGTAACGCCGGCGGCCATCGAGATCATCAACCGATTCCAGGATCTGGTCCGAACCTGTGATTTCCAGCTTGTTCACGAAGCCGACCGTGCGGCGGCGGAAAAATCTGCAACGAAGCCGCCACGATTTGGCCGTCTGCTGTTGACCGGCTTCACCGCTGCCTACTGGCCACTCTGGCCTTTACTGCAATCAGCCATTCTTTCATCGAGAAACGCGACCGTTGTTCTCGAATATCCGCGCGACTCGACTCGCGCTGCCGACGAAGCTTGGATCGGAAGCTGGGAACAGGAATTCGGCGCGACGACGCCTTTTACCAGCCAGACAGACCGCGTTCGTCCGTTCGCCGATCTTATTCAGGCCGCGGATGTGGCAGTCGACGATTCACCGAGCAGGAAAGAATCTCATTTCTTCGTCGGACTGAACGCCACCGAGCAGGCTCGCGCCATTTTCGCCGCAGCCCTTAAATTCCTGGCAGAGCCATCGTGCAGCCGTCTCGGAATATTCTTTCCCCGCGCCGGCGCGCTTTCCCGTCTTGTTTCCGAACTGTTCACCCGAGCCGGCTTGCCGCACAACGATGGGATCGGACATCTCGCGCCCGGCGAATTTGAAGACCCGGCCTGGAATGCCTGGCTCGAGCTTCAGGCAAAACATCAACTCGAACCGTTGCTTCGCTTTTTTGAGGCGAATCCGAAATCGCTCGACGGGTTGGCCGTGCCCGAAGTGCGCGACATTCTTCGGGACGCTTACGGAAAGATTTTGATCGATGACATTGATGTGTTGCGCGAGTTCTGCGCCAGGAGCGGCAAAGAACGACCGGCGAAAGCAGCCAGGCTTTTGGGATCCATAGAATTTCTGCCCAGCCGGGCGACCCTTGAAACGTTTCTCGTAGAAACCAAAGCGATTTTCACGCACCTGAAGTGGAACAATCGTTGGACGGCCATCGAGCAATTCGCCCGGGACTGGAGCAACAAACTCTCCCTGGAATTTTCTCGCGCCACGTATCTGCGTTGGTTGACGGAAATTCTTAATTCCTTTGAAATCGATCGCGCGACCGAGGGAGACCATCGCTACAGCCGGGTCCACTTGCTTTCCTATGCCGAGGCCGAACAACACGAATGGTCGCATCTCATTCTGGCCGGTTTGAATCAGGGTGAATGGCCCCACCCGCAAACCGAGTCCGGATTTTTGCCGGACCCACAAATTGCCGATCTCAATGCGCGGGCAACACGTCGCGGCAAACAAGGCGAGGGCCATGCCGTATTGGAAAAAGGAAAAACATTTTTGCTCAGCGCTCAGGATGACCGTCAAATCGCTTTGCGCCAGTTCGCTGCCGCGCTCGAATCCGCGGAACACGGTCTCGCCCTGACGGCGAGCTTGCATCAGGATTCCGCGCCGGAACGGTTCTGGAATCCGAGCGAGCTGTTCAGCCAGATTTATTTTGCCACGCACCGAGCGCCGCTTTCCAAAGATGCGATGTTGCGTCTACGCGAGCAGACCTGCGTCTGGCTGAAAGAGCAGAGACTCATCGATTCGCCGCCGCAGCCGAATTCAGATGCTGCTCAGACACGTGTCGCCTACGACATTCGGCGTCGGGCCGAAGCCCCGTTCGGTGAATACGAATTTGCTCTGCGCGAATCGATCGACCGCGAAATCACTCTACGTGTGACCGAATGGGAACGCGCCATCAAAGCTCCAGCCTTGATTTGGATGAAAAAATATCTCGGCGTCGAAAGCCAGGAACCAGACTTGAATCAATGGAACCTGGCGACTGGTATCTGGGTGCACGACTGGCTCGCCAGCATTGCGGGTGTTTCTGACGAAAAAGTTTTCGTCACCCTTCCGTCGCCCGACGAAATCCGGGAACGGATTGCCCGGCACGCGGGCACCTTTCGAGCGATGGTGGCCGACCTTTGCGCGGCTTGCGGCCGGACTATTCCGGATTGGTGGATGTCTGGCTGGGGCAACGCATCCGCGTTGGCCGACTTTCTCGGCAGCAAACTGACAGAATCGGGTGAATGGTCGCAGATGGCGGCGGAATGGCGCCTCGATTCGAGGCAAATCATTTCGCTTGATGGTGAAAAGAAATTGCGCGTTCACGGCCGAATCGATCTCATTCTTGCGCAGAAAAGGCCGAACGGATCCAATTTTTCCGACACTGACCTCTGGATTGTCGATTACAAAACGGGAAATACGAAAGCACTGACCGTTGCGGGATCGACACCGCAAAGCAGGTACGAAAAAGTGCGGAAGAAACTGGTCGAAGGAGACGCCATTCAGCTTGGCCTTTACGGATTGGCCGCGCGCGCGCGGGGGGCCGGCGATGTCCGTTTGAGCATTCTTTCCCAGCGCACCGATCTCGAACGGGTGCAGCTCGGAATCGACACTCTGGCCGAGCATTCGGATTTTTGGTCGGAGCTTTATCGAATGCAGGAAACCGGAAATTTCGGACTACGCGGATGGATCCGAAACGAATTCGGTTTCAATCCCGATTACCCATTGGCCATGCTGCCGATCGACAAGGAATTCCTGGACGAAAAATGGGTACAAACCCATCCGCCTTTCGCCGCGGACGAGGACGACCGCTCGTGAACCAGCCGATCGATCAATCGAGTCGCGAACGGTTTGTATCGGAGCTGGACAAAAATTTCTCCGTCGTTGCCGCCGCCGGTTCGGGAAAAACGCGAGCAATCACCGACCGGATCGTGCAGATCGCCAGGAGCGCAAACGCGAGGGATTGGCTCCCGCAACTCGCGGTCGTGGCATTTACAAATCGCGCCGCGGACGAAATGCAACAGCGCGCGCGCTCCGAAGTCTTGCGGGCTGGAGTTCCGCTGGAGATCCTGGCTGCGTTTAATCGCGCGTTCTTCGGCACTATTCACGCGTTCTGCGTCCGGTTACTCGATGCTTACGTGCATTATCTCGGACTGCCGCCGAAATTCGAGGTCGTCACCGACGACGACGAAATCTGGAATGAGTTTGTGCAGCAACAAACAACGATCGGTCACTCCCTCTCGAAGGAAAACCGGCGTGAGCTGCTTCGTCACGTGGAAGCGCGACGGTTGATGGAGCTCGGTCGATACTGCGACTTGCGCGCGGTCGATCCACCTCTAGAGAAATGTCCGGATACCGACTTCAGCGCTGTTTACCGACATCTTGCCAAAGGCTCAACGCTCCAAACCATTCCGCCCTACCAAAAACAGCTGAAACGCGCCGAACAAAGATGGCGTGACGGTGAAGATTTTATTCGATGGCCGGTCTGCTGGTCCGACGCGAAAGATTTCGTTCCGATCAAACGCGAAGCGTTCCTGGAGTTGCGTCGTTGGATCGACCAGGCCGCCCTTTGCCTGGCCGCGGAAGTTCGGCACGACTATCGCAACTTCCGCATCGAGCGCGGTTTCCTGACGTATGACGATCAGGTCTTCCTTGCGCTGGAGCTAATGCGCCATCCAAAGGTCGGCCCTGAGGTCCGGGAAAAGTCTTTCCGCGTCATTCTGGACGAAGCCCAGGATACCGATCCGCGCCAGTTTTCTCTGCTTCTCGAATTGTCGCGACCGCCCAACGCGACGGGCGACTGGCTGGAGAAAAAACGCGACGGCCCACGCCCGGGTCATTTCTGCATGGTCGGGGATTTTCAACAGTCGATCTACCGCGACCGCGCCGATCTCTCAAAATACCGAAGGATCCACGAGACACTCGTCGAGACCGGCTCGGCCGAGGCACTCACGTTCTCCGTCACGTTCCGGCTCGATACGGCTCAGTTGGATTTTGTGAACAAAACGTTCCGGGAAATTCTCAACGATCGCGAACATCAGGTTGCGTTCGTCGAGCTCAACCCCCGCCCAGACGTTCTTCCGGGACAAGTCGTGCGCCTGGATTTGCAGGCCGGCAACCTCGTGCCGGACCGACGCGGCAAAATTTCGGAGACGCGCAAAGCGACGGAAGAAGCGCGTCAGCTGGGAGAATGGTTGCGGAAAACCGGTCTGACAAAGCTCCGCGCCCAAACATGGCAGGACGTGGCCGTTCTTTGTCCGCGAAAGGAATGGCTTCAGACATTGCGCCGCGGACTGCGTAAGGCCGGGCTCAGCGTCCAGATCCAGTCGGAGAAAGAGTGGAAAGGTGATAGCCCCGCTTATGCCTGGCTGACCGCTCTCTTAATAATAATGGCGCAGCCCCAATGCGGTTATGAGATCGCCGGCCTGCTCCGGGAGCTCTTCGGGATCTCCGATCACGATCTCGCCGTTTTTTCCCAGGGCTTGGCCGGATGCTTCCAAATCGAGACTCCGACGAGTGGCGCCGATGTCGTTTCCATAAAACTCAGCCTGCTCGCCCAAATACGCTCGTCGATACTGCCTTTGCCGTTGTTCGATGCGGTGAACCAAATTGTCGCCCACACGCAATTGCGCGAACGCCTGAACTCGTTGCCAGCAGAAGATTTTGAAAACTTGGATGGCGAGTTGGACGCGTTGCGCGCCCTCGCCGGTTCGTCCGAGGCTGAAGGTCTAACCTTGACGGAGTTTGCCGAACTGTTGCGAACACATTTCGCCGATGATCGCGAGGTCCGTCCATCGCGTTCGGACTCGATCCAGTTGATCACGTCGCAAAAAGCAAAGGGCTCGGAATGGCAGGCCGTGATCGTTCCCTTTTTGACCCGCGATATCCGTCCTCCCACGTTCCGTTATCCGCGGTTGATCAAAAGGCCGGACACGGGCGATTGGATGGTCCTTCTCGATCGTTCTGATTACACCGGCGAAGTTAAGGACCTGCTCGAGCGCGAATCGCGCCAGGAAATGGAGCGCCTGCTTTACGTCGCCCTCACCCGCGCGCGGCACACGCTCGTGCTCGCCTTTGACAACGAATTGTTCGCCAAAAAAGGCGGCGAGATTCATTCGCACTCGCAATCAAAATGGTTGAAAGCTGACAAAGGCGAACCGAATGAGACCGCCCTTGCCAACGCGGCAGTCGAGCCGGCATCGTGTCGCTTTACCGCCGATTACTATAAAACAAGGCGAAAAGATACGGGCCAGATCGAACACAAACTCCCTGTCGGAAAAATATCCAAAGCCGCCGCGATCGGGAACGCGTCGATTTTCGTTCGCAAACTGAACCCGAGCGGACTGCCGGTGGATGAGATCGAGGAACGCTGGACATGCGACGAATCGCTGGATTTGCCTCGCCCGGCGGGCGCAGCACTGCGTTACGGCCTCTGGTGGCACGACTTCATCCAGCGCCTGAACTGGAGCAACGGTTCTGAAAACTGGAACAAACTGTTCGACGAATATCGCAAGTTATCCCCCGATCCGGCCCGGTCGTCGCGAGAATGGAAACTTCTTTTGAGTCATCTTTCCGGCAGCGACAATTTCGGGCGCGATTTTTCGGGCAATGGCTCAATCATCCAATCCGAACTCCCATTTTTCTGGAAAGTTGATGAAGGCCGATGCTTGGAAGGCATCGTCGATCTCGCTTTGTTCCAATCGGCGGCAAAAAAATGTCTAATTTTAGATTGGAAAACCGACCGTGTGCCTCCGGACAGTCCCAAAACCTTGCGTGCGCGATATCGTCCGCAGCTCGCCGCTTATTGGAAAGCGGTGAGCGAGATGACGAAGATGGACGTTGCGGCTGCGATTTATTCCACAGCTGCCGGCGCGCTTGTGCGCTACGAGAATGACGAGCTCGCGGGTGAATGGAAACGATTGGAGAAACCGTCGCCTGACGACTTGGACTCGAACATCAAACCGGATCCCGATTTTCCGCCTCAGAAGCCATCAGGTCCAGCGACCCAGTTGGAATTTCCGGAGTTGTGAATCATAGCGCAGCCGCACCGGCTGTAGGCAAGCGACGCGCTTGCCCTACAACATCAAATCATTCTCAACAGCTCAACGCCTCAACAACTCAACCGCTTCACTCATTTCTCTGATTGCAACGTTTTCACCGCATCAATCGCGGCGTTGATCGCGTCGGGGTCGAGGGTAAGCGCGATGTGACCTATTCCGGGCAGCAAAGTGACTGGCCAGTCTTTTCCTTGTTTGCGAAAAATGCTCTCGAGCTTTTCGGTATCGAACGCTTCGTCGTCCTTGCCCGCGAGCACTACGCACGGCTGGTGAACAGCCTTAATGTTTGCTTCGTAATCTCTCTGCGGCCCAAAGTTCGTCGCCAGAGCAAACGAATATTCGGGCGTTAACAACGACTTCGCTTCGTCGCTCAAAGCAAACCTGATGACCGGCAGATCATTGAAAATGCGGACGCCGAATTGATTCAGAATCGAAAGAGCGATGATGCGCGGAATTCCAATGTCGACCCATCCCCCGCTGCTCGGCCGGAAATTTGGCGCTTTTTCGTTTAGATACGGAGAGAGAAGCAGGTAACTCTGAAATTCATTTTGTCGCGTGCTGCCGGCGAAACGAAGGACAAAGCCGCCGCCCGTGGAGAAACCAGCGAGCGTCACTGGTTTTGGAGGCGACACCGTACGGACGAACGAGTCGAGATCGTCTTCGAGTTGTCCGATGTACTTGATCTTTCCCTTGATTCCCGAGGCGCCGTGTCCACGAATGTCCAGTGCATAGGCTGCGTATCCGGCATTGGCGAACCCTTTTGCCAGAACGTGCATGCTGCTGCTGCTGGCCGAAGAACCGTGGATTAGAACAACGCTTCCGCGAAGCGTCGCGCCGACCGGATCGTAGTAACGGTAGGCCAGCGTAGCGCCGTCTTCGGCGGCATAGTGACGCAAAGGCGGCAGGTCAGAGAAGTCGACCGCCTCGAACGGGTCGTTCACACTTGCCATTGGCGGCAAAGACTTCGGCCCGCCAAACACGATCGCCACGAATGCAGCCACAGGAATTGCAATGACGGCAAGTATTCTTAAAGCAGCGAAATATTTCATCTCAGCGGCTCAACAACGGCTGTCCGCTCTCGAACCAGCTTTCTCTGATGTTAGTTTTCCAGCTTCCGATCTCCGGATTTTTCGAGACGAAATCATACATCTTCTCGTTATATAGGCGCGCGTATTTTTCCTGCTTTTCCCGCAGCGGAATATCGTTGGTCACGCAGCCGACGCCGGCGTCGGCGCGCGGATATTGTTTGGCAAACTCGAACGGCACACCGACCGGAAAAACGGCGATGCTTCCCGACCAATAGAATTGAATGTGTTGCGCCTTGAGATCCTTCTCGGCATCCTTCGACGCCTCCGCCGGATTCCAACTCGGCCCAGCGGCCATGCAGATGCCGACTAGGAGCATCGACAAAAGAAGAATGAATTTCTTCATTTCAGCTTTCCGCGTTTCAGTATTTCAGCGTTTCCTTTCACTTCTCCCTGGCAACATCGATTTGTAAAAGCGAGCCGATCGCCGCCATGTCCTGACGAATCTCGTCATGCCTTTTTTGCTCGGTCTCCAGCAAGAGGTTCGACATGCGAATCAGCCGGGCGGCCGCATCGTGAATGCGATCCTGCGGAGGAACGAGTTGAAACAAGCGCATCAGCTCGTGAAATGGCAGCGCGGTGATCGCCGCTCGCAACCGCGCGGAGAGTTGGCGGAGCCTCTCCGAAATCTCCGCTTGCTCGTCCCGTTTCCAACTTGCCGGCTCGCTGATAATGATGTGCGCGTAATAGATCAGTGTATAGGAAATGTCGGCCAGAACTTTCCGATACTCCACGTACGGCTTGATGATGCCCTCCGCGACGAACTGCGAAACCAGAAACAACGCGCCAACGGCGATTAAAGTTAGAAATGCAGTAATCACGGCTTATGTCGGAGAGACGGCAATTCTAATAAGATCGAGCTCGGCGACCCAGCATAAACTTGGAATGTGTGCCGCCTTCGCTCTTTCGGCTTATTCGACAACGCTTCCGGGAAGCAGCCGTTCATACGATGCGTTCCCAAATCAAAACGTACTCCAATGATTGGCCACCCGATACGAGCGAAGGCGTGGACAAAAACAGACGGCGCGCGCCGTCAAACTTGAAATGACGGACCTGATCGGCGCCGATCCAGTTCGGATACGACGCGCCGCGAACGTGATGTGTTACGATTCGCGTCGCGAGATCAACCGAGTAGGTGCCGAAATACGCAGCGTGACCCTCGAAAGCCGCTCGAAGTTCCGCATCTGTGCCACGACCGGGATCGTTGGCGGCGAAGAGAGGACGGTCGTTCCTCATCACATGGGCAGACATGTTGCCGCCGGCGTCATAGTGAAGCAGGCCGGACACGTGTTTTCCTAATGGGTACTGAAGCTCGCCTTTCGAATCACGCGCTTCAAACGAGACCAGACGCCATGTTCCGACCAGGCTCGGTATGGACTCGGACTGGGCCATGTTTGGAGACACGATCGAAGGCTATCGCGAATGGAAGATCGGCGGCACGAACCAAATCAACCCAGCGAGCTCTGCTTTCATTTCAACCTTCATCCCTCATACTTTCTTCCGCGTTGGCTTCATCGTCTGGTTAGCCTTTTTGGGCGTCCATCTGACGCTCTGCATGGTCTTGAAACATTCGTCTGGCGCCGCGCAGCAAGAACGCGATAACGACAACGCTGACGAGCGTGCCGGCGAGCGAACGAGTAGCCAACCATATGTAAAGCTGAAGGATGACGACGAAGATAGCCATGGCGACGATTGCGAACCGACTGCGGCGAAAAATGAAAAACGCGAGAACGCCGGAAATGGCAGCGATGATGACGCTGGAAACAACCGCCACTGCAGTAATTAGCGGCGTGTGTTGCAGGTACTGGTGCGAGGCAAAATCACGGCTGAGCACACCGCCCGTGCCCGGTCTGTAATAAAGAAAGTACTGAATCAATTCCAGCAGTCCGGTAAACAGGTTGATCGCCCCGTAGGCAATCGCAGCATAGCCAGCGTGCTGCACGCTCTTGTCAGAGTAATCGTAGAGTGACTTGCTGTGTTCCTTGGGGTAATCCATTGCGAGCGTCGTTAAGGCCTAACGACCAAAGCTCAGCGACCCGGCAGACGAGACACGCGGATTGCAAACCACGACGCCATGCCGGGTTCGCTGCAGCGACTGGTTAGGCGTTGCGGTCATCGGAGTGGAGGGTTCAGAAATTCCGTCCGGTATTGTGAAGCGAGCGCTTCAGCTTTCGCTTTGAGCGCCGCTTGGCTGGCCTCGTCGAGTTTTGGGGGCGGAGCGGTGCGACTAGCGACGGGAACGCCAACGGCCATAAAATACTCTTCTTGCCCGGCTGGTGAACACAGGCACAGCAGCCGCGCCGGTCTCCCCGAGGCGTTGCGAAAATGGTGTGGTGCATTGGCCGGAATGTTGGCTGTCTCGCCGGCCCGCAGAACGGATTTCGCGCCACGGAAAGTGACCTCGATCTCGCCGTCGAGAAGGGTAAACATCTCCTCGAAGTCGTGACGGTGAGGAGGAGGGCCGCCACCCGGCGGGACAAGCATGTCTACAAGGCAGTAGCGACCGGCGGTGTCCTTGCCCGTCAAAAGGATGGTGTAGGTATCTCCCGCCAATCCAATGTGAGGCAGCTTTTGGTCTTCGTTTGGTCGCGCAAGCGCCACTTTCCGTTGAACGTCATCGGGCGGAATAGTTTGGGTTTCGTTCGTCATATCTATTGAAGTTTCCTGTTTAATTTGTTCAGGACACAGCGCAAGCGCCGCCTAACGAGACAAAGCTCAGCTACCGCTGACGAAACCGAGCTTTGCTATCATCGAAAACTCTCTCATAAAATTTCAGCGTGATCACGCGACGGTCAGCGGTTAGTTGCAGCGTCTGGTTAGGCGGCATTATTCGAAGCCTCGAGTAGCACTATGTCGCTGAATATGTGTATCGCTATGCAAAGATGCCAGAGAAGACCAAGGTAGAATACGCTTCCGGCGTAGCTAAGAAAGAACCCTGCTGCCACAAACAGCTTGAGTGCCAGGATAGGCAGGGACAATAACGTGACCGCTTTTTGGATAAGCCTCATGGCCAGCAAACTCCTTTGTTTGCGGAGATAGCTGATCATGATGCCCAAATGGTACAGAGCGAGGACACCACACAACACTCGCATGACCAGAACTGGGTGACCAAAGGTCACGACGAGAAATTCGGGAAGGAGAGAAAACAACAGCACCGCCAGGCTGTTTTGCAGAAACCCGACTAGCCTAAGCCTCGATAACGGATCTTTCCGGGACCGGACTGCTAAGATTACGCCGACAAATCCCGACAGCCCAGTCGCAACCTCTGCAAGTATTCGAAAAGCCTCGAAACTCATTCTCAATGCCTAACGAGAATTAGACGAAAAATTTTCGTCTAACACTGGGAAGAACATTGATCGGACTATTGTTTTACCGGTCGCGCTCGCCGCGGATGAATTGTTCGACGCAGCGGTAGGCTTCGTCGTCACTCATCTGGACGGGCGGATGCTTGGAGAAATAGGAAGACGGCGAGTTGAGAACACCGCCAATCCCGCGATCGAGCGCAAGTTTGCAGCAGCGAATCGCGTCGATGGCGATGCCGGCCGAGTTCGGCGAATCCTCGACCGAAAGTTTCACGTCCAATTCCATCGGCACGTCGCCGAACAGCCGGCCTTCGAGCCGAATAAACGCGATTTTGTTGTCGAGCTGCCACGGAACGTAATCGCTCGGGCCGATGTGAATGTTTTCGTCGGCGAGGCGTTCGTTCATGACCGATTGTACAGCCTCCGTCTTGGAAGTTTTCTTCGAGCTCAGGCGGGTCCGGCTCAGCATGTTGAGGAAATCGGTATTGCCGCCGGTGTTCAGTTGATAGGTGCGCTCCACTTTTACGCCGCGCTTGCGGAAAAGATCGACAATGGTGCGATGAAGCACGGTCGCGCCGAGCTGCGATTTGATGTCGTCCCCGATGATCGGGAGATTTTTGTCGGCAAAACGTTTCGCCCATGCCGGATCGCTGGCGATGAAAACGGGAATGTTGTTCACGAACCCGACACCGGCTTCCAGCGCGCAACTGGCATAAAACTTGGTCGCTTCCTCTGAACCAACCGGCAGATAATTGACCATGATTTCGGTGGCCGAATCCTTGAGCTCGGAGATGATTTGTTCACGGGTGGACTCCTTTTCCAAGGGCAGGAACGTGCGGAGCGGATCGTGATCCGCCATGTGGTCGGCGAAGCTGTCCATGACCACGCCCATTTTCACGATGGCTCCCGTGAGACTGACTTTATCGCAGAAAACGTGGGTGCAATTGGGGGGCGAAAAGATGGCTTTGGAGACGTCGAGGCCGACTTTTCGGCGGTCGATATCGAAGGCAGCCACCACCTCAACATCCCCCGGGCGGTAGGAGCCGATCTGCTTATGCATGAGGCCCACGGCGGTGCCGTTGGTGGAGGAGCTGCGGTAGAAATTGATCCCCTGGACGAGCGAGCTGGCACAGTTGCCCACTCCAACGATGGCGATTCGGATTTTTCTCATGGGAAAAAGGAAATCCTACCCGGAGCACTAGGCTAGGGGCAAGATGCAATGTAGCAGGTTTAAAGCATTAAGGTTAAGGTGGTCAGTGGAATGTGAGGTTTCACCCGAGGAGAAACCACTACCACGATTTGGGCGTGGAAAGTGCCGTAGACGGGGCTAGCATGCAAGCATTTTTGAGGATGTTCGTTAGGACAAAATATGTCGCACGCCTGATTTCGATTCAGGCGGCCTTTCTTGCTGCCGGATTTTGCGGTGTAACGCTCGCCCAGCCGCCTAATTACACGATCGATCAGGGAGTTGCCTTGGCCGACAGCCAAAACCCCGACATCCTCATAGCACGTAAAAAGTTGGAGGCCGCCGGGGGCGGGCTGATTGAAGCGCGGGCCGGATATTTACCTTCCATACTCTCAACCGGGTTCGCCGACAAACGCCAAACTCAGACAACCAGCGACCTGCGCGAGGAGGATTACAACGCCTCCGTTCGCGCGCTCGAAAACGTTTACACCGGCGGCGCGGTCTCGAACCAGGTCGCGATCGCGAAGTTGATGATCGAAAAGCAACGGTGCGATCTGGAGGAAGTTCGCAACAAAGTGGCGATGGATGTGCGGGTTGGCTTTTACGACGTGCTCCTGAATCGCGCCAAAGTCCGCGTCCGGGAAAATTCGGTGCGCGTGCTCGATGAAGAATTGAAAACACAGGAGGAACGATTGAAGGCGGGCATTGTCAGCACGTTGAATGTCCGTCGCGCACAAGTTGCCCTGGCCAATGAGCAACCGGAACTGGCCAATGCCAAGACCGAGCTGGGCAATTCCTACCTTCGGTTAGGCGAACTTTTCGGCATCGATTATCGCACCCAACCCGCTCAATCCGGATTTGAAGTCGCCGGACAATTGCAATACGCGGCGCTCCATCCCGATCTGAACGAATGTCTCGGCCGCGCCGACGCCAACCGGGCCGAGATCAAGGCGCGGCAGCTCGATGTCGAAATTGAAGATCGACAATATGTGGTCGATCGCAGCGAACTGCGTCCGCACGTTCAACTTTTCTCCGGGTACGAAGTTTACAGCGAGCGCGACCCGAACGTCGGTCCGGAATTTAATCACGGTTATCTGGTTGGCGTAAACGCGACCTGGCATCTGTTCGACGGTTTTGCGACCAAAGGACGAATGCAGGCCACGCGCGCCCGGCGCGAAGCCGCCGCGCAAGCGCTCGACGCGGTGCGACGTGGGGTTGCTTCCGAAGTCCGAAGCGCATTTCTCGATCTCCAACAAGCCGACAACGTTCTCCAATCGGAAACGCAAAACGTCCAGACTGCGGATGAGTCGCTCGAGATTACAAAATCAAATCTCGCTGCCGGACTCGGAACGCAGCTCGATATTCTCCAGGCCGCCGCCGACGTCACTCGCACGCGAACGACGCGATTGAGCGCGATTTATTTGCACAACGTCGCGCTGGCTCGCCTGGCTCGGGCTTGTGGCAGCACCCCAGAAGCCCTCGATTTCGCTTCCAACCGTTTGAAGAAGCGCAACGAGCAACAGGCAGTCGATGTGGCGCGGCCGCCGGCAAAGATCACCAGTCGATGAAGCTTCGATTCAGCGTCCCGATTTTGTGGTTGTCGATCTTGTCGACGGCAACGGCGATTACCCTCGATGAAACTCTCAAGGCGACCTTGGACAACAATCCTGCGATTCAACAGGCGAAACTAAAGCTCGAGGCTGCGGCGGGCCGCCGGCTCGTTTTTCGGTCGGTGATTTGGCCGAACCTTAAAATGAATGTGCCGGCCGGCATTCAAGGCGGCGATCGCGCGGGCAGTACGTCGACCAAGGTGTTTGGCTTTGTGCGCGGCGCATTGACTCAACCATTGGTAGATGTCTCGATTCCGCCGTCGCTTCGCCGCGGCGATATCGAGGTTTTGATCGCGGAACAACAGCTCAACCTCGCCGTGGAAGAGCAACTACACGCCGCCCGCGTGGCGTTTTATTCCGCACTTTATCAGCGACAACTACGATCGCTCCGGGAAAAACAACGGCTGCGTTTGGACGAAAACGTGGCCAGTCAAACCGATCGTTACCGCGCGGGCCTGGTCGATCGAAGCGCATTCACGACTGCAACAGTCGAAGCGCGTGGACTCGACCCGATGGTTGAAGACGCCCAGCGCGCGTATTCGGCCGCGCAGTTGCAACTCGGTCAGGCGATGGCAACCGATCTCAAGTCGGAAGCGCCCCTTCCCGAACCGGAAGGCGAACTGACGTTCGCGGCAGTCGATGTCGATCTGAACAAGGAAATGAACACTGCGCTCGAGCAACGGACCGATATCAAACTGGCGCGGTTGCTCGTCCGCGCCGCCAATGAAGACGAGCGCATCATTGCGGCGGGTTATTATCCGTCGGCAACCGGCAGCTTCAGCGGCGATTACATTCCGGTGAGCGGAATTCATCGCGAGGGATCAACCAGCCGGACCCAGGACTTTGTCGGTTCGGAGATTCGGGAGGGCGCGGCTTACACGTGGCAGGTGATCGACAACGGCAAGGTGGGCGGCGCGGTTCTCAAAGCGCGCACCGCCAAAGAGATCAACGAGATTGAGTTGAGAAAGCTGGAGGCGAACGTCGGACAAGAGCTTTCGCGGATACGCAACCAACTCAATGGAATTGCAGAGCGTCACAACGCGCTGATTTCCGGGGCCAGCAACGCCGAACAAGCTGCCCTGGCCGTTCAACAAAATCTCGGGAGCGGTCTCGCCTCCCAACTCGAGTATCGCCTCGCCGAAAGCAGCTTCCTGAAAACGCAAAGCGGTCTATTCGAGGCCAGTTACCTGCAAAACGTGGCCCTTGCCGACTGGGACCGCGCCACCGGGCGCTATTTCCAATTTTCGGAAGATATGCGTTAGTTCCAATCCTTGAAGATTCCGGAACCCAGGCGGCTTTGGTGGGTCGCGGCTGCGCTGCTAATTCTGATTTGCGGTGCGGCTTACTATTTCTTCATGCCGGCCGCTGAAGTGGCCGTGGTCAAGCGCGGCACCGCGATCTCGGCGGTTTATGGAACGGTGCGAATCGAGCCGGCGTTTGTCGTGCACGTGCGCGCACAAAATTCCGGCTTCATTCAACTCGCTGAAGAGTTCTCAGCCGGCCGGGGCGCGATCGGCAAGAGCGTGACGAAGGGACAGTTGCTCGCCACGATCGCCGACGAAGCTACCGCGCGACAATTGAAACAGGCGCAGACCGATCTGCAGGCCGCAACCGAACGCGCGAAACTGCCTTTGCCGTCGGAGGAACCGCTCAACGCCGCAGAAGATAATTTGCGCCGGCTCGAACAAGTGGTCGCCACCGGGAACGTGCCGGCAGTTGATTACGAAAAAGCCAAAAGCGAAGTGAACCGCTTGCGCGGCCTGCGCGACAACGAACGAATCGAGAGCGACCGCAATCTTCACGCGCTCGAAGAAGCCCGCAAAAAACTTGAGGCGCAAATGCGCAATTCAGAAATCCGCGCGCCGATGGACGGCCTGCTCAGCGCGGTGGGCACGATTGATGGCGAGCTGGTCAATGAAGGCAACCAGCTCTTCACCGTTTCGTCTCGCAAGACCTACGTGCGCGGTGAAGTCAACGAAGAGGACGTTGGCGAAGTGAAACCGGGAATGAAAGCCAAAGTGCAATTGTACGCTTATCGCAACACTATTTTCCCGGCCCAGGTGGCTTCGATTCAACCCGCGGCCGATCCGGACACGCAGCGTTACACCGTCATTCTGGAAATGGAAAAACCGCCGGACAACCTGATGGCAGGAATGACCGGCGAGATGAACATCATCACCGGCACGCACGAAAACGCGCTCCTCCTGCCGACCCGCGCATTGATTGTCGATCAGGCGTGGGTCGTAAGACGCGGCATCGTGCAAAAGCGCACGATCAAAGTCGGTTTTCGCACGCTCGACTTCAGTGAGGCGTTAAGCGGCGTATCGGCTGGCGATCGCGTCGTGGTTTCAGACCAGGATAAGCTGCGCAGCGGCGAACCGGTGCGGCAACGTCGGGTCGACTTTTCGCCAAAACCGTGACTGCGCCGCTTTACATTGCGCTGCGTTTTGCCACGCATCGCAAGCGCGCCTTGCTCCTTAGCCTCGTCGGGGTTGTCTTCGGGGTCGGCATTTTTATTTGCACCCAGGCGCAGACCCAGGGGTTCATGCAGTTTTTTATCGACTCGACGATCGGCAGCAATGGCGCGCTGACTTTGCAAGCCCGGTTTCAACCCCGTTATGAGGGAATGGTCGTGTCCGCTAAGACTAAAGGCGGCACTTCGCAGCGCCGGAATTATTTCGAGGGAATCACCAACGTTAGCGAGATCATGCGGGTGAGCCGGCAATTTTCCAACGTGATTGCCTGTTCGCCGGTGCTTCGCGGCTCCGTCAGCGCTCGCGCCGGATTTGAGAACACGACGGCAGAACTTTTCGGAATCGATCCGACTTCTCATTTGCGCACGACCGATCTCGCCAAGCAAATCGTTGACGGGAAGTTCGATGACTTCCGAAACAATACCAGCAGCGTGATCATCGGTAATCGATTGGCGGATCTCCTTCACGTCGGCCCTGGGGACGCAGTGCAATTGCTCTCGCCCGGCGGCGAATACTGGCGGTTTGATGTCGCTGCCATCACAAGGAGCGGCGTTACCGCAATCGATTCGGCGCGCATTTACGCGCACGCTCAAGTCGCGCAACGGCTCCTCAAGAAACCGTACCAGGCGTCGATGATTATTTACAAACTGCGCGACCCGGGCCGCGCCCCGACGTTGGCCAGCCACTTCGAAGATCTCTTTCAGCACAGTGCCCAAAGCTGGCAGGCCCGCGAGGAAGGAAATCTCCAAATCTTTACGACACTGCGGATGTCCGTCGCCATTACGGTTTCGCTGATCATCCTGCTCGCCGGTTTCGGGATTTTCAACGTGCTGACGATGTCGGTGCTCTCGAAGGTTAGGGAGATCGCTATTCTGCGCTCGATGGGTTATCGAAGGATCGACATCACCGCAATTTTTCTCTGGCAAGGCGCCCTCATCGCTACTGTCGGCTCGCTTCTCGGCTGCGCCCTGGGCGCACTGCTGACCTGGGGCGTTTCGCACATTCCGATCCACATTCGTGGATTGCTTTACGCGAACTACTTTTTGGTGGACTGGGACTGGCGCCATTATCTTTGGGCAACGATCCTCGCGATCATCTCTGTGTTCATCGCCAGCTACGTACCTGCGAGACGCGCTGCTCAACTTCAACCGGTCGACACACTGCGCGGATCAAGTTTATGAAAGGCGACATCTCTCTCAGCTGTCGCGACATTGAGCGCTATCTCGGCGAAGCGGAGGAACGGGTGCATGCGCTCCGCGGAGTTTCGCTCGATGTCGAAGCCGGGAGTCTGCACGCAGTTGTTGGCCCATCGGGTTGCGGCAAAAGCACGTTGCTCTATATCCTCGGTCTGCTCGACAAGCCGGACGCTGGTTCCGTTCAAATCCGTTCAACGGCAATTTCACATCTTCTCGATGAGGAACTCGCACGCCGCCGCAACGAACTGATCGGTTTCATTTTTCAGTTTCACTTTCTAATGGAGGACTTCACCGCGCAGGAAAACGTCATGATTCCGATGCGCCGGCTCGGTCAAATGAACGAAGATGAAATGCGCGATCGCGCCGCAGCACTACTGAAAGGTGTCGATCTCGGTAACAAATTGAACCGACAGAGCCGTCATCTGTCCGGGGGCGAGCAACAACGGGTGGCGATCGCCCGCGCGCTGGCCAACGATCCACAGGTTATTCTCGCAGACGAGCCGACCGGAAACCTCGACACCGGCAATTCGCAACGGGCGTTCGAATTGCTGGCAAATATCGTGCGCGAGCGCGCCAAGGCGCTTCTACTGGTGACGCACAACCGTTTCATCGCCGATGCCTGCGACTGGGTGCACGAAATGAAAGACGGCCGCATTATCGCCAGTCACCCACACGGCCAGCGGATTTCAGTGTGACCCGTCTCCGGCCCGGCTAATCATGGCGGAGAATACACCGAAGGTTTCCATTTTACTGCCATCGCTAAATCAGCGGAAGTTCCTGGAACCGCGAGTGGACTCGCTGCTCAGGCAAACGTTCGCCGATTGGGAAGCGATCGTTCTGGAGAGTCATTCGACCGACGGTAGCTGGGAATTCTTTAAAACAATTGCCGAAACCGATTCACGATTCCAGCTGTATCAAATTCCGCGTGAAGGACTGTATGGCGCCCTGAACCGCGGCCTTGATCTCGCGAGAGGCGAATTTCTATGCATCGCTCCATGCGACGACACGATGGCTCCAGAGTTTCTGGCCCAAATGATCGACGCTCTGGTCCGGTGCCCGGAAGCCGGCATCGCAGTCTGCGACTGTTTGTTCATCAATCAGAACGGTCAGGAATTGCGCGCGGAAGATACGAGCGATCGATTGTCAACACGACAGATTCGCAATCTCCTAGGATCCGGCACCGTTCGCACGTCTCCACAGTCGACGCGGCAGCGCAAGATCAATTACCGGCCGCCTCCGCATGATTGTCTCCTGCATTTTACAGGACGCAGCGTTTACTTTTCTCTCACCCAACTTCTCGTCCGAACAACATCGGCAAAGGCAGCAGGTTTTTTCGAAACTACTGTCGGGTCAGCGGCAGATTTTGGCTGGCTCGTTCGCCTAACGAGTCTGGCTGGTTCTGTCCATTTACCAAGACGACTGGCGACCTGGCGTTTTCACGGAGACCAACTGAGTTTGCGTCGTGATAACACTCGCCTGAACGCAATGAACAAGATGTGTCAAAGCGTCTTGTCGGCAATATGCCAACGCTATCCAGGCTTGCTGACGGAGCGTGACTGCGAGTTACTCCTGTTACCCTACAAGACACTTCTGGCGCGTTCTGTGTTTCAACGTGTTGGTTATTGGCTGCAAGGCGTCGGGCGTGTCTTGCCGATGTTCGCCAGAAAGCCTCTTGCTATGCCGCGTACACTCTATCGCGCAGGAAGCGGCAGGAATTTTCCCATTGCCATCGTCTTGGAACGAAAGAAGCTCGTTCCGCGCGATTTGGATACGACCACTTAATCACCGGCTGACTTCGCCGTCGCGATTTGCAGGTGCATCAACAATCTGTCGGTGTAGTCGGACCACGAACGAAATTTGCGGTCGCGCGCTTCAGCACAAAGTCGCGAATAAAATTGTTGATCCAACAATAAGGTCTTAATCCCGTCCGCGACCGCGCCGGAGCTGGTTTGATCGACAATCAGACATCCCCCGCCCCGCGCCACTTCACCAAGGGCGCCGTTACCTCCGCAAACGCACGGTTTGCCATGAACAAGGCTTTCCGCAATCGGAAGACCAAAACCTTCCATCAAAGATGGATAAACGGTGAAACGACACGCCTGATATGCGCGATAAAGGACGTCATCGTTAACCTGCTTCAACCACCGGACCGGCCGGGCGGATCGATGAAGCTTGCGCAGTTCCGCTTCAACTTTGCTGCCAAAAGCGCTCGTGCTACGACCAATCAATTCAAGGTCAAACTCAAGCCCCGCTTCCCACAAAGCATTGACTGCGCGCAGCAATGCGAGATGGTTCTTGCGTGGCTCGAACGAGCCAACACAAAGAATCAACGCGCGAGAGCTTTTCGAAGATCGATCTTTACCTGCGACACTCGGCTCGACCGGCCAGGTCTCGATCACGGTTTTCGCTGGCGTTGCGCCCAGTTCGGACCAAAGCTGGAGCAAATCGTCACGCGAAGCTTCGGAAACGCAAATGACCAAATCGAAATTTGCCAACGAGACGATATAACTTTCAAATTTGCCTCGCCCGCTTGGATTCAACAATGACAAGCGCAGAGCAGCAGCGTCGTGAAAAATTGCCACCGTCCGGGCGCCGGTTTGTGAGACCACCGGTGGCAACTTTTTTAAACGGCCATCGCGAAAAATATCCGGAAGCAAGAGGACGTCCCCGCGTCGTAATTGTTTCTCAAGCCGAATCGATTTCCGAAAAATGTGCCGGTGTAACTCGGCCGGAAAATATTCGCCCCGAAATTCAGGGCGGGCCCTGGGTCGTGTCAGAAATCGCGATGGCTGCTCGAGCAGCGCGCGCTCCCGCCGGCCGAGAAGTTGGTAACGATTTCCGACCAGGTTCCAGGAAATCGGCGTAACTGAAACGCGACCGGTCAATTCCTCAAAAATGCGGCGAGTGATTCGCTGCATTCCCGTACTTCGAGGTGACTTGCAGGCGCCGGTAACGTCGAGAAAGACCATCTCAACGAGATGTGAAGACTTTCCAGTTCGCGCTGAAAAACGCGATCGTCTCGTTGTTGTGATGGCGTCGCCCGCTCGGCACATCGTGCAACGTCATGGTGCCGAGTTGTCTGAGTGCAGTGCGCATCATGGCCGAAGCGGGAATGATGTATCGATCCACGCCGCGCCGTTCCAAGCAGCCACTGATCCACATGTCGTCCATGTAAAATGCGCCGGCCGGCGCGACAGAGTAATCCCACAGCGAACTGTCAAAAAAACGGGGTTGAATGAGATAGCTGCCACAGCCCGTGATGACCGCGGTTTGTTTTGGAGCTCGAAAATCGACACCAAACTCAATCTTACAGTCGCGCCAATTCAAACTCCGCGGAATTGGTCCGCCGCGAAAGCACAATGCCGCTTCCGGCAATTGCGCGTGGTAGTGAAGATAAAGTTCGACTGAGTCCCGCGGATAAATTCGGTCGTCGTCGACTACCATAATCAAAGTATCAGTTCGCCCCGCCGCCAGCTCATCCTGCACGACCGCAATGAACTTGGTCGCAGGCCCCCAATCCTTTTCACATCGCAATATTCGCACCTTCGGGATCCGAAGAAGATAATTCGGGATCTGGTATCCTCGTTTCTGCCGAATCGAAAACCTTGGAACAGCGAGAACAATCTCGTCCGGCGGCCGGGTTTGCTTTAGCAATGAATCCAGAGCCGGCTGAAGCCGCCCGATTCGGTCGGGCATCGTCGAAAGCGACACAATTATTCGCCTGTCAGGAATCGAATTCGAATTAACGAGAATTTGGCGAATAAAGTTCTGCTGTCGGCGGCGTTTGGGCTGGAAATAAAAACCGTAATCGGCGATCAAATCCATTACCGCCCTCGCAATGCGCCTAAGCCACATGAAAATCATCTTCACTACGTCTCGTTAGTGGATTCGATTTTCGCAGTACCGCCGCCCTCTTCCAAAGGAATTTCAGGGATTGTCTCCCAGGAGAACATCTTTCACGGGTTTCATAGGCCAGGAACCTGCCAGCAAATGAATTGGGCGCGAGCAAGCTCCACGTGAAGATTCGGATACAATTGCTGAAGAACAGGGAGATCGCGCGCGACACAGGCTCCAATCAGAGGAGGTTGCGGAGGGTTCGCTCGAATCTCATCGACCCTATACTTCATCACGTGGGATCGGAGACGACCGTGAAAAAGGTAGAACGAATCCCAAAGTAAGTCCGCGCCCGGCTTGATCGCTCTGACTAGCACTATCTTGGTTCCTTCGCGTTGGAGCGTTCCCAGGTTTTCCGCGATCAATTTCTCGTCGGTGACATCTTTTGGGACGACTAGAGCGGAAATTAGCGCGTTAATCCTGTCGTTACGATCATCTTTCCCCTCCAGGTGATTGATTTCGATTTTAGTTTCGATGACGCCGGCAACTAACAGCACGACTAGAGCGGCGATGGCGAGAACGCGAACCCGCCGCCCACGCTCCAGGAACCGATAAAGAACAAACGCGATCAGAAAACAAAGGACGGGAACAATCGGGACGACGTAGCGGACGTGACGAAAATTTGAGACAATCACCAGCACAATCGCTATCAGACCGACCAGGGCCATTTCACGAATTGCCGGCGAAATCGTTTCCTTTCGTGAAAACAAGATTACGAACGGAGCCAGCAACGCCAGCAGCCCGCATAAGCCGCCCTTGATAATCATCCGGATCGGAATCTCAAAATACGGTCGTGTTCCCAGGCCGGCGGGACCGAGCCACACAATTACTTCCTCATGAAAAACGCTCCATACAGGCATGTGATATCTGACCAGCTGAAGCAGCGGCCAAGCGGACATGGTAATCACCGCCAGAAGAAGACTAACGCCAAGCCAGCGATCCTTCAGGCTCGAGCGTTCGGTGCGGGAGGTCGCTCGCACCCCAAGAATGAGCAGCCAGACCAAAAGTGGCAGCGGATTTTTTTGGAGACTGCCTAACCAACAGCTTGCCGCCACCGCCAGCCACCAACCCGGCCGCTTTCGAGCGAGCTCGGAAAAGAGAACTGTGGCCGTGGTAAAGAATGTGAGACCGATATCGAGCAGGCCGCGGGTCGCCTGAGTTGCAAATAACGGGCACGAACACAATACCGCCACGCTAAGTGGAACAAGCCACGGCCGGCCGGCCTCAATTACTAAGACCAACCAAGCCAGGACAATGGCGGTAAGAGCGGCGTAAATCAGCGGCCAAAATCGAACTGCCAAACTTGGATTTTCAAGACGAGGTAAGGTGAGGCTAGTGAGCCAGTACTGGAGCGGCGGCTTCTCGAACGATGGGTGAAAATTGAAGTGAACCAGCCACGGCCCGGTTGACAACATTTCGCGAGTTCGTTCTGCGGTCAGCAGCTCGTCTGTGGCAACCAAAGTTCCCTTTGGAATCTCCAGGCTAAGCCAGCTCAGCACCACGGCGAGGACGAGGCCGGCTGTCGCGATGGCCCAGCCACGTTTTTCTCTGGCACCAACCAAGGACATGCCAACGGTTTCCACAAGGACGCAATTCATTTCATTAGAACCAACGAACCGCAAGTGCGGTAATTGGTGGAGTCCAAGGAGCCTGCTCGAGAAGATTGGAACTGTTCAGAGTGCAGGGTAGCATCCCGCTCATGCGCGCGGCTCTCAAAGCCAAACCTCCATATGCAAGTTTCCGGTGCCCAATGGCGTAATGCGTTCATTACGGCCAATCCAATCCTGGTGGAGTCAACCCAGAGAGGCAGCCAGGCACCGGCTGACAAGTAGGATAGTCGCTGCAATCTCAGGAGAACACATTCCATGTGTCCCGGAAGAATTCGATTGCCTCGGTGTTACTGCGCACCGGACCGTTAGGTACGTCGTAGAGGGTCATCGTCCCCCATTGTCGCGGAACAGTTCTCATCATAGCCGACGCAGGAACGACGTATTTCTTGACGCTTCTCCGGTCCAGCCAGCCGCTGATCCAGATATCATCCATGTAAAACGTGCTTGGTGGTGAGGTGGAATAATCCCAAAGCGAAGAATCGAAAAAACGCGGTTGGACCAAATAGCTTGCCGTTCCGGTAATGACGGCAACACGTTTCGGCTCCCGAATTTGATTGGCCCGGAGCACCTTGGGTAGAAACCACACGAGATTGGCGGGCATCACCGCGCCCCGAAAACAAAGCGCGGCATCTGGGAGCTGTGCCTGATAGTGCAGATAGGTCTCAATTGCATCGCGAGGATAGGTTCGATCGTCATCCACGACCATAATCAATGTATCGCCGCGATCCGCGGCGAGCTCCTGCTGGATAACCGGAATGAATTTCGTCGCAGGCCCCCAGTCGGTTTCGCATCGCAGGATGCGTAGCCGCGGAATCTTTTCGAGATAGCTAGGAACAGTGTATTCCCTTTGCTGTCGAATGGAAAACCGCGGAACCGCCAGAACGATCTCATCTGGCGGACGCGTTTGATCGAGAAGAGAACGAAGCAGTGGTTCGAGATTGCCAATTCGTTCCGGCAAAGTTGAAAACGAAGCTATGATACGACGCTTCGGTGGCGGAGGCGAGTTTGCCAACAGCTTTCGAATGAAACGAGCTTGCTGGCGTCCCCAAATGAGGGAGTAGGCAAACTCGCCGATGGCCGTCAATGTTCCGACCACTATCGTATGCAGCCGGCTCAGCGCCAATTGTCGTCGACTGATCTCGATCTTGTTCATCTTACTGGAAAACGATTGTGCAAGTCTCGACCGCCAACTTTAATCTCGAGGTGACGAGTCCACTATGAAAAAGGTTTTTATAACCGGAGCCAGCTCCGGCATTGGCCTGGCCATTGCGCAGGCTCTGATCCGACGCGGAGACCAGGTCTGGGGAACGTCGCGGGATCCTGCCCGCCTTCCAAAACTCGCGGGGTTGCACAGCTTCGAACTCGACTTGGCAGACTCACATTCCATCGACCGCGCCTTTGAGAGCGCCTTTGCCGAAGCGGGTTACTTCGATGTTGTGATCAATAATGCCGGCAGCGGACATTTTGGCGCCGCGGAACATCTTTCCGATGTGGAAATCGAAAGCCAGTTCCAAATCTTGGTATTTGGGCAGCTTCAATTGATGCGCCTGGCGATGGCGGCGATGCGCGCGCGCGGACAAGGGTTGATCATCAACGTCACATCGCTGGCATCGCGATTGCCGGTCCCGTTTATGGCCGCCTACAACGCGGCCAAAGCCGCCCTGGCTGCCTACACGATGTCGATTCAACTTGAGTTGCCGGACTCGGACGTGCGTATCGTCGATCTTCAACCCGCGGATATTTTGACTTCGTTCAACGATGCCGTTCCGAAAAATCTCGAGCACGATCCACGTTACAAAGAGCGCCTGGCCAAGACTTGGATCGCGGTCGATCGGAACATGAAAAATGCGCCCCCGCCGGAGCTCGTCGCGAAACACGTCCTTGGGTTAATCGATTCGCCAAATCCGCCTCCTCGCATCACCGTAGGCGACGCGTTTCAATCCAAAGTCGCGCCCTTTATTTTCCGCTTTTTACCGCAACGGATCAGGATTTGGGGATTGAAGATGTATTACGGGATTTAGCGCCGTGAGTAAAATCACAGACGCGGTGATTTTGATGGCCGGACTCGGGTCTCGCTTGCAGCCGAGCGGACAAGATATTCCGAAACCACTGATTCAAATTGCCGGACGCGCGGTCTTCTCCTACGCAATTGACGGGCTGGAACGAGCGGGGATCCAAAATCTGTACGTTATCACCGGCTACAACAGCGAGGCGCTTGTCGCCGGCCTGAAACCGTTGATTCCGCCTGAAATGAAACTTCACGCAATTCACAACCCCGAATGGCGAAAACAGAACGGCATTTCCGTTTTAGCAGCAAAGCCACATATCAGAGAGCCATTCCTTCTGACGATGGGAGACCATTTGTTCGGACCGTTGATTGTCGATCTGGCGATTCGTGAATCGGATTTGAACCAGTTGAACGTGGCGGTAGATCGAAACCTCGACGCTATTTTCGATTTGACGGACGCCATGAAGATCAAAACGAACGAAAACCACGTTGTCTCAATCGGAAAGGACCTCGACGATTACGACGCGATCGACACGGGCTTGTTTGTTTGCTCAACCGACATTTTCGATTGTCTCGAGCGGGCCAAGGCTCGCAGCGGCGGGAACGATTGCAGTCTGGCTGAAGGCGTGCGCGCGATGGCGGGTGACGGAAAAGTCCGTGCGATCGATATCGGCGACGCCTGGTGGCAGGACATCGACACGCCGGAAATGTTAGCGGCGGCTGAAAAAGTTCTGCGCGGTTCACGCCATCGTTTCACGCCCGGCCCGGCCGCGCCATGAAAGAATCAACGTCGCGAGAGCGTAAACAAAGAGGAGATGCAATATCCAACGCGCCAATCCCAGCGCAGCCGCAATCAGGAACGCCAAAAACACCACGTCTCGTTTCGTTAATTCGAACGCCCACGAGGTGACGCGATCACCGAAAACTCGTCCTCCTGATCGCCGCAACCGGTCGTCGTTCTTTGAATACGCCACCGCCTCCGGTCCGCGGCGAAGAAGGTCGAGAGCGTGGTCCGGCACGAGACGCAAAGCGATAAATACAAATGTTAGAACGCCTTCGCTAAGAAAAACCCAGTGGCTGACCGCGTGCTGTTGAGCGCTGCGAAACAGCCCAAATCCAAGGCCGATCGAAAACAGCAAGAGCGCGATCAAATCTCCGAACGCATCGACACCCGGGCCTTTCTCAGAATCCAAATACTTCGCGCGCGCGATTTCGCCATCGCAGCCGTCGAGAATGCTGTGCACGTTGAAAAGCAGGGCGCCGATAACGAATCCTGGGTACGTACCGCGGATCAGGAACAGAAAGCCGATCAACGGAAAAGCCGTAATCAAGACTGTCCAGAGGTTTGGCGTCATCGACGTTTTAAGAAGGAATTGGCTGACCGTGCGCGAAATCGGGCGATTCAGATAACGCGAGACAAAACCGTCCCGCGACTTGCCGCTTCTCCGAAGCAGCCATCGCTCAGTTTGTGGAATTTCGGCCGAACTCGCGACATAGCGCCAACCGTTGCTCTCGGATGAACCGTCGGAATTCGCGCGTAGTTCTTCAATTCGCTCCCAAAGTTTTTTCCAGACCGCGGGCTCGTCACCAAGCGTCGGATCGAACTCGAGTGGAATTACATGGCGAAGGAGTTGGTCGATGCCGTTCCGCTTCACCAACAAACGCGTATTAAGAAATCGCTCTCCCGCGCCAATTGCCAGCCCTTCCACAAATTGGCACCGCGTTAATCGTGGATGGTTTGGTTGCCAGCGCTGGGTGGCTGCGATATCTGGGCGCCAAAAAATGACGATCTCGATCTTGCGCTGACTCGAAATCGACCTGGCGAACTCATCCAACGCAAGTGCCAGTCTGTCGAGTTGGCGCAAACCGGCGATTTCCCAATTGGCCGATTCGTCGGCCAGGATAATGACGCGATCAAAGCTCGGAATCATGAAATAATCGGCCGGCGATAAATCCGGTAGGTCTTGTAGCGCTTCGCGCCCATCGCTTCGATGAAGCGATTCACCATCACATTGTCTTCGAGCGTCATGCTGAGTTCGGCAGTGAACCCGCGGCTCGCTCCCTCTTCAAGTACTTGCAGAACAAGCATCTCAGCAATGCCGGCGCGCCGATATTCCTTCAAAACTCCGAGCGCGACAAACCGCGCTTTGCGAATTTTACGCCGATACCAAAGCAATTTAATTAATCCGATCGGCAAACCAAAACGGGTCAGGCGGCCATTCACATGGCCCAGCCCGACGTTGATGTCCGGAACGCAAATTACAAACGCAACCGGCGCGTTGTCGATCTCCGCGATCAACGTCATCCGGGGATCCATGATGGGACGCATCTCTTTCGACAGGTGTTCGGCTTCTGCGTCAGTGAAAGGCACGAAGCCCCAGTTATTTTTCCAAGCTTCATTAAAAACGGCAGAAAGGCGGCGACTTTCGTCCGTTACGTGGCGGAGATCGATCGATCGAATTTTGACCGACGTTTTGCGTGTCCGTGCGTTCACGAGACGGCGCAATCGCGAAACTGGCGCATTCTGCGGATCGAACCACCACGCGTACCAATCCGTTTCTTTGTTGAAAGCGCTTGCTTCGAGCAACGGCGCATAGTAGGGCGGGTTGTGCGCAGTGAGCAGCGTGGGCGGATATTTGAACCCGTCGATAAGTAAGCCGCACACATAATTCGTTGAATAATCGATCGGTCCCATGATTTCTGTGCGACCTTTGCGTCGCAACCATTCCTCAGCAGCATTGAAAAGAGCGGTCGCAACATCGATATCGTCGATCGAATCGAACAAACCAAAGCACCCGACATTCGCTTTATGGAGCGCATTGTAGTTGGGATCATCGCTGGCCATAATTCGACCAACGATTTTCCCATTTCGTCTGGCCAGGAGGAGAGCCGCATCTCCGTGGCGGTAAAACGGGTGCTTGTCACGATCGAGAAAAGCCCGGCGCTCGATGATAAGCGGCGGCACCCAGGCGGGATCATTTTTGTAAACCCGCCACGGAAACTTGATGAATTCGTCTTTCTCCGCCGCGGTGCGGACGGTGGAGATTTCAACAGTCGATTGGGACGGAACGGTCAAGCGCATTCGCTCTGCGCCGTGAGAAGTTGGACAAGCGATTCCGAAATTCGTTGCTGCTGCAAAATGAGGAGAAGAAGCAGGAGATTGCCGGCGCTAACCTCGGCCCAGAAAAACCAGGCAGGTTGCCGAATCAGAAACAAAACAAACAGAACGAGCATTCGCGAGTTAGTCATGAGTAATCCCCACCACTTAAAGGTGGGGCGCACCAGAGTGATGTAGAGCAATCGAAACGAATCCGGGACGCCGTCCGGCGGCAGTTGGTCGACCTTTTCATTCAAGTGTTTAATTCCGGGAAGGAGAAACTCCTGTTCACGCGTCACGTTCAAGTGAAGACCGAGCAGAGTTTTTAGCCAGCCCCGCGCCCGGCCAAGTTCCTGTTTGATGTTCAACGCAGAATCGAGCTCACCACGCCCTTTTCCGAAATAGAGATAGGCGTGACGCCAATAATCCGCCGCAGCGGCCTGGGCCCCATGGCTAAGTCCCGCCAGGATCGCGAGGATCCAAATTGATCCGGAAAATCCCTGCAACTGAAGCCTGAGCGCGAGATGAACATAAATACTTAGCCAAACCACGTGATCGACAATCGGATCGATGATTCGTCCGGTGCGGCTTTGTTGATTGGTCAGCCGGGCGAGCTGACCATCCGCGTTGTCGAAGATGTTCGCCACAGCATGGAAAGCAAGCCCAACCAGGTTGAGAGCAAGAGCAGGATAGAAATAGAGATGTCCGGCGATGATTCCAAAGACGCCGCCAATGAGAGTAACGGCGGTCGGCGTAAATCCGACGCGGGCGAAGAATTGAGCGACCCGAAAACCAACCCGGCGATAGAACAGAAGATCGACAATTCCTTCGAGCTCGCGCGATTTGTAGGTTGCGGCGATGCCGGAAATCGCGGACGGGCGCGATTCAGAGATGAGGCTGATGTTTGTTCCCACTTCAGGCGTTCTGCAACGCCGCGGGCACGAGCGTGTCTTGCAGGATGTTCAGCGCTTCGTCCAGATCAGCCCGCGTGTGTTTGGCGGTGACGCAAGCGCGGAAGCAGATTCGATTTTGTGGCACTGCCGGATAATCGACGGGCGCCACCCAAAGACCGCGTCGGCGCAATTCGTGGCCAAGGCGATACATTCGTTCACGGTCCCCAATTACAATCGGCATGATGTAAGTCGTCGATGCGCCAGTATCAATTCCGAGCTCGCGGAGCTTTTGGTGGAAATAATCGGCGTTCTCCCAAAGTTTTTTGCGCAGGGCCGGGCCTTCAGCAATCGCAATTTCCAGCGCCTTAAGCAAGCCGGAGATAACGACCGGTGGCAAAGCGCACGAGTAAACGTAGGGGTGCGCGTAAAAGCGAAGATATTGCAATGTCTCTTGGGAACCGGCGACGAATCCGCCCAGCGCACCGAATGCCTTTGAAAATGTGCCGTAGATCAACGGCACGCGGTCTTCGACTTGAAATTGCTCGGCAGCGCCGCGGCCGTTCCTACCGCAACCCAAAACCGAGTGGGCTTCATCCACAAAAATGTTCGCGCCGTGCGCTTGGGCGACAGTGGCCAGTTCGGCCAACTTGCCGAAATCCCCGTCCATCGAATAAATGCCCTCCACGATTACGAGCTGACGCCGGCCGCCTTGACGTTTCAAAGCGGTTTCGAGGGACGCAGGATCGTTGTGTTCGAACTTTTCAGTGCGACAACGCGAAAGCACGGCGCCATCGCGCAGGCTCAAATGAGATCGATTGTCGAGAATAGCAACGTCGCTCTTGCGCAACAGGCCTGAGACGGTCCCAAGCGCTCCGCCAAAGCCGCTATTGAAAAGCATTGCATCTTCGCGGTTGAGAAACTTTGCGATCCGCGATTCCAGTTCGCGGTGGAGATCGGTCATTCCGGAGAGCATGGGCGAACCGCATGCTCCAAGGCCGTGAGTATCGAGCGCGTGATGTGCAGCGGCGACAACCTCGGGGTGATTCGCCAACCCAAGATAGTTGTAAGAACAAAGATTAATGACGGGCTGTGATTTGCCGTCATATCGAATGCTGGTGCGGGCATCCGCACCAGCGAGCAATTCCGGTTCATAAAGTTCGACCGCCCACGCGCCGGCCTGCATCCAAGCGGTAAAACTTGGCGGTGCTCGCAACGGGTCGCGGCTTTCGCCCGCGAGGAAATTGCTCAAACTATATTTTGCAGGATCTTGGTTCATTCCTTATGGGGACCGGCCGCCGGAGCGGCCCTTCCATATCGGGGCAGCCATTGTACGTCCGGCCGGCGAAACGACAAGGGCTAAGTAGACCTGCCTGAGGGCCGCATCCTACCTGCGGTTGGTGCCGAAAATATAGTCCCAAAACGGCGAGCTCACGCCGTAGCCGGTTTCATCGTCGTGAAAATGGTGCCGCAAATGGTGCTGCTTCAGCCGATTCAAAATGCCGCCCTTCATGGGCAAATGGTGAATCGCATAGTGAATTCCGTCGTAGCCGACGTAACCGGCGGCGAAGCCGGCCCAAATCGCCGGCGCCGCGTGGCCGAAGGTCAGGAAGAACAAGCTATAAAACACGATCGACAGAGGGATGCTCACCGCCGGAGGCATCACCAGTCGCTTCGCATCGTTAGGGTAATCGTGATGAACCCCGTGGACCATGAAATGGAACTGCTTGCCGGCTCGCGAACTGGGTTCGTAGTGAAAAATGTAACGGTGAATGATGTACTCGAGCAGTGTCCAAATCGCCAGACCAAGGACGAATAGCTCGGCCAGGGCTAAGATCGAAAATTGCATCCGGCTATGGGCGAAATAAAGACTGCCGGCGATCAGCGGCATATAAATCAAGAATGGCGTCGCCGGATGCACCCGCGACAGTGATTCCATCAAATCGCTGTCGAACATCCGGACCGAGTCGCTGCTTCGGGAGATGTAGGCTCGTTCCGCCATCATTAAAGTCTAATTCCCGCCGGTCTGCAGATCAACGCCCAAAGCGCAAACACCACGGTCTGAGCACGGACTCAAATATGATCTTGCGCGACATTTTCGACTGGCCTTCGCGCCGATCGATGAACGTGATCGGAACTTCGGCAATCCGGAGGCCGGCGCGGTGCGCGCGAAAAGTTGTTTCGACGAGGAAAGCATAGCCTTCGGCCGCGATCGGGTTTTCGAGAAGAACCCGTAATGCGCGACTGGTGTAACATCGAAAACCGCTCGTGTTGTCGTGCACCGTTAAGCCGGTAATCGCGCGCACATAGTGATTAGCAAATCGGCTGAGCAATCGACGGCGCAATGGCCAGTTGGCAACGCTGCCGCCGGCGCAGTAACGCGATCCGATGATCACATCCGCCCGACGCGTACCTTCAATTAATTGGGGCACGATAACGGGATCGTGTGAGAAGTCGGCATCGAGCTGGATTAGTCGCCCGTAGTCACGGTCCGCCGCCGTCCGATAACCTTCGAGTAAGCTACGCCCGTAACCGGGGTCCGACTTTCGACGAAGAACGGAAAAGCGCGGGTGCACTGCGAACAATTGTTCGGCGTGATCAGCGGTTTGGTCCGGGGAATTGTCGTCGATCAGCAAGACATCTGCGTTTGGCGCGACATTCAGCAGCTGCGGAATGAGCGTAGCGACATTTTCCCGCTCGTTGTAGGTCGGGACGACAATAAGCGTACGGTCAGTCTCCATTTGCCGGGATAGAGCGAGGCCTATCTATATATAACAGGCCGAGTCGAATGGCGACCCTAACGGGATTCGAACCCGTGTGAGCACAACCACGGCGAAAGGGTCATCGAAGTCACTCCTTTTCCCTCTGTAGCGTTATTAGTGTCATTGACGTTCACAATCGTTTTACTTACAGTTTTACTTACAGTTTTGGCCTCGATCCATCGCCGTCTCAATTCAAAATTCTGGCATTGTTGCATCAACATTCCAGGCCGCGGACAGCTCCTTCGCACAACCAAACAAACTGATCGGCGGAGAGCAATGGAATTCGCCGAGAAGTTGGAAAGCGCAACGCGCGGAATCGCTCTGACTGAGATTCGGGCCCGCAAGATTCTCGCCGAGATTTATGAGATCCGAAATCCTGGCGACGAATTGCCCGGATCATCTGTGAAGGAATTTTTCAAATCCTGGGCTGACAATAAGGCTCGCGAAACGGCCGCAGCAACCGGCGTTCGATATCGCCGAACGGTTGAGTTGTTTGTGACCTCATTAAGCCAGCGCGCCAACATCGACATCAGCGCGATCACTCCGCGCGATATCATCGCTTTTCGTGACGGACTTGCATTGCATCTCTACACTTCGACAGCAAACCACGCCGTAAAAGTCGTGCGCATGGCGTTAAAGGACGCTCAGACAGCGGGTCTGGTCACCGCTAACGTCGCTGCCGGTGTTCGACCTGCAAAATCTTCCGAACAGCGCGCGCGCCGGCGGCCGTTTACGATTCCTGAAATCCAGCGGATCCTACGCTCAGCGCATGGTGAATGGCCTGGCTTAATTCTGTTTGGGCTCTACACCGGACAAAGGCTCGGCGATATCGCTACGCTCACCTGGCAAAATATCGACCTGCAGCGTGGCGAGCTCGGATTCGTTAGTCGCAAAACGAAAAGACGCCAGCTCATTCCGTTGGCGCGACCGCTGAAAAAGTTTCTCGAAACCTCGGAAGCGGGTGATGATCCAAAGCAGCCAGTTTTCCCGAAAGCGTCGACAGCAAAAAGAAGCGGCGCGCTAAGCAATCAATTTTACGATATCCTGAGGGAAGCTGGTTTAGTCGAGCAGCGAACACACGCCGGCACTGGAAAAGGCCGAAGCAATCGGCGCCAGCTCAACGAGCTGAGCTTCCACGCGCTTCGACACACAGCGACCAGCTTGATGAAGAACGCCGGCATCTCGCCTGCGATCGTTCAAGACATCATAGGCCATGAATCGCCGGAGATAAGCGCGCACTACACTCACATTGAAGATTCCGCGAAACGGCGCGCGATCATGAGCCTGCCGGATGTGACGCGATGAAACAGCGAGCTAACGGAAAGGCATCGGCGGGAACATTAGCGAGATGGTGGGATTGGTGCCGGTGCTGGGAAGGTGAATGTCCAGCAGGGTTCGCAACTGAATTCCGCCTCGCGGAACTTACGTTTGGGTTGCCGAGAAAGCTTAGAGCGACGCGAGCGGGACAGACGGCCCGGCAAATAGTGCTCGAATGGTTAGAGCTATCAGAAAAAGAAAAGTTTACGTTATTTAACGTCGCGTTTGGCGACCGCCGTTGGTTCAGAGTCAAAGGCGAGCATCCTGCAATGTTTCTCGCGGGATGCCTCCTTTCTCGCATGAACACGGGCGACACAGATGTTCTTCGAGCTGTCGCGGATTACATCGACGCACTGAAATACGATAAATTGCTCGAGCTCACGGAGCGTCTTCTCGAATACGCATTGGAAAATCGCGGACGGCCGGTCCACACGCCGCGAGAGATAAAAGATCAATTCGCACCCGATCTCGACATGCGCTCGACCGAATGGCTCGAATTTCTTGAAGCCAGAGCCATTCCTCATTTGCCTGGCGTGCGCGGTAGACCTCGGAAAAATGGCGCGGCGAAAAAATGACGGAGAATCTGCCGTCTTTTCCGTTATTTTTGGCTAACGTCTATGTGGTTTACTGCCATGAGTGAAATCGACAAAAGCTCGTGCGGCGGTCCAGCAAGGACCAGCTCCAGGATCTATTCGGCCGATCTTCATTCGACTGCCAGCGCCAAAATCTCGCTGCCCATACACCGGGCTCAGCCGTAGCGCACTCGCGGACCTCTGTGTTCCGAGTAAAGCGAACAGGTTCCGGCCGCCAGTAAAGAGTATCGCTCCAAAAAAGCGCAAGGATGCGAAGCGTGCGGCTCGATTGATCGACTTCGACAGCTTAGTCGCTTGGTTGAAGTCGCAGGAGGAGAGCAGAGAAGCGGCCTAACGAATGATTTCGCTTCACGGATCGCAGGCAGAGTTATTCGACAGACCGACCGAGCCGCCAGAACTTTCGGAGTGGAAAACTTTTCCCGGCGGACTTCCATACCGAACGATCGACAAAAAAACCACGCTGGTTGATTTTGACGGCAAGCCGATCGCTGTCACGCGGGGATCTGGGGATCGATATTCGGCGCCCGAGATTCTCGGCGACAAAAGGCCGCGCGGCTTTCGAAACTTTATGTCGCGCGCGGTTTTGGTCCGCGACGCGCGGCGTGAGATGGCTCTCGCGCGGGAAGCAATGGCGCGCAGTGATGCTGCAATCGAGCGCGTGTTCTCGGAGGTCGAATCAGAAGAGCAACCAGACAAGCCGCGCCGGGGCAACAAACGCGCGAAAAAGCCGAGCGATTTTACAGAGCTTCATTTCTTTAACCCGAAGCGGCTGATCTCAGATCTCCTATTCGCTCCGGTGCCCAGTTGGCTCAAGGCGATTGAAGGCATCACTCCTGCCGAGCAATTGGTTTACGGCGCGATGATATTTCGAGCTGACGATGATGGCATCTTCCGACGCTCTATACTTGGACTCGGCAATCTGATCGTGGTTTCCCGTCGAGCGCTGCAGGATGCTGTGGACTCAATGGAAAATCGGCGCCTCATCCTCAAAATCACCGACAACGCATCTAAACGACTTCCGAACCACTACAAATTTGTTTGGGACCGGCGATTCGATAACCAGACTAGCGCACAGTCTGCGCTAGACCTCACCGACCCCTCTAGCGCACCGAGTGCGCCAACTCTGGCGCAGAGAATGCGCCAGACTAGCGCAGTGTCTGCACACCATAATAACAAGAACAAAGAACCTTCGATGCATGAACATGATCATGTTCATGCGTTAACTGAGCAGCCCAAAGAACTGACAGCCGAACAAAAGGATCTACTCGACCAAATCGAGAAACTGACCGCTAGCGAAAATCGCATCGCGCACTTTTGCACAACCTGGACCAAACGGGTTCGCGAATATCCGATCCAGGTTTTTTCAGCGATCGGCGAAACGCGCAACGCTGTGCGTGAAAATAGAATAAGAAAATCGATTGGAGGGACCCTCAATTGGCACTTCGAGAACTTTCGCGAAGGAGCGCGCAAGCGCCAAAAACCAGGCCGAGCAGTTTGAATTTGCTTTTGGTCCTGCGTCTGTGAATTCCATTCAACTCGAATTTCCCTGGCGGATACGGACCGCCCGCTTCCGGCCGAACTTTTCGGAATTCAAGCGACTCGGCGCGGTGCTGCGTTCGCAAAAGCGTCGCGCGGGATGTGAAGCGGTTTAACGATCTTATCGGAAAAACATTCGGGCATCTCCGCGTGATGGCTCACGCTGGCACCGATCGACATCGGCGCCGGAAGTGGCGCGTCGAGTGCCAGTGTTGCGGCCACTGGAAAGTCGTCCTTGCGGCGAATCTGTTATCCGGGCGCACGACGAGCTGCGGATGCATCGCTCGCTTCAAGGCGGAGCAAAGAATGAAAGCTTTCGCGTTGGCCGAGAAATTCAGCGCGCTGCACTCGAAAGGAATGACCTTTGATCAGGCCATCGCTTCGCTCGGCTTGTGACTACCGCTAAGCCGTAGTCACACGCCCTTACGCGGCCCGCATTCGGTTTGAACGCGATGGATCACTGTTTTGCGATCCATTCACGAAGTGCTTCACGGATCAGATCCGAGGGTTTGACGTTGCGCACTTGAGCGAGTTGTCGAAGATGCTTCTTCTGCGCTACCGATATCGTTGTCTTTATTTCCGAATCGAGTTTTTCAGTTTTCATGTTGACTTAATGTTTAACAGAAAGCACCTTAAGTGCCAAGAAGTTTCTGTTTAACGAAAAATGCGAACAGGCAGACCTAAATTACCGAAGTCGAAAAAGAAGGGGCAATTTACCGGCGTTCGATTACGGGCTGATGAGCGTCAGCTGGTAGAGAAAGCGGCCGGAAATCAGGGCAAAACTATTTCAGAGTGGATCCGCACTATCTTGCTTTCAGCAGCTCGCCGAAAATGACAACTGCTTCTTCGTCTCTGCTAGTCTTAACCGACTGATCCGTCTCAGCCGGCTTACGCGCTCCCGGCCGCGCTGATGCCCCCTGAGTCATAATCGCCACTGCTATCAGTTACACTGCCCCCTGGTTTCGGGTCATTCGGGTCGTGCGCATCCTGGTTGAGCAGCTCTATTTAAATGTCACCCTCGCTGATGTGGGCGTGGGCCCAAGTCGTCGGAACGATCGAGACCGTGATGTCATTCAAGGCATCGATGAGATCTGCTACTGTTCGCCAAAGCGTATACGGATCATCGCCGATCTTTGGTTTCGGAATATTTTTTCTCCTGGATTACTGCGAGAGAAAGCGCGCCCGGTTACTTGGTTTCCGTGTGAATGCTCGCCCGCGTTTGATTTTGTGAGTCACCTGGCGCGGGCTGCGCGACGGGATGGAAGAAAAACCATCGCGCGAACGGAAACTTTTCATCGGGCGCGCCCCTTAACCAACCGCACCTGATAATTGTTTAAGAATTTTTGGCTCGAGGCCGTGTTCTTTGCCAAACGCGCCCATTTTCTTCACGTGCGCCCGGAGCAATTCTTCTTTATAGCCCACGCGGTCTTCCAGAATCGGCACGGCCGAGAGAAGCGCGACAATGTTTTTGGCGCCATCCAGGTATTGCAAATTCGAGGTGGCATTCACCCAGTTAAAATACTGAGCCTTTTCGAGCTCAGATTTTTGTCGGACAAACTCTAGAGCCTCGTTCGCGCCGGAGAGCGATTCTTTCAAAGTCTCAAGCTCCTCGAGCAGTTTCACCCAATCGCTTTGAATTTGTTTAACGGCCGCGTTTGCCGCTTCGCGCGTTTGCTGGTGTTCTCGTGCGTGCTCTTCCGCTTCCTGCGCGATGGTTTTGTGCGCGGTGACGGTGTCGCTTTTTTCAACGATATCGTGCGCCTCCTTCACCCAGCCCACATGATCCCTAACGGGATCCGCTTTAATAATACTCATTGGTTTCTATTTTCTTGGTTGCGCAATTTTCGGGCGTAATTCGCCAGGATGGCGCGCTCGTAGGGATTGCTGGTTTTGGAAAGTTTTTCTTTCGCGGCTTCGAGACTGGGCAGGGTTGCTGCGATTTCGAGCATCGTTCCGCGGAGTTCTCTCAAGCGACGTGCTAGCAGCGCCCGTTCGCGAGGATCCCGCGTCGATGAAAGTTTTTCGCGGAGTTGAGCAACCAGGGACAACTCCGATACTTCTGTGGTTTTAACCGTTCGCTGTAGTCTCGCTTGAGCCGCGGCAAAGTTTTTGAATTTCGAAAGATCGAATTTCGCGGCCATTTTAACCTCGCCAGTGATTTCATCGGCAAATCCGAGCTCCTTCGCTTCGGTTGCGATCATCCAGGTTTCCTCGCGCATAAGGTCTCTGATTCGCTGTCGCGGAAGCTTCGTTTTGTTCACGTATTGGGAAACGACGGTTTCCTGGATTTTGTCGACGATGTCGGCGGTCTTGCGCATCTCGTCGGCGCTTCCGAGAGCGACGCTGCTCACATCATGGATCATTATCATTGAGTTCGCGGCCATTTGGACCGGAGCGCCGGCGATCGCGACTACGCTCGCCATACTTGCGGCGATGCCATCAATCTTTGTTGTGACGCCTCCGCGGTGATTTTTCAGCGCGGTGAAAATCGCTTGGCCGTCGAGGACACTCCCCCCCGGGCTGTGAACATGTAGAACCAGTCTTGAATTCGGCGGGACTTTTTGAAGATCGTTAATGAACTGGGCGGCCGTAATCCCATCGACTCCAATCGCTGAATAAAACCAGCACTCGACCTCTTTTGAGTCGGCTGAGGATGCTCTGAATTCATAGGCGTGGGTTCTCATAGTTGAAGGGCTGCCGATTCGAGGAAGGAAATTCGGGTCGCGAGCTCGGAAACGGTTTGGGGCCGAAAAAGGATTGCCCCCGTTGCCGTGAAGTCGGCGGCAATGATTCCACGCCGGAAAAGGCGCCAGAATCGGGCCTGCGCGACGCCAACGATGCGCGCCGCTTCTGTCAGCGTTAAGAGCCGGGGTGATTTTTGCATTTCACCTCAGTTGACAATGTCAACCAAAGCGAAACAGATGGCCTCCCACAGGGAAGAAATCAGCCCAGAAGTGCGCGCCCTATTTCGGCGCGTGGCCCGGCGGGCGTTTTCACCGGATCCGTTCGCGCAGATGCTAGCGATTCTTGACCGGGGCCTAAAGCAGCTGGACGAGCTTCGAAGCTGGATAGCATGCAAGGCGAAGGAAGAAAATGAGCGCTCCGAACAACTCGCGAAAGAGGTCCGCGCTATAAAGCGTCGTCAGGCTCGTTCTGCTCTTTGCAGAACTGCTGGTAAAGGGATTTAAAATCCTTCAAAAATGAGGCGAAGGCAGCTTCGATAAGTTTCGAAAGGGTTTCGTGGATCTCGTCTTCACTGCGGTTCGCGAGATTCGGCGCCTCTGTGGCCGGAAGCGCTCGCAATCGCCGGGCCAGCATCGATATCACCTGAATCCATGCGAGCTCGACCTGGTTTCTATCAAGCACATCGTCAATTGATTTCAGAATTCCGGGGAGATCCTTTTCAAACTGTCTGAGAGCGTTGAGCGTCACGGCATAATTTTTTGCCGCTTGAGCTCGGGTATTGAGGTCTTTTGCTAAGCCAATGTCTTTGCGAAACATTTCGGTCGTTTCGCGCAATTGCATCACTTGAGCGACCAGGCCGGCGCCGTGTTCGCCATCCGTGTTGTAGCGAGCGCCTGGCTTCAATTCGTAATCCAATTCTGGGACTGGTGTAACGAGGATGCCTTTTGAGCGGGCCCCGATCGGGCCGCGTTTCGATTGGGCCTGGCGCCATTTGGCCGCGGCGATCTCGGAACTCAACGGCATTCCGCGCCTAACGAGTCTTGCAATATACGGCTGCGAACATTTCCAGCGCTTCGCGAGCTCACGCTGACTGATTGGTTTGCCCATTTACCCATTCGGGCCGGCGTCAACCAAAGTGATAACCTATAACCTAAGAAAAATTGGGGCCCGCACGCACAGAAACACCGACAGTTGGAACAACCGCGCGCCAGGGGTGGTTGCCGTGAAAACTGTTTACCGGGGGGAGGGCAATAACACCGTTCTAACGAGAACAACATGAGCCACCGCCGGGTGTCGTGGCAAAGACACTGGCGACACATCGCAATGGGGCGGTTGGCTTCATCGTTTGGTTAGGTGAATTCACTCGCCAATTGTCGGTACAGCGAAATAAATCCCAACGCCAATTCCGCTCAATAGCAAGAGAAGGCCAACGAGCATCATGGCGTGGGTCAAGCGCTCTCGGAAGAGAACGCGAACGGCTGCGGCCGCCGGCAAACCGAGCGAGAGGATGAGCGGCTCGAAAAGAATGTTGGGGATGTTTTTTGGGACGAGTCCACAAAAGCCGGCGAGAGCGAACCATACCTCGAACGGAACGACAAGCGCGAGACAATCGACCCAATGCCACTCTACCTTCGATCGAGTTTTCGCAATGATCGGCACGGTCAACAGCAGACCGACGCAAGCATGAGCGAGCCATGCCATCGCAACCAGCGGAGCAACATCTAGGAACGTTGCCATTCACCTAACGAGACCGAGATAAGCCATGGCAGGGTGTCGTGGCAAACACACTGAGGTTTTCTCGCGCTGGGGACGTTGGCTTCATCGATTGGTTAGATGGTTTGTGCATCATCCTGTGAAAAAGGCTTCGGCGCGATAAATCTCTTTGCCATCGCGATACTCTATAATCAGACCGGGATCGTGCTCCCAGCGATAAATTGAGCGTTCTCCGTCCAATACAGGTTTGCCTCGCTCATCCCAGTAGTATCGATAAACGTCTTTGAGCTGACCCGCCGAATCGCGTACCACGTGCACATAATGCGGCCGCCCGTACCGCTCCTCGTTTCCCCACCACTTCGTAGTGTGATCGCGTTTGGAAAATGCCAGCATCGTGGACTCGGAGCTGCACGCGCAAACAACAACCGCAGCGGCTAAGAGCGCCAGAAAATAACGCGCCGTGCTTACCATCTAACGAGAAAGAGATAAGCCACCGCAAGGTGTTGCAACAACTTCACCGAAGTTGCATCGCAAAGGGGCGGTTGGCTTCATCGTTTGGTTAGATTCATCACTGTCGAGTTCAACCCTTGGCGTAATTCCCTGTGTAAGCGATAGGAACCTTGACGTTCTTAACTGCGCCAGGAATGAACCGCCACCTATAAAGAGCTTCGACGGACGCCTGGTCCAAAGCGGTGTGCCCGGTCGATTGAAGCGTGTCGACATGACCAACGCTTCCATCGGGGCGAACATGCAACATAAAAATGCCGACTCCTTTGTAGTGACGTGTGCGAGCCTCGAACGGTACTACGGGCTTTGGTGCGAAGACAGCGACCTTTTTCGCGGGCTCGCCGTGCGGTCCAACCGGAGGCGTTTGTGCAAGGAGAGTCGTAGTAATCGCAAGACAAAATACGACCGCGTTACGCATGGATCTAACGAGAATGAGATAAGCCACCGCAGGGTGCTGCAACAACTTCACTGAAGTTGCATCGCAATGGGGCGGTTGGCTTCATCGATTGGTTAGGTCTCATTTGCGCACGTACGTGTGCTCGACTCCACGATCGGTACGGAAACGATACTCCTTATCTGTGACGGCGAGTAGTGTGTCGCGCGTCAGCGTACCAACGGGGGCCATCTGCGGCTGACTAGACTTGGTAAGCTCTTCGATAAGCACACCATCCTTGATGCTCCACTTCCCCTCGACTTCGATGCGAATGTCTTGGTCGCGAACATGGAACACGCCATAAGACGAGAATGTGCCATCCGATATGAACGTGAAACCGCCGTCTTTGCTGGTGGCTGTGTATTGCTCGCGCGGAACGACCCAAGAGCCGACTAGCAGCCGGCTGACTTCGGCGTCCGGCGGCGGTGCTGCGAACAACTGCAACGCTACCAATGCAGCGACTACGAATGTCAGGAGCGGACGTGTGGTCATGAGATCTAACGAGAATTAGACGACAACTTGTCGCCTATTTCTAGGCTCGTCGAGGGAACGATATCGAAAAAGGCGACAAACCGGCGGTAATTCATTTTACAAGCTCCGATTGTCCAGACTTTTGTCCAGAAAACGGTCTTTTCCCTGAATTTATAGGGAGCGGCCGTTAGAAAAATTTCCCGGAAAGACTTCATCCGAGGAAAATCTTGAGCGCCGCTCTTGTGTGGCTCAAGCCTCAAAACCGGCTGGATGTCCGCAAAACACTTACAGTTTTACTTACAGTTTCGGCGATTTAGCCGCACGCTACGAGGGTGGCGACCCTAACGGGATTCGAACCCGTGTTACCGCCGTGAAAGGGCGATGTCCTAGGCCTCTAGACGATAGGGTCAAAAAGCTGAGCAATATCGGAATTGAGGCTTCGACACGCAAGGCAAATTGCCTGAATCTTCGGCGACGGTGATGGACTGCCCAAGCCGAGCCTTCTCACGTGGCGCCAGCGTGCCGTGGCCATTGCCAAGGCTTTCGCAACCAATTCGAACGAGACCATCTCAAAAACTGAACATTTGCTGACGCTCATGGCTCTAATTAGCGAAAAACCTCCGCCTCGAGATGATCTTGGGCGATGGGCACTTCTCGCGGCGTTCTCGCTCTAAAATGATGACGAAACATGTAACTGCCATTTACGGAAATTCCTAAACCCGGCGTGCTCAGCAGTCGGTTTTACAAGCTCCAGTTGTTGTTCGCACTTGGGATCGTTCTGCTCACGGTCGCAATCCGGCTACCGTCCCTTCTCCATCCACTTCCGATCGACGACGAGGAGACGTATTCATTGGTGGCAAACGAGATAGTCGACGGAGGCCGCGTCTATACCGACGCGGTGGAGCGCAAGCCGCCACTGCTGTTCTGGACGTATGCCGCGGTTTACAAGGCAGCCGGAAAGTACAACTGGGAAGCGCTCCATGTGGTGGCGCTCATTTGGACGCTAGGCGCGATGGCCGGCCTGTATTTGGCCGGTAAGCGTTTGTTCGGCCCGTTCACGGGACTGGTGGCGGCGCTACTCTACAGCGTATTCCAAGCTTGGGCGACTTTCATCAATCTCGCGCTTAACGGCGAGATGCTTATGAATCTTCCGCTGGTTTGGGCTTGGGCGATAGCGTTCGGCCAAAGCCGGTCGCGAGTACGGCCCGAACTGCTGGCGGCTGGCGCACTCCTTGGCGCGGGGTTCCTGCTTAAACAGCCTGCAGCCATCGCGGCGGTTCCGATTGGAATCTATTTACTCCTCTCGAGTTACAGGGCGAGTCGCGGCCTGAATCTCACTGATTCGATTGTTCATACGATACTGTTATCGGTCGGGTTCTTTGGAGCCCTGGGTTTAGCGGCGTTTATATTGTGGAAACAAGGGAGTCTGGCGGAAGCGTTTTATTGGATATTTACAAACAATTCCATTCCGCACATCTTTTGGGCAAAGGGAGTCTTATTTACCCTCGCGTTCGCTGGGGCCTGCCTGCCGCTCGTGTTCGGGGCGGCGATGGCATATCGCGTTGGCGACGGTATCTGGGCGGGCAAAAGGGCAGAACGCACGACGCTTCTTGGATTGGTGGTTGTGTCGGCTGTCGGGGCAGCGGCCGGCGGGCGTTTCTATCCCCATTACTACATTCAAGTCATCCCTCCGCTGGCGCTGCTGGCGGCAGGGTACTATGCGCGGCTTTGGTCTGGACAGATGCGACCGGTTCATTGGTGGCCGCGACGAGCATTCACGTATGTTTGGCTGAGCCTCACGGTTGTTGCGTTCTCAATCGCCCATTGGCACGGGCTGATTGGTAACCGCGAACCGTCCGAAACCGGACGATATTTATTGGAGCATTCGAACCCTAGCGATAGGATTTTCGTCTGGGGCCAGGCTCCCAAGATATATCTCGACGCTCATCGCCGGCCCGCTTCGCGTTTCGTGGTGACGTTTCCCCTCACCGGCTACATCTTTGGTGGGCTCTCTGGCGTCGATACTCATGACCGGATCGTGCCCGCCGCGTGGACGAAACTCGAACAAGACTTTAACAAACACCCGCCCGCGTACATCGTAGACGTCCAGGTCCCGCAGAAAAACGCGCAGTATCCGATCAGGAATTTTCCTTTTTTGGCCAGGCTCCTGGCGGAGAAGTATCGCTCCGTGACGCGAACCGAAGAAGGTGTGATTTACGGCTTGCGTTAGGCCGGCGAGCTATCGCGAATCCAGGAAGGGAAACGCTCGCGAACGACGACGCCGCCGCGTAGCGTTGGGCTAGATGGATCTTCCCGTCGGCATTTCAACTTTGCAGCACACCGATCGTTGGATTGGTGTTCCGTTGTGCGCGATCTTGACTTTGATCCAAAAAGTCTCGGCGTGGAAACATCGACCTTCGCCTCACCAATGTCGCCGCATTCTTTTCGTCAAATTCGCGGAACAGGGATCGACCGTTCTTGCTTATCCCGCCATCCGTCGCGCAACCGAAATGGTCGGACGCGAGAACGTTTACTTCATGGTGTTCGAAGACAATCGATTCATCATCGACGCGATGGAAGTCATTCCGGAGGGGAACGTGATTACGATCCCAACGACCAGCCCAGTTGCCTTGGCGGCGGGCGCACTTGGCGCCGTCGTCCAAGCCCGAAGGATCGGAATCGACGCAGTGGTGGACATGGAATTCCTAACGCGCTTCTCCGCGATACTCACCTTCTTAACCGCTGCTAAATGTCGCGTAGGATTTCATACTTTTTTTAGCGATGGACCCTATCGCGGGGACCTGATGACCCATCGGCTCCTCTATAATCCGCATCTTCACACGAGCCAAATGTTCGACTGCATGGTTGAGGCGCTTACGCGCGATCCGGCGATGCTACCAACTTTCGAATTTACGCCTGCGACCGATCTAACATTTGCTAAATTTCGGGCGCGAGCAGAAGAGCAAGCGGAAGTGGATGCTCTGCTTCTGCGTGAGAGTCCCAATCTGGGTTCGGCCCCTCTCATTCTACTCAACCCCAATGCGGGAGACCTGCTGCCGTTACGGCGATGGCCACCGGACCGTTACCTCGAACTTGCACAGCGACTGCTCGAACGTTACCGGGATGTCTTTATCGGTTTTACCGGCGCGCCTTCCGAGGCGGCGGCGATTAACCAGCTTGCCAAAGGTGTGGCTTCAGGCCGCGTCCTCGCCCTTGCCGGCAAAACAACTCTGCGGCAAGTGCTCGTCCTTTACACGCGCAGTGAGATTCTGGTCACGAATGACAGCGGTCCCGCTCATTTTGCGTCGATGACTCCGATTCACGTCGTCACGTTGTTTGGACCGGAAACTCCGGCGCTGTTTGCCGCGCGCTCAGCCAATGCGAGTGTACTATGGGCTGGTATCGCGTGCAGCCCCTGTGTGAATGCCTACAACAACCGGCAGTCGGTTTGTCGCAACAATCTCTGCATGCAGGCGATCACGGTTGACCAAGTGCTTGAACGCGTGACGCAAATCTACGATTCGCGTCGGAAAAACGTATCCCGGCATTAATCAATGGATCTACGTTCTCGCCCTGCTCAGCCGGCAACTGGCGTCGTAACGAGAAGCTTCACTTAAGATCGACAACCAGCTGTGCGGTGCGCGCGGTGGATCCGCGATGGGCTTCCAACACCTGCCGGGCGTTCGTAACCATTTTCTCCCGCTCCTCCGGATTGGCCAACAAATGCGCCATTGTTCGCCGCAATTCGGTAGCGGAGTTGACCTGGATTGCTCCGCCATGGGCAACAAGCGAGCTTGCCAGCGCCCCGAAATTTTCCATATGCGGACCAAACAACACCGGTTTACCGGCCAGGATCGCTTCCGCAGGATTCTGCCCACCGCGCGCGAGTAAACTTTTTCCAACGAACACGAGCGTTGCCGTTGTGTACCAGTGAGGCAATTCACCGGTCGTATCGATCAACAGACAATTAAGAAATGGATCGACCGCCGCGGGCTGACTCCGCAGTGCAACCTGAAAACCCATTTCTTTGAGATCGGCCTGAACCTCAGCGATCCGCTCAGTGTGCCTCGGCGCGAGGACAAGCAGAAGATCGACGAAATCCCGCCGTAATGCGCGAAAAACCTCGCCCAAGATTTTCTCCTCGCCGGCGTGTGTGCTGCCTCCAAAAATAACCGTGCGATTTTCGACTTCAAATCCGGCGAGAACGCTGCGCGCGAGCTTTGGATCAATGCGCATCTCTTCAGGATCATATTTAATGCTGCCAACCTGTTTGATTCTGGCTCCCTCGACTCCGAGCCCCTTCCATTTCTCGGCGTCGCCAGCATTTTGAACGCAAACCAAATCGAGCAACCGAAAAGTTGGAGCCACGAATGGACGGAACATTCGAAATCTCTTCTCCGAGCGCGCCGACAGGCGAGCGTTAACGAGCGCGATCGGAATCTGTCGTGCTTTGGCTTCGGCGACCATGTTGGGCCATATTTCAGCTTCAACGAGCAGGATCTTTGTCGGCCTGATCGCCTCAAATGCACTGCGCATGACCGGCCAAAAGTCGAGCGGGCTGTACATCACGTCGATCCAATCCGGAACGTTGCGATTCGCGAATGCGAACCCGGTGGTTGTGGTCGTTGTCAGCACAAAATGCTGATCTTCGTACAGAGCTCGGATCTGTCTCGTCAGCTTCAGCGCGATCATTACCTCGCCAACGCTGACCGCGTGGAGCCAGATCGGCTTTTTCCAGTACAAGCGCGCGCGTAAATGACGATCGTAAATTCCGAGGCGTTGTCCGAACTTTTCCCGGTAACCGCCCCGCCGAAACATTTTGACCAGATAGCCGGGCAGAAAAAGCAAAAGTCCGACGGGCCAAAGCAGGTTGTAGATGAAACGAATCATTTGAGTGCGGATACCGGATTGCGAATACCGGATAGAAAGAGCACTTCAGTTGCTCCATATCTTTTTTGACGCAACAACTTCCAAAGCTTCATCTCCCCAAGCTTCTCGCCGGGTCGTTTCTCCAAAACAAAGATCCCATTTCGCTCCAGCAGACCCCGCAATGCTTCGTTGCCCAGGAGCTTTTCAGTAAATCCCTCGCCGGACTCCATTTTTTCATAAGGCGGATCGGCAAAGATGATGCGGAATCTCTCGCCAGAGGTCGGAGCGTTTTTTAGGAACCGGAAGACATCTGCGTTTCGAACTCGTCCTGAAAGTTTTGTTTTGTCCAGGTTTCGTTCAATCGAGGCAATTGATTGTCGATCTTCGTCGACAAAAAGCGCGGATTCCGCGCCGCGACTCAAGGCTTCAATCCCAAGCGCGCCGGTGCCGGCGAACAAATCCAATACGCGGGCGCCAATTATTATTTCGCCGAGACTGGAAAAAATCGCCGCCTTCACGCGATCCATGGTTGGCCGGACCCCGCTTTTTGGCGAGACAAGCCGGACGCCGCCGGCGCGGCCGGCGATTACTCTCATGGCGACCCGGCCGGGCTGGGCGCAGCGACGGGCGCGCTTTGATCCTGAGTTGGCTGCGGCATTGGCCCCTCCTCTTCTGCGGCCTGCGCTCCCTTTTTCTTCTTTGGCTTATCGCTCTTTCCGCCGCCAAAAAAGCTATTCACGAGATCCTTTAAATCGCGACCGACAACTTTATCGAGCAGATTGGTTTTCGGTCTCTCCAGCGTTCCCGTGACTTCGAAATCGACCGCCGAGTATCCGGCCTCATCGGTTGGATGGAAGTTGGCGCGCAGTGGTTTGAATAATTGCCCCTGAATTTTTTCGTTAATAGCAAGCCGTGAATTCAAGTGGAGCTTGCCGCGAAAGGTGACGGTTCCGGTGGCCGAGAGCCGAATATTCGCCGAACGCAAAGTTAATTCGTCGATGGTCACAAGGCCTGGAGAGAGATGATATTTAGCGTCTGCTTGCTCGAGGTGCAGCTGCATCAGCTCTTCGATTTGAAAAATCTGACCGAGCGCGACAAGCAGATTGTATTGTTGAAGTTGACCATCGTGTAAAATAACTTCGCCGCTGCCGCCAACGGCCTCCGGGTCAGTGGTTTTCCCGTCCACTTCGAGACTTCCATCAAGTCTGCCTTGAAGAACACCGCCTGGGCCACCGGCCTCCGTAATCAACTGGTCGGCCTGCACGTTGCGAAATTTCATCTCGACATGAAAGGGCGACTCCTCGGTTTCCGGTTGAATTGAAAACTTCCCCGAAATGTCGCCGCTACCGATGCGCGCCGAGATCTGAGCGAGGTCGAGGCCGTTATCATCGTACCGGACGGGCGACTTTAACTGCTGAAGAAAAAACCGGTCGCGAAGAGAGACCTTCTCGACCCGCGCATTCCCATGGAGCGCGGAAGCGTTGGTCAGGCTGGCGCGAAATCCAACCCCTTCAAAATTTGCCACGAGTTGGTTCGAGCGATCGAGAAACCGAAAACCTCCATCGACCAGGCTGATCTTGTGAATCTCGGACGCGAACTCGGCCGCAGATTTCAGTTTGTTTTCGATACGACTCGCGGGCTGCTTCGTCTCCGCCGGTGTGGCGGGTTCACCCGGCGTCTCGCCCGCCTTTTCCTGAGGTTCTGGAGCTTCGACCGCGGGCGTCGCGGCGCGTTTTTTTTCCGCATGGCGCTCTGCCCGCAGATCCGGCAATCTCCATTTGCCATCAGCGTTCTGCGGCCAAACGACGTTGGGTTTTATCAATGAGACTTCCTTGAACACCAAGCGCTTTGAGAAAAGAGAAAAGAACGCAATCCGAAGCCCGAAATTCTCCGCCTCAAGAAAATTGCCGCCGCCTTCCGGCCCCTGCGCAATCGTGATACCGCTTAATTTTACCCCACTCCACGGCGTGACACTAATCCGGCCAATATTCAGATTTGCACCGAATCGCTGCCGAAGTTCGCGTTGGATCCGAGCTTGTGTCCCCTGCGATTGCACATACAAATTGACCGCGAGCAGGGCCACGGCCCCCAAAATCAACAATCCCCCGATTAGAATCAGGATCAGGCGGCCCAGTTTTTGCACCGGAAGAGGTTACGCAAGCCATGTTTGAAGAAAAGATGAAAGCAGAACCCGCGGAATGAGCAGCACGCTTATCATCTTGAATCCGGCGGCTCACAGCGAGCGCGCCCAGCGCAAGCGGGCCCGGGTCGAGTCCCTGGCCCGAGACTGCGTCGTATGCGCCACCACCCACATCGGCGAAGCGGAATTAATGGCCCGGCGCGGCGCGGAGGAGGGTTTTGAGAAAATTGTCGCAGCGGGCGGAGACGGCACGGTCAACGAAGTCGTAAACGGCCTGGCAGGCACACAGGCGACGCTTGGCCTCCTGCCGATCGGCACAATGAACGTTTTCGCAACCGAACTCGGCTTGCCAGTCAACGATCTCGAAGGCTGCTGGGACATTGTGCAACGCGAGCATACCCGGGCGGTGGACCTGGCACAGGCCAACAGGAAATTCTTTGTCCAACTGGCCGGTGTTGGGCTGGATGCGCAAGTAGTCAAAGAAACAAGCACCCAGCTGAAGCGAAGCTTCGGACCACTCAGTTATCTGATTTCCGCCGCGCAGATAGCAGCCCGTAAACCGCCAAGATTATTCATTCAATCGGAGGACGCGTCGATTGACGAAGGCTCATTTGTTCTGGTCGGCAATGGCCGTTTGTACGGCGGCCCGTTCCCCTTTTTCAAACAAGCCGCGCTCGACGATGGTCTCTTGGATGTCGTTGTATTTAAGCGACTCGGTTATCTCGAAATCATCAAATATCTCCAGGACGTCGTATTCAGCTCGGAAATCCGTGTGCCGGAAGTCGAATATTTCCAAACGCCCCGGCTTCGCATTGAGAGCGATCAAACCGTTCCCGTTGAGCTCGACGGCGAACTAGTGGGCAACTGCCCGGTGCAGTTCAGCGTTCAGGAACGTGCCCTGCGGGTCCTTACCCAGGGATAGGATCGGCACCGCCGGCCGGAGTGGATCTCAAATTCTGCTGACAGGAAAATCGCATTGCGATACCCTGTTCCCGTGCGGTTGTCGCGGGGCAAACAATCGGTCTTAGGGAGGCCGTGGACGGAAAACAGGCGCGTCGTCCTGTTGGCATTGATTGGCATTAATGTCGTCGCGTTCGTCGTCCAATTGGTCCTCGAAGTGGCCCAACCAGGGTTCGTTCGTGATTATCTGGCGCTGAGCAATCACGGAGTTCTCGACGCATATTCCTGGCAGTTCGTCACTGCTGCTCTGCTTTACGGAGGCCCGTGGCATTTCTTCGGAAGCATCGTCGTCGTTTACGTTCTGGGGCGAGACATCGAATCGATTCTCGGCCGACGGCACTTCCTCTATTTGTTCTTGAGCGGCGCAATTGCCGGCGAACTCGGACATTTATTTCTAATGCCGTCGGAAACCATTTTGTACGGGGCCAGCGGCGGCGTTGCCGCTATTCTCATTGCTTACGCTACGATTCTTCCGGAGCTGGAGCTGTTTGCGTGGCGGTGTCGATTCTTTGCCATTCGATTCAACGCGAAACATTTTGCTTACACGGTGAGCTTCGTCAGCCTGGTCATGCTGCTGATCGACCGTCATGGCGCGGTGATCCACAGCGCAATTCCAGGAGGCTTCGTCGCAGGATGGCTTTACGTTCATCTGCTTGGATTTGGCCATCCTTCATGGTTGCAGCGAAAATTGTGGAAACGACGGGAGGTGGCCAGCCGCATAGATCGCATGACTCGCGCCGAGTTCCTCGAAAATGAGATCGATCCTTTACTGGAGAAGATTTCCCGCAGTGGCATTGGCAGTCTGACCCGGAACGAACGTCGTATTCTAGCCAGGGCCCGAGAAAAGGTCGGCTGACTTTCTCAGCGACGCTCGCCCGGAAGGTTGGATCAATTAGAAATTGCCGGCGTTTCGCGTCATCTTGGGCGATGGAAAGCGCGGGCTGGATCACTAGGAAAGCGACCGGTTCATTATATCCGGCACAAGTCGAAGCCGCGCTGATCCAAATAAACGAAGTCTGGCCGGCTGAGTTCACTCCACTACGGGACGTGATCGAAAGTTTTCCGATTGGCGAGACCGCGTTGCTTCATCTCCTTGCCCTGTCAAGTATTTCGGTGGCACGAATCGTCCGTGGCCCCCGGCTCCTCGTCTGGCTGGGGGAACCTGATGTTTGCACTCGCGGCCGAAGCCGGGCCGAAATGACTGCCGCACTCGACCAATTCATCGAAGAAAATATCGCTGCCCAAAACTTTCGAGCTTTGCGGCGGTGGAAAAATCAGGAAATGACCCGGATCGCCCTGCGCGAATTGGCGAATGTTGCCGACCTCGAAGAAACAACCGCCGAACTGTCGCAAATCGCCGAAATCTGCATCCGGGAAGTATTCGTTCATTGGAACTCGAAGCTGCGCGAGTCTTTTGGCCCGCCTGGAGCCGAGTTTGCGGTGTTGGCTCTAGGCAAGTTGGGTGGGCGCGAGCTCAACCACAGTTCCGATGTCGATCTAATCTTCCTCTATACAGAGGAAGGCGAAGTGTCGCCCAGGCTTTCCAAGCATCAATGGTTCAACCGGTTGGCCGAGAAAATTCTTGAGACATTTTCGACGCCCGACGCCGAAGGCGCGCTGTTCCGGGTCGATCTTCGATTGCGTCCGGAAGGCTCGGCTGGTCCGCTCGCTCGCTCGCTCGAAAGCATGGAAAATTACTACGCCGGATTCGGTGAAACCTGGGAGCGAATCGCCTTAATCAAGGCGCGTGGCATCGCCGGGAGTCGGGAGCTGGCCTATGAATTCCTGCGCCAGCATCAGCCGTTTATCTATCCGCGCAGCCCTACTCCCGATTTGCTCGATGAGATTGCCGGCATCAAGCGCCGGATTGAGCACGATGTGGCAGAAGATCTTGAACGAGACGTGAAACTCGGGCGCGGAGGCATTCGTGAAATTGAATTCGTGGTCCAGACCCTGCAATTCATCCACGGCGGACGGCAGGCGTTTCTACAGGAAACGAATACGCTGCATGCGCTGCAGGCGCTGGCCCGTCTCGAACTCATTTCGCGCGCCGAAGTTCTCGATCTGGATCGGGCCTACCGTTTTCTTCGTCAAGTCGAGCACCGTACCCAAATTGAAGCGGAACAACAAACGCACACGGTCCCGCGCGATCCAGCCGCGTTGGAAAGGCTCGCCCGCAGCCTCGGCTTCGAGTCGAGCAGACAATTCAAGGCTCACTTGCAAAAAACAATGGAGAGAGTCCGATCGGTTTTTGCTCGGGTCGTGACGGGTGGTCCCAATGACACAGCGCCGCCCGATTTGAAAAACTTCAAGGACGAAAAAACGGCCGCGCGATCGCTCGGAGATCTGCTAAAACCCACTTCGGCATCGCACGTCGCGGCCAGGACGAAGCAGGTCTTTGCAAAACTCAGACCGACCTTGCTCGCGCAAATCTCACAGACGGCCGATCCAGATGCGACCCTGAATCAGTTCGTTCGGTTCGTCGAAGCTTATGGTTTGCGCGGTTTGCTTTTTGAACTGCTTGCGACCAATCCCACATTCCTCGAACTCCTAATCAAGACCTTCGATCGAAGCAGATTTGCGGCGGACTTGCTGATTCGCCGGCCCCAGCTGCTGGAAGAAATCACGCGCGATAAAAGTTTTAATCGGCCGCGTTCTATTGCCGACCACTATGCCCGGCTCGAATCCTTCGGCGCCAAGGCCGCCAATCTCGATCATATTCGCGCCTATCGGCAGCGACAGACGCTGCGAATCATGATGCGCGACGTGCTCGACGTCGCGGAGCCCTCGGTCATCTTCGCGGAGTTGTCTGATGTCGCCGAAGCGTGTGTCGGTTTTACGAACAACCTCCTGGGGGGCGAAAATCTGACAATCATCGCGCTTGGGAAATTCGGCGGACGCGAATTGAATTACGGAGCCGATCTCGACGTAATCTTCATCGGCGACGACACGCGCGCGGCCCAAAACCTGATCACGGCGGCAGCACAACCGACTGCTGAAGGAATGATTGCGTCACTAGACGCGCGCCTTCGTCCCGACGGAGAAAAAGGCCCTCTGGTGGCGCCGTTGGCCGCGTACGAATCCTATTATCGGGACCGGGCGCAGCTTTGGGAAATCCAGGCGCTTACCCGAGCGCGTCCAATCAGCGGACCGTTACAGGACGATTACATCAAGATCGCGCAAACCATTTGGGGCAACGCCGGGAAACAACCTGATCTATTCTTGAAGATCGACGGGATGCTTGACCGAATTCACCGTGAACGCAGCAGTGGCTCGGGGTTTGACGATTTCAAAACCGGTATCGGCGGTATGATCGAGGGCGAATTTCTCGTCCAGGGTTTGCAAATGCACACCGGCCTTTGGGAACCGAACTGGGAATCTGCAGTCACGGTTCTGCTCAAAAATGCCGTGATTTCGAGGAGCGACGCTGATTGCGTGACTAAGAGTTACAGGATTCTTCGGCGTATCGAAACGGCCTTGCGTCGATTCGAAAACAAAAATACCTCAGCCCTGCCGGCGACCTCGGAGGAACAGACAAGACTGGCGAGATGGCTCGATTACAAAGAGACCGAACAGTTCATGAAGGAATATCACGCTGCCCGCGAAACGATTCACACGCTCTATGAGCGGTATGTCAAAACGCAAATCGTTTAAATGCCTGCCAGCAATTTCGCGAGCTCGTGCAACATCAAGAAGGTTCCGAAGATCCCTCCAAGAATAACCAGAATGACCAGGCCAAGAACCACGCCGACGAAGATCTTGTCGGTTTTCGTCGAGCGGTGCGGCGTGTCCAGGTGTTCGCGAATCAGTTCGTAATTACGCGTGTTCGCGGTAAACCAGAACGCGAAGATCGAACCGGCGATTGGAATGATTCCGACGATTTCGTTGATCAGAACGTTCAGCGCCATGCGACCGAGCAGAATTTTCGGAACGCCGCGGCGAATTCCATAAACCAGAACCGAAACAGAGACTAAAGCGGCAGCGATGTCGCCAAACCCAGGGACAAGGTCGACAATGGGATTCAAACCAAGGCGTTTCTTTAGTCCTGGAATCCGAATCAACCGATCCATGACCACGGAGACCAGTTTGAAGACGGATTCGACTGAGCTGCGACGCCGATTTCGATCTTCGGGCGGAAGCAACTCCCATTCGACATCAGCCGCCTTACTCATGCTGGTTTTGTTGCAGTCACAATTAACGTGCGCCCGAGAAGCAGATCCCGCGAGTTAATTAGACGCACCGCCCATCGGTTTTGATCATTAATCGTTTGATATTTTGCGGCATACCGCCGGTGTACCGCCCGATCCCATCAGCCGAATTGGGATCAGGAAAAGAATGAACGCCGGAATTGACCGACGTTGATACTTATCGACCGCCGCACCCACGTTCTGGAACCCGGCGCTTGCCAGCGCATGGGCAAGGTAAAACCAGTTCACGGGGCTGATGTGTCCCCGAGGGCCAGGTAAGCGCGAGTCCTCCGAGGCAAGTGGGCCGAACAAATTATAGAATCCGGAGGAAAAATAACGCAGTCGCGAGCGCAGGTTCAGGATGTTCGGCGTGGAAATCACTGCCGGTCCACCGGGTTTGAGGACACGAAAAATTTCCCGAATGGTCGCGCGAGAATTTTCAAGATGTTCGACGTCTCAATGCAAGTGACCAAACCGAAGTGGGCGTTTTGGTATGGCAGATTTTCGCGACTCAAATCAACCAGTTCGACTTTCTGACCGGGTGTCTTCATCAATCCACTGATGTAATCGCAGGCGTAAGGGGTTAGCGAATAGCGTGCGGCCATCAGGCGAAGCAATTGCCACCTCCGCTCCCAATATCCAGACAATTGCCACTGAGCTGCCGGCCCGAATTCTCGATTGCTTCGAGCACAGTGCGGTGAATTTCCGGTGTGCTGAGTTCGTACAGACCGTAATTTTGCGGCCGGCTAATTTGCGAAAAAACCGACGTGCGCTCATGGCGAAACGCGCGACGAGCGGCTACCCATTCGCGCGGCGACGGTTTCCTTAGCCCGGGATTTCCTTCAACATTTGCACGTTGGTCGGGAATTTCTTCACGAACATAAGCAAACGCTGAATCGCTTCTTCAGGCTTATGACCGGCAAGACCACGGCGAATCAGATTGATCTTCTCGAGCTCCCAAGGCTGGAGAAGCAACTCTTCGCGCCGCGTGCCGGAAAGGAAGATATCAATCGCCGGATAAATTCTCTGGTCGCTGATTTTACGGTCCAGGACCATCTCCATGTTTCCAGTGCCCTTGAATTCTTGGAAAATCAGTTCGTCCATGCGGCTACCGGTTTCGATCAACGCGGTCGCCACGATTGTAAGAGACCCCGCCTCTTCCGTGTTACGCGCCGCGGCAAAGATTTTTCTTGGGATCTCCATCGCGCGCGCATCGATACCGCCGCTCATGGTTCGACCGCCGCCGGACATCGCATTATTGAATGCGCGGGCTGTCCGCGTAATCGAGTCGAGCAGGATGAAAACGTGCTGGCCGGCCTCGACCAAACGTTTGGCCCGCTCGATGGCCAGTTGGGCGATGCGAGTGTGGCTCTTGATATCGCTGTCGTTCGAACTGGCGATAATTTCGGCCTTCGGATGTGAGCGTTTGAAATCAGTGACTTCCTCCGGCCGCTCATCCACCAGGAGAATGATCAGTTTCATCTCAGGATGGTTTTTCATTACCGCATCGGCAATATGGTGGAGCAAGGTGGTCTTGCCGGTGCGTGGGGGCGCGACGATTAACCCGCGCTGACCCATGCCCAGCGGCGTCATCAAATCCATGACGCGCGTGGTGTAGCGGTCAGGAACTGTCTCGAGCTTGATTCGTTTGTTCGGATTAATCGTGGTCAGCTCTTCGAACGGACGCAGGCCTTGATATTTCGCCGGATCCTCGCCGTTGACGGTGAGAAGCTTGATCAGTTGCGGGCCACGGCTGCCGCGCCGCGTTTCGCCGTAAATCCACATTCCATCACGCAAACCAAAACGGCGCACGATTTCGGGCGTGACGAAAATGTCCTGCGGCGTTTGGACAAAATTGCGTTTTGGATCGCGAAGGAAACCAAAACCTTTACCGGAGATTTCAATGATGCCTTCTCCGAATTCCGGTTCGCGCTGGGCTTGCTCGCCTTCGGGCGCGCCTTCCATGGTTTCGGTGGCTACCGGATCCCCGGTGCCGGCGCCGGGTGCGTCGCCCCGCGATTCGTTATAAGGCTCGTTGAAATTGTCGTTTCGGTCGCCGCGGTTGTAATAACGACGCCGGCCGTAGCGTCGCCGCCCACGAGGGCGACGTTGCTCGGATGGAGCGGCCGTCGATCCGGTTTCCAGCGGCGGCTGGTTTTGGTTTTCTTCGTTCATAAAATTGCAGAGGCGGATTGCTCGCCGGGGCAAGCGCACTGCCAGGATTCAGCGAAAGGAAATTACTTTTTCAGGCTGGCAACTTGGCCAGCATTTCGTCGGGAATATCTAGATTTGAGTAGACGTTCTGCACGTCATCATCGTCCTCGAGGGCGTCACACAAACGCAGCACCTGCCGGGCCACGTCCTCATTGGCCACCGGGACCGTGCTGTCAGGGATGAAGGTAAACTTTTGCCCATCAGTCGTAACATTCGCTCTCTTGAGCGCGTCAGCTACAGCGTAGAGCCGATCGTGCGAAGTAGTTATAAGATACTGATCTTCCTCGGTTGTCAACTCTTCAGCCCCGGCATCCAAAACGATCTCCAAAAGCCGGTCTTCGTCGATCGAGCTGCGCGGAACCACGATCTGCCCCTTTCTATGAAACATGTATGAAACGCTGCCCGCCGACCCAAGGTTGCCATTATTTTTCGTGAAAATGCTGCGAACTTCCGCAGCGGTGCGGTTTTTATTGTCGGTAGCCGCCTCGACAATAATGGCAACGCCGCCCGGGCCATAGCCTTCATAGATGATCTCTTCAAAGTTCGCCGCCTCCACGCCTTCGCCGGTGCCGCGCTTGATCGCGCGTTCGACGTTGTCGTTGGGCATGCTTTGGGCGCGCGCTGCCTGGATCGCGCTACGCAGGCGTGGATTGCCCGCCGGATCCCCGCCGCCGGTTTTGGCAGCGATACTGATCTCTTTAGAGAGCTTGCTGAAGATCTGACCGCGTTTCGCGTCAATTGCGCCTTTGAAACGCTTGACCTTCGACCATTTGCTATGCCCCGCCATGTCGGGTTTTCAGATAAAGATTGCCTAACGAGTAAGATTCCAAAAGCACGCCGCGAACTGCGGACGTGGAGAATTACCAAGCGGTAGTAAACCGCGCCCGAGCCGATTTGTCAATCTCGCCTACGCCACTGCCGCGGCGGCACTTCGTTTTCGGGTCGTTGCATCCAGAATACGTTTGCGCAGCCGCAGCGATTTCGGCGTCGCCTCGACGTACTCATCGACGTCGATGTACTCGATGGCACGCTCAAGGCTCATGCGCAAAGGCGCTTCCAATTGCACTCCCTTGCCTTCGCCTTGCGATCTCATGTTCGTAAGTCGTTTTGCGCGGCACGGATTAACCGGCAAATCGTCCGGACGTGCATTTTCACCGACGATCATCCCGGCGTAAACGCGTTCCTGTGGACCGATGAAAAGCCGGCCGCGATCCTGAGTGGTGTTCAGCGCGTAAGCCGTGCTTGTGCCGTTTTCCATCGAAACCATCACTCCACGATTGCGCCCTTCGATCTCGCCTTTGAACGGCGCGTATTCAGCAAACAAATGACTCATCAGGCCTTCGCCTCGCGTGAGGTTGACCAGGTCGGTTTCGAAACCGATCAGACCGCGCGTGGGAATGATTGCTTCGACCGAAACGCGATTGGCATGATGATCCATGTGCACGACCTCGCCTTTGCGCGCAGCGAGCGATTGCAAAACGTCGCCCAAATTTTCCTTGGGAAGATCGACATAAAGATTTTCGAGCGGCTCAAGCAACTCGCCGTTTTCGTTCCGATGAAAAATAACCTCGGGTCGCGAGACCATCACTTCGTAGCCCTCGCGCCGCATTTGCTCGACCAGGATTGCGATTTGCATCTCGCCACGAGCATGGATTTCAAATGCCCCCGCCGTCTCCGTGTCGTTGAACTGAAGCGAAACGTTACCGCGGGTTTCCCGAACGAGCCGATCGCGAATATGTCGCGCGGTCACAAATTTCCCCTCGCGTCCGGCAAACGGCGAATCGTTTACCAGAATGCGCATTCGAATCGTCGGCGGATCGATATCGACAAATTGAAGCGCGGCGCCCTCTTCTTGATCGGTCAGTGTTTCGCCGATATAAGCGTTTTCAAATCCGGCCAGCCCCACGATTTCGCCAGCGCTGGCCTCATTGGTTTCAACTTGTTCGAGACCGGAATGGGTAAAGAGCGCCGTGACCGTGGCCCGTTCGCGATTTCCATCGCGATGAATGCAGAGGATTGAATCCCCAACGGTGACGCGGCCGCTCACGATGCGACCGAGAGCGATGCGCCCGATATAATCACTGTAATCAAGATTCGAGACGAGCATCTGAAAAAAAGGATCGGAAGAAACTTGCGGCGGCGGCACGTGCTGAACAATGGCCTCGAAAAGCGGCGTCATGTCTTCGTGCTTGTCATTCAATTCGCGCACGGCAAAACCATCCCTGGCGCTGGCGTAGATGATCGGAAAATCGAGCTGCTCGTCGCTCGCTTTCAGTTCGACGAAGAGATCGAAGACCAAGTCGAGCGTTTTGCGCGGTTCCGCGTTCTCTCGGTCGATCTTGTTAATCACGACAATGGCCTTGAGACGATTTTGCAGCGCCTTGCGCAACACGAAACGGGTTTGCGCCTGCGGACCATCGTGCGCGTCCACCACGAGCAGAACGCCATCGACCATTTTCATGATCCGCTCAACTTCACCGCCGAAATCCGCGTGGCCTGGCGTGTCCACGATGTTGATTCGATATCCGTTCCATTGGAACGCAGCATTCTTCGCGCGAATGGTGATGCCCTTTTCGCGTTCGAGATCCATTGAATCCATTACCCGCTCCTCGACTTTTTGATTGTCGCGAAAGGTTCCCGACTGCCGCAGGAGCTGGTCGACCAGGGTCGTCTTACCGTGGTCGACGTGCGCGATAATGGCGATGTTGCGAATCTCTTTCATGGATCGTGCTCATGGGGGCGGAGAGGAGCGCGCAATATGCCGCGAGACGGCAAGAAATCAACCTAATCGCTCCTGACCCGGAGGGGCGAAGGGAAAGTGAAAACAAAATGGGCGGGACAGTTTCCCGTCCCGCCCATCAGTGAAGAACTAAACTTTAACTCTTAAGGACCGTAGAGTGATATGAACCACCCACCGAGACCGTGGGTCGACGCATAGAGGATGCGCGCGCTCGGGACAATGGTCAGGTGCGGCACTTCAACTATCGGCATGCCCAGACCTGCGACATCCCAGACAGTGTGACCAAACGCCAGTCGGAACACAATGAAGTCACAGCTGACATACAAGTCTCCGTTATGCGGGTCCTCAACGACGTCAGTGAGCGGAAGGTCCGGTAGATTATTCGTGATATCCGTCCAGGTCGCAGATCCAGCGCCGCTCCAGTTAACGCTGAAGATGTGTCCGGTCTGCGAAGGCGTGTTGAAGTTGTACCCGGAGTATGAAACCCAAGCGTGGAAGTTGTTGATCGGATCAATCGCGATTCCTGTTACAACGCGATGGGGATCCTTGGAAGTTGCGATATCGGCATCCAACCGATTCCAGATGACACTCGTGGCCGGATTAGTGTCCACATTGGTACTAATAAACACACGGGCCCCTGTGGTTCCCGCCCATGCCACGTTCGTGTTGCTGGTCGTGCGCGAAATTACGTTAACGTTACCGGTCGCGCGGTCACCCCCATAGAAGGTTCCCTCCAAGTCACCGGCATTGTTGAAGCCGGGTGCACCACCGAGGCGGACAAAGTCGCCGCAACCCGGCGTCCCCGCGAAGGTGGTAAACTCTGGGCAGTTCGTTTCCAGGAAAGCCTGGCTACCGCCCCAATCCTGCGTTCTCCAAACGCCACGCGATCCTTCGAAGATCGTGTTGGCCGCGGCTGAACTCGGATCGGCAATTACTGGCGGATAGAACAACGATGACTCCGGGCTGTTGAAGATATTGGCACCGATGATGACCCATTTACTCGGGTTGCCGTTTTGGAAGTTCGCATCGTTCGCCTGACCGGTGAAGGTGTTAACGCGCAGGGCCGAATTATTCTGATTGATTCCGCCCTGACCACCATCACCGTAGATGACCTGGTTCCAACTGAATGAACCAACGGTGTCGAATGTGCCGTTGTCCTGGGTACCACCCTGGAGATGGAAGGGATTATCCCCGGCAACAGCGAAGCTGTTAAATTGCAAGGTATTGAGCCCAGGGTTCAGGCTGGTGATTTGATTTGGCACGCCGCAGGGAAATCCCATGAAGGGACAACCGGTTCCAAGAAGCAACTGGCACTGGGCAAGAGTCCCGGTGCCCGGCGGGTAAAGCCGCGAGGCGCATTGTGCGGCGATATCGACTAAATTGCCGTCTGAGCGCACCAATCCGCCATCTGATCCGTCAAAGAACTGGAATGGGCTTCCTGGAACCGTGACGAGGAAGTGGTGATCCGGATGCATTTGATTCGGCGTAACCGCATTGGGGTTGCAGCAAGACCCAGGGTTAGGCCCGCTGTTTTGCGCGTCCCAGGTTGCGTCGGACCAAAGAGATCCAGAGCTGCCGGCATCTGTCGCATAGACAACGCCTCGGCAATCAGATCCGTTGGCGCACTCGTTGTAGGTGTAAGAACCGCCCACGTAGATCACGTCCGGGAACCCCGGCGGAGTATAGATCACGTTATCATACCAGCACTGACCGCTACAGTAACCGGTGGTCGAAGGCACGACTTCAAGGGCGGTCAAGTTGGTGAACGCGGGCGCACCGGTTTGAACCAAATCACTCCGGTAAACCTGAGCCGTGGCGAAACCGTCATTACCGCAGCCCACGTACATCCGGGTGTCAAGGCTCGGAAGTGTGGTCACGGAGAAGCTGCAGCGGTCAACATTGTCGTTCGAGCTCAGCGCAGTCTTGATCTGCGTCCATGTAGTGCCGCCATCACTCGAACGCCAAACGCCACCGCCGCCAGCAGGACCAGGGAAATCCGCCGCGTAAACGATGTTATTGTTGGATGGGTCAAGTGCGAGATCGTGGACGCCGCGAATGGACGAAACCGCGCCGCCTCCAAGACATGTCGTGGAGCCGCAACTATTGTCGCCGTCGAAGATAAAGGTGAAGTGTTGACCAGCGTCCGTGGACTTGAATAACCCAAACGGAGGACGCGGCACCGGCGGATTTGAAGTCGGGCCACCGTAAGTCTCATCAATACCGCGCACGGCACGGGTTGATGCAACATAAATAATGCTCGCATTCGTTGGATCGATAACGACCTTGCTGATCGCCCGGCCGAAGAACGCGTTTCCGGTATACGTGCCGTTAGCCCCGGTCCCTGGCGAATTCGTTGTGATAGGCCCAATCAGCGAGGGCAGCTGTATCCAGGTATTGCCGCCGTCCAGGGACTTCATGAGTCCCAAGCCCGCTTCCGAGTCAGCCGAAGCGTTCGGCTCGCCGGTGCCAACATAGAGCACTCCGTGCACGTTATCGTAGGTCATCGAGCCGATCGCGTTGCTGAAGACATCGAACGAAGTCAGGAACGTCCAGGTTGGACTGCTAGAGAGCGCATTGGTCGTCCTCCAAATGCCGCCGCCCGCAGCGCCAACCCACAGCCGACAAAAGCTGGCCGTGCATCCGGAGGCCGTATCGAGCGCGAGTGCGGTGATGCGTCCCGAAACCGTGGTTGCAGCGCCGGAAAAGGTCAGGATACTCGGATCGGTCGCCGTAAACGGACCGGTGGGTAACCAGTTGTTGAACCGCGGTGCTTCCGGCGGTCCCTTCTTGTTTTTCCTTGAAGGTGGGAGTTTTCCCGCAGGCGTCGGCGTCGCGTTGCTCGCGGAGGTCGCCTGGAACCTCTTAAAACCGAGTATGGAATTGAGCTGAGCCGAGAACGGAGTTTCATTCGCAGGGTAAGCGCGTTTCGCAGCCTCCTCCATCGCCGCGGTAAGCGGAGTTGCGACGGATTTGTCCTTCATGGACTTTTCGGCGCCGGCGCCTTTGACGCTGTCCTGAATCGAAGATTTGGACAGGGCCGCGTATTTTGTGGACGCGTCACCGTGTGTTGTCAGCACGTTCGTTGACGTAGCAACAAACGCGAGCGCCGCTGCTGCGGCGAAGAATGCACAACCGGCGCTAAAGCGCAGGTACGTAACAATACGACTGTTTTTTGTTTTCATGGAGTTGGGTTAGAGCAGGCGTTGGGTTAATGCTGCGAGGCTGCCGATTTTGCCACCCCTGGTCAAGAAATAATTTCACGCTCTCTCAAAAAAAATCGGAACCACCTCTGGCCCAGCCTCCAACGGGGGCACGAAGCTTGACGGACCCTTACTAACAAACACGGAAATCCAAAAAATTAAAGCCGAAAAGTGTGATGCAAACCGGACCGCTCGAACCGTCGAAGTGTCGATTTCACACAAACAAAAACGGGCCGGCTGAGAACAGCCGGCCCGTTTCAAATCAGCCTAACGAGTTTACGATAATCTCTTGAATCGACCGCGAAGCGCCACCAGCAAACTCGCTCCGGCAATGCTGAACGCGATCGTGGTCGGTTCAGGAACAGCATTTATCAGCAAGGCCGGTAGTGTCCATGGATCCAAACACGGTGATAGCGGCCCCAATGGCCCGGGACCCAGCACCAATAAGCTCCACGCGCCCAGTAGCGCGGCCCGTAAGTGTAATACGGCCGATCCCCAACCTCAATGTTTAGCGAAATCGCCTGCGCCATATTGCTGATCGAAAGGACCGCAATGACAAGTAAGACAAGTTTCTTCATAAGATTCTTCTCCGTGTTTCCTTAGACGAGTTCGAGCCTGCTTTATTTAATGGGCGTTGCGCAAGCAAAAATGTCAGGCCAGAACTGGTTCGGTCGCCGCAGGTTCCGCCCATTTTCCATGTTCCCGAATCAAATCCTTCAACCGATCGACCGCCTCGGCTTCAGGAATGTTGAACTTCACCGCCGTCTTGCCGACATATAGATTCACTTTGCCCGGTGCGCCGCCCACGTATCCGAAATCCGCGTCCGCCATTTCTCCGGGGCCATTCACAATGCAGCCCATGATTGCGATTTTCACTCCCTTGAGATGCGAAGTAGCCGCTTTGATCTTCGCTGTTGTGGTTTGCAAATTGAATAAAGTCCGGCCGCACGAAGGGCACGCCACGTAATCCGTTTTGAAGATCCGCGAGCCCGCCGCTTGGAGAATGTTGTAGCTCAGGCGCAAAGACTGCCCTGGCGCCTCTTCACCCTGCACCAGGACGGCGTCGCCGATTCCATCGCAAAGCAACGACCCAATGTTCGTCGCCGCAATCAGCAACGTCTCGAGAAAATCTGATTCTTCTTTCCGCTTTCCGGTTTCCGCTTTCCGGTTTCGCAAAACATCCTTGAGCAGAATCGCGTGGCGACTCTCCAACTTCGCCGCCAGCAAACGAAACGCCGCGATCACCGGAAGACCTGCCCTGAGCGAAGTCGAAGGGTCGATATCGTCTTTCACGGTCACAAACTGTGGCGTGCGTTCGGAATTGATTTTTGAAATCGCAGCATCGTCGCGAGGGTCCACTTCAATGATTCTGGCGTTCTCGTAAACGATCTCGGGTTTGTAATCGCCCATTTTGTCGATCTTATGGGCGATCTCGTCGTAATTCGCCTTTCGCACGACGACCCGAATCAGCTCTTCGCCGCCCAACCGAACTCCATCTCGCTCGATTCTTTCCGTCGCACGCCGCTGATAGGAAAATGGGTCGAACGAAAGTGCTGTAGTTGCAGCCGTGTCGGCTGCTTTGGGTGCGGGCGACACGCCCGCCGCTACAGAAGAGGTCAAGCGCACCAGCTCTTTAGCCACCGGAATTTCGTGCGGGCTGTCCTCGGTCAGTGAAACCCGAATCGTGTCGCCAATTCCATCGGTCAGGAGTGATCCGATACCGATCGCGCTTTTGATTCGCGCATCTTCGCCTTCGCCGGCTTCGGTCACGCCGAGATGGACGGGATAATTCCAATCCGGACCCAGCTCATTCAATCGCGCGACCAGCAATCGATAGGCCGCGATCATGATCTTCGGATTGCTCGCCTTCATGGAAAAAACGAACGCATGATAATCGAGATCGCGTGCGATTCGGGCGAACTCGAGCGCGCTTTCCACCATGCCCAGCGGCGTGTCGCCGTATCTATTAAGAATGCGATCGCTCAGTGAGCCGTGGTTTGTCCCGATTCGCATGGCGATGCCGCGCCGCTTGCAAAGCTCCACCAGCGGCGCGAAGCGTTCCCGAATCCGGTTTAACTCGCCCGTGTATTGTTCGTCGGTGTACTCGCGGATCACGAACTTCTTCGAATCGGCGTAATTCCCGGGATTGATCCGCACTTTCTCCACCCACTTCGCCGCTTCCATGGCCGCTTCCGGCTTGAAATGGATATCCGCGACGGTTGGCACTTCACAGCCGCGATCACGCAAACCTTTGACGATATTTTCCAGATTGCGCGAGTCTTTCACAGTCGGCGCGGTTATCCGGACGATCTCGCAGCCGACATTGGCCAGCTCGATCGTTTGTTGGATCGACGCCTCGGTGTCCATGGTGTCGCACGTAATCATCGACTGGACGCGGATCGGATTGTTCCCACCGATGCCAACGTTGCCGACCCTGACCTCGCGGGTCGGGCGGCGATGGTACTGCAACAGATTTTCGCAATAGCGCATTTTCAAGCGGGATTGGGCTCAACTAACACGGCGGTGCCGTAACACAAAACTTCGGTAACGCCCTGCATGATTTCAGTCGCGTCGTAACGCAACCCAATGATCGCGTTCGCGCCGAGATCGCGAGCATGTTGCAAACAAAGTTCCAGCGCGTGTTCCCGCGTCTTCTCGCACAGGTCCGTGAGAATCGTGATATTGCCGCCGACCAAAGTCTGCAGTCCCGCCCCGATCGTCCCGAAGATCGAACGCGAGCGCACGATAATCCCCCGCACGATGCCGAACGTTTTCACGATGCGATAGCCCGGCATTTCAAACGCCGTCGTTGTCATGGACGGATTCATGAGAGGAATCTAAAAGCTGCGCCCGACCGGCGCAATTCGATCACGGCACGTCCTGGTCCTTGGCCTTCTGGGACCGTGGTGCGTATTTATCAAGCGCGTGTTTCACGAAAGGAATGTCCTGCACGTCGAAGAACGTGATGTAAATGAGCACTCCCACAATCAGGAGAGTGCACACGCCTTGCACATATTCGAGCACTTTCATGTTTAAGGGCTTGCGCCGGATCGATTCGATCAGGCCAAACAAAATGTGGCCGCCATCCAGGACGGGAATCGGGAGCATGTTTAAGATCGCGAGATTCACATTCAGAACGACGCTAAGCCAGAGCACGAGCTGCCATCCGCGCTCACTCTCGAAGAACAGAAAATAAATTCGCCCAATACCGACCGGACCGCTCAAGTGCTGCAGACCCAGGTCCGATTTCGGCGAAATGACCGCGCCGAGCGTGTTCAACGTGCTGGTCACACTGTTATGGATCAGTTCGATCGGGCTCGGGTGCGAGTTTGTCAGTTTGGTGTCCCACCCAATGCCAATGCGCGGTTTGGGTTCCTTTTCTCCTTCCAGTTTCATCGGCACGGGTTTGACCTGCACGTCGAGCGTCGCACCGTCACGTTCAACTTGCAGCGTCATTGACTCGTTCGGATGATTTTTCGTCTGCTGAATCAACGCCTCCGTGCTGTAAATCTTCTGGCCGTTGATCGCGCGAATGATGTCGCCTTTTTGCAAACCGGCGTCCGCCGCGGGCGATTTCGGTTCCACTTTGTCGATGCTCGCCGTTTCAGCGGGAAGGATCAGCAGTTGTCGAATGCTTTTCCTGCGAAACCAGCCGCGCGATTCGGCCTTGTAGGGCTCCACATCGACCGTGCGAACCTGACCGTCTCGTTCGAACTTGATCGGGATCGTCTCGCCTTCGCTTCGAACCACCGCCCAACTAACGCTGTTGTTCATTCCCAGAAACCGCGTCACGGGCTTTCCGTCCACTTCCAGAATTTTGTCACCGGGTTGCAGTCCGACTTTTGTCGCCGGCGATTCGGGCATGATGTAACCAATCGTGGTCGTCATGTCCGATTCACTGACCGGATAACCCACTACCCAGACGATCGCAGCGAACACGATCGCCAGGAGAAAACTGAAGAATGGCCCTGCAACCGCCACGATTATTTTGTCGAACGCCGAAACTGGCGGAAGCGCCTCACGATCGATATCGGCTTTCCCTTCGATGATATCCATCGGCGCCAATTGCGGCAGCGCCACAAATCCGCCGAATGGCAGCGAGCCCAACGAATACTGGACACCGCTGATTTTTTTCTTCCAAAGCGGCTTGCCGAACCAGATCCCGAATTTCTCGATGTAGAGACCGCGCCAGCGCGCCGCCAGAAAATGCCCAATCTCATGGACCACAATCAGCAAATTGAAAATGATCAGGACCTCGATGAGGACGAGGATGACGCGACCAATGTGAAGAATCATTAGCTGGCTGATTATTTTTTTCCGATGGCGGCGGTCGCTTCCGCGCGCGCCCACAGATCGGCGGCCAATATCGCATCCAGATCGGGATGTGCAACGGTCTGATGCCGGTCCATTACCTTCCCGACCGTCTGCCAAATCTGCGGAAACCGGATTTGCCGGCTCAAAAACGCCGCCACCGCGACTTCGTTGGCGGCATTCATCACCGCCGGCAATGTCCCGCCGGTTTCGCCCGCCCGTCGCGCCAGGTTGAGCGCCGGAAAGTCATCGTAACGCGGCGGAAAGAATTCCAACTTCGACAATGTCGAAAAGTCGAGTGGCGGCAGCGTATTGGGCACCCGATCAGGCCAGGTCACCGCATACTGGATTGGAAAACACATGTTCGAGTAACTCAGCTGCGCCAAAGTCGAACCGTCGGCAAACTCGACCATTGAGTGCACGATGCTCTGGGGATGGATCACGACTTCGACGCGATCCATTCCAACGTTGAAAAGCCAGTGTGCCTCGATCATTTCCAGGCCTTTATTGAAGAGTGTCGCCGAATCGATGGTGATTTTGGGGCCCATGTTCCAGGTCGGGTGTTTAAGCGCTTGTTCCACGGTGACGCTACCCAGTTCGCTGGCGCGAGTTTCCCGGAACGGACCGCCGGAGGCCGTGAGAATAATTCGCCGAACTTCCGACGGCCGGCCATCGAGGCATTGAAAGATCGCATTGTGCTCGGAATCGACCGGCAGAATTTTGACTCCGCGTCTTTGCGCCGCGCTGGTGACTGCTTCGCCCGCCATCACCAGAATCTCCTTACTCGCGACCGCCAGGTCTTTGCCCGTTTCGATCGCGTCCAACGCCGGGTGCAATCCCGCTGTGCCAACGATCGCAATCAGCACCATGTCCGCGCCATCGAGCTTTGCGATTTCACAAAGCCCGCTTTCGCCGACAAAAATCTTCGGTTCGTACTCCAGCTTTGATCGCAGAACGTCGATTTTCCGCTCATCGACAATGCACACAGCCGGTGCGCGCGTCTTGTTCGCGGCAACCGCGAGCTTGTTCGCATTGCTGTTCGCTGCGAGACCGACGATTTCCATTCGTTCGGGAATGTCGTTTGCGACTTTGAGGGTGCTGTCGCCGATCGAGCCGGTCGCGCCCAGCAATACGACGCGTTTACGTTTCATTTTTCGACGGAATGAACAGAGTTAACAAAATAAATTTCAGAAAGAGATTTCCTCTTTCTTCGGCAACCGAAACTTTTTCTTAAATTCTAACCGCTCCGCGCCAAAATTCAGCAAAACACCTTCGTCGAATGCGGTGGCGGTCAGATAATTGACGAGCTGAACTTCGTACATCTTCACCAAGGACTGGCTCGCTTTCAGCTCAACAATCACGGAATCGTTGACCAGCAAGTCCGCCGCAAATGCTCCAACAATTTGTCCGTCGTAGCGGACAGTGATCGATCTCTCCGCTTCAACTTTGATGCCGCTCTTTCGCAGTTCCAAGACGAGCGCGTTCTGATAAACCGACTCAAGAAATCCTGGACCGAGCGTTGAGTGCACTTTCATCGCCGGGCCGATGATCTTTCCGCAGAGATCATAGGTCCGTGCTTCCTCTTCCATTCTGATCATTTTGTTCATTCTGTCAGAAATCTGTCACGGCACTCGAATTACGAGGCGCAGATAAAAAAACAGAAGCGGCGCGGTAAAGAGAAGGCTGTCGATCAAATCCAGTGCGCCGCCGATGCCCGGAAGCAAATTTCCCGAATCTTTCACACCGGTGCTCCGTTTGATGATCGACTCGGCGAGATCGCCGATGACCGCGGCGAATCCGAGCAACAAGCCAAGCACCGTGGCGTGCGTCCAAGTTAGCATCGACAACTGGCGCGGCATCAATTTGAACAGGGCGAGGCTGCACACAAGCGCGAAAACGAGCGCACCGAAAAAGCCTTCCCAGGTTTTTTTCGCGCTGATGTGCGGACTCATCAGATGCCGGCCAATTGCGCTTCCGGTCAGATACGCTCCCATGTCGCTGAATTTCGTGACCGCGATCAAATACAAAACATAAAACTGCCCGGTCACGATTCCGTCGACCCCGCGCGGCGTCAGATAAAGGATCTTAGTGATGAAATTGAATAACCAAAGGACGTAAAGCAGACCGAAAAGCGTATATGCCATTGTCCGCAACGGTTCGTCGTCGCGAAGCCGCGCGAACATCTGTCGGGTGAAGACGGTGAGCACGAAGAAAAGCAAAACGGCCAGCTCGAAATCGTACGATTCGGCGGGCCCAACCGTAGAAAAATAATGAAAGCTCCCGGCCAGCAGGATCGCGCCGCAAATCAGTCCAGTTATCTTGAAATTCGGCAGCGCCGCGTGATCGAGCATTCGATAAAATTCCCAAAGCGCGATCAATCCAAACAAGCTGATCAAAAACCAAAACAGGATCTCGTATCCGGAGAACGCAATCGCAAGTGCGACCGACCAAAGAACGACGGTGCTGACGAATCGCAAAATGAAAACGGCGCGGCGGGTCGCAGTTTGCGACGCGGGTTGCTCAACCGTCACGGGCATGACCGCCAATCTTCCCGATCAGACGGAAGTTTGTCCACAGATTACATAGATTTCCGCAGATTTAGTTTAGAAACCTTGCCTGATTAATCTGTGTGAATCTGCGAAATCTGCGGATAGAATTTAACTGTGCAGAAAACCATGAAAGCCGTCGTAAAGGCGAAAGCCGAGCCGGGTCTTTGGTTGCAGGAAGTGCCGGCGCCCGAGGTCTCCGGTGACGATGTCCTGATCCGGGTCCTCAAAACGTCCATCTGCGGGACCGACGTACATATATATAACTGGGATTCTTGGGCCCAAAAGACGATCCCCGTCCCCATGACCATCGGGCACGAGTTCGTTGGCGTGGTCGACCGCGTCGGCGACCACGTGAAAGGCTTTGCCAAGGACGATCTCGTCGTAGGTGAAGGCCACATTACCTGTGGCCATTGCCGGAATTGTCTCGCCGGCCGGCGTCACCTTTGCCCGAACACTCAAGGCGTCGGCGTGAATCGCCCGGGCGCATGGGCCGAGTTCGTCGCGATCCCCCAATCGAATTGCTGGCACGCCGATCCTTCGATTCCGCTCGATGTCCTTTCCTGTTTCGATCCACTAGGCAACGCCGTCCACACCGCGCTCTCATTCGATCTGGTCGGCGAGGATGTGCTGATTACCGGCGCTGGACCGATCGGTTGCATGGCGATTCCGATTTGCAGACATGCTGGCGCCCGTCACGTCGTCATCACCGATGTCAATCCGTATCGGCTCGAGCTGGCCTGGAAGATGAAGGTCGATCTCGCCCTCAACGTGCGAACTCAAAAACTTACCGACGCGATGAAGCAACTGGGCATGAAGGAAGGCTTCGACGTCGCCCTGGAAATGTCCGGCAATCCGAAAGCCTTTGACGACATTTTGCCGAACATGTTTCACGGCGGCAAAATTGCCCTGCTTGGAATTATGCCCGGCACCGCTGCCATCGACTGGAACACGATTGTGTTCGATCAATTGACGATCAAAGGAATCTACGGCCGCGAACTGTACGAAACCTGGTACAAAACGACTGCGCTCATCAAAGGCGGCGTGGATATTCGACCGCTCATCACTCATCACTTTCCCTACACGCAATTCATTGAAGCGATGGAGCTCGCGAAGTCGGGCAACTCGGGTAAAATCATCCTCAACTGGAGCGAACCGTAATTTGAACCGCGGATTACGCGGATAAAACGGATTGTTCGGTTGAACGCACGCGGTTTTCGACGCCGCGGCGAACCTATTGAAGCGAGGCGGCTTCCTGGTCGCGACCTTGGAGCTCAAGCACCATTCGTTTGATGTGCTTGTAGTCCTGATGCGATTGGAGAACCTGCAAGCTTTCCCGTGGATCGCCCCAGTGCAAAACCTGGATGGGTTCCTGGCGCGCGCCCCAGGCGTTCATGTCGCGCTGATTGGCCATGTAGAGATCGATCGTGTTCCGGCCGCTCAAAGCCCAACCGTAATCTTCGACGCGATACATTTGGCCGGTCGATAACAATCGAAACGTCGTTCCCATCGGCCAGCGGGACCAATCTGCCGCGGCGCTTCCGATTTGCGGCGGAACTTTGCTCGTTGCCACTGCGCGTTTCGCGCCGCGCGCGGTTGTGGCCGTTGTTTTCGCAACGCGCGTTGTGGTCACGGTCGTTGTAACGCGTGTTCCTTTCTTCGGTCTATCTAAAGAAAACTTCTCGAGCTTGGTGTCGCTGCTCGAAATGTTGATCACGTCGGTATCGTCGCTGTCTGAAATCGCGCGCGCCTGGCGAACATTTTCGGCGCGACGAATTGCCGGACTGGCCGCGTGCAATTCGCCGCCGAGAGCGTTGCGATTGCTGAACGCGCGATGATCGGCCTCGGTGTGAGTGTAAGCGGTCATGCGGACGTTTTGGAATTCGCGCCTTCCGATGGGCGCTTCGTAAGCCGGCAGAGCTCGGGCGGTCCCGCCGGTTTCACAGCCGCTGAGGAGAATGATTGCAACAAAAGCCGCGAGAACGGCTAGGGCGAGGCTGCGTAGCTCAGCGTGGGTCAAGGCAGATCACTGAACTTATTAACACTTATTCACAGCCTCGCAACTTTCTTTTTTCCGGACATAATCCGAATCACCCAATCGACCAGTTCCATGAATCCAAAGTTCATCAAATACGCCGAGTGGGCCGCCGCCATTCTCCTCTCCGCGCTGGTCTTGCTTCTCCTTCTCGTCCGTGCCACCCATGCCGGAGCGCTTTGGCGGGACGAATGTGATTCAGTCGAGCTCGCGCGGATGCCGGCGTTCGCTGATATCGTTCGCAATTTGAAGTTCACCTCGTTCCCGATTCTGTTTCCGACGACCGTTCGCATTTTCACAACGTTGTTTGGAACAAGCGACGCCAGTCTGCGCTGTTTCGGTTTTCTGGTCGGGGCCGGATTGTTGGTTGTAGCGTGGTTCAACGCCCGGAGTCGTGGTGACGTGCCTCTGATTTTGCCGGCGCTGGTTGGACTCAATGTCACATTTCTCACAGTCGGAACCTGGGTCCGCGGTTACGGACTTGGCTCGGTATTGGTCACGGTGTCGTTTGGATTAAGCGTCCTGTTCGTTGCCCGGCCGACGATGCTCCGGCTCGTCGCGATGTTTGTTTGTTACATCGCGAGCATGCAATCGCTCTACTTTCCGGCGGCGCTGATTCCCGCGTTTCTTCTCGCCGCCTTTGCAATCTGCGTTTTCCGCCGTGAATTCAAATGGGCTTTGGCGCTCTGTGCGGTCGCTGCGATATGCGCGCTTTCCTACGTCCCGAAATTCCTGACCTACTTTGAGATACGCAATTGGGTCGTGGCGTTGCAACGAGCAACAACTCCCGCTGAGCTCTGGCGCCAATTCCTGATTGCCTGCGGCGAGCCGCTAAGCGTCGCGCCTTGGATCTGGCTGGCAGTCACCGTGATCTCGTTCTTCGGTGCGATTTGGATCGTTGCGGCAAAATCGCGTCGCGATTCAACCAGTGCGGATGTTTTCGCTTTTGGCGCTCTCACCATCGCCCTGGCAACGCCGATGTATTTCATTTTTCTCCGGACCCTGCACAACATCCCCGAGACTCGTTACTATCTCACGCTTCTCTGCCTGCTCGCCGCCGCGGTCGAATTAATCGTTGGTCTGCTCAGCCAGTTTGTTTGGGCCCGCATCGCGCGACTCGTTCTGGTGATAGTCCTGGCCGCCGTGTTGCCAATTTTCGCCTTGCCGAAGATCACCGAGCGTGAAACGAATCTCGATCTGCTCGCGAGGAATTTGCAAAACTACGCGCACAATGGCGATTTGATCATCGTCAACCGGTGGTTCCTGGCGCCCGGTTTCAGTTGGTACTACCACGGCCCGGCGCGATGGATGACTTTGCCCGAGTTGAGTGAGAAACGCGTTCATCGCTACGATTTGCTCATCACAAAAATGCAATCATCGGACGCACTCGCCGACATTCGCTCCGCAATCTCCGAGACCCTGCAGTCGGGAAATCGAGTCTGGCTGGTCGGCGGCGCGCAACTCGCCCAACAGGGCGAACCTTTCGTTCTGGGACCGGCTCCTGATCCGCAGTTTGGTTGGGACTCCGGAATGTATGACTACTCATGGTCAACGCAGCTCGGCGCTTTTCTCCGGCAACATGTGATTGCTGGTGAAGTCATTCTTTCGCCGATGAACGGCGTCAATTCGAACGAAAATGTGCCGCTGCTCATTGCCCGTGGGTGGAAAGAGTAAAGGCAGGTCACCTTGACACCGCTTCGCCAAATAACTAATTCCCGCCGGATGCGACCGGTACTCTGGACCGCGCTATTTTGCTTCGCGGTTTTTCAAAATTGTCGATCTTCAGTCGACGAACTTCGCGTTCAATCCGCCTTCGCGATCCAAAACGGACTCGACTTTGTTGCAGCCAGTCAAACCCCGACCGGCGGATTCATCACCGATTGCTGGCACGTCGACGCGCCGGAACAGAAAACGCCGGTTGACGCAGTATTCACCGTTTCGCAGGTGCTTTACTCGCTTTCATTCTGTCGCGAATCGGCGAGTGCCCGTGGAACGGAAGAACGCGCTGCAAAATATCTTGCGGGGCAAGGCAACTCTCCTGGTGTCTGGCATTATTACGGCAGCGGCACTGACATCAAAATCTCTGCTGACGTAGACGATACTTCGGTGGCGTGGGCAGCCCTGCAACGTCTGGGCGTCCCAACCCCGCCGACAGCGTTGGACGCTGTTCGCGCAAGTCGCGATGAGAAAGGGTTGTTCACGACCTGGATCGGCCCCCCATCGAGTTGGGTCAATATCGACAGCCGGGACATCGACACCGTCGTAAACATCAACGCGCTTCTTCTTTTCGGATTGGCCCATGAAAACGTGGACACGATTTGCAAATACGTAATCGCGCAGATTGACAACGATAATTTTCGTCGAGGCACCGTTTATTATCGATCCCCGCTGATGTTCGCGCACGCCTTCTCGCGCGCATATCAGGAAGGAAATGTGAAATGCCTTGGATCCGGCGTTGGAAAACTTCTTGATACGATTCTTTCCCTGCAAAATCCGGATGGCTCATGGGGCAATGACCTTGACACCGCGTTCGGCGCGCTCACACTCTTGAATCTCGATTATCGCGGCCACGCCTTGGACCGCGCGATCAAAGCTCTGCTCGCGCGACAGTCTCCCGATGGCGGTTGGGAACTTGCGCCGGCTTATCGCGGCGCGGTCCAGCCGTTGAATTACGGCGCGCGTGCGCTCACCACGGCCGTCGTCATCGAAGCTCTCGCCAAATATTCCGCGCGACAATGAACACGCCGTTGCACAGTCGGGCGCTGCTTCGCCACATCCGTTTTGACGAAGTCTTCGTCCTACAGGGAACGCCGCTCATGGGCGCGTTGTTTTCGATGGCTGCGCTCACTTCCGCCAACTGTGAAACGGTGCTTGTATTTTTGGCAGGCAGTATTCTGCTGGTCGCCCACGTTTTTACTCTGAACGATTGGGCCGACATCGCGCATGGTTTGAAAGCGCCTGATCCGCTGGTGTCGTCACTGCGATTGTTCTGGTTCTCGTTGTTTCTGCTTATTGCGAGTTTGCTCGTTTTCTGGCTGATCGACCTGCGCGTCGTAATTCTGGGCGTAATCGTCGCGGTGCTCGGCTTCTTCTACTCGCACCCGAAACTCAATTTCAAAGGAACCCCGATTGCGTCTTCGTTACCGCATCTCATCGGCGGGGTGTTTCATTTCTTGCTCGGCTACGCCGTCTTCACACCGATCGATCAGCGCGGCATCTTCATCGCGCTTTTCTTCGCCCTCACCTTTGCCGCCGGTCATCTCAACCATGAAGTCCGCGATTTTGACCTCGATCAAAAAAACAGAGCCCGAACCAATGCAGTCGCATTCGGCAAACGGGCCACATTCGTGGCCGGACTCATTTTGTTTACGTGCGCCTACCTTTGCCTGTTTCTTCTCGGCTGGTTTCGACTTGTCCCACGACCGCTGAGTTTTCTGGCGGCCGTGTTTTACCTGCTTCACCTTTATTGGTCGCTGCGCGCGCTTCGCAGCCAACTCAACCCGAACATCCTCGATCGATTTCAGGTTCAATATCGATCGCTCTACGCCGTGATCGGGATCGGCATGCTTTGTTTTCTGTTTTACAAGTAGCGAACGATGATTGAAGACGCTCCACCAGGCGCCGTATCGTCTTCGCTGTCGCGCAAGACATACGTCCTCGCGCGACTGGAGCTGCTCATCGCCATTTCGCTCACTGCGACAGTGCTGTTTTTTCTGGCGATCCGCGCGACTCACGCGGGCGCGCTTTGGCGCGACGAGGCAGCAACTCTTCAACTCGCCCAAATGCCGACGATTGGCGAGATCGCCGCAAATTTTCAGCACGAGGCTTTCCCGGTTCCGTTTCCCCTTTTGATCCGATGTTACGTTGCACTGTTCGGCGCAAGCGACGCCAGTTTGCGGTGGTTCGGGTTCGCCGTTGGCGTCGCCCTGCTCGCAGCGGCATGGTTCAACTCGCGCACACTCGATGATCGTGGTCCCCTCTTATTCCTCGCTCTGTTTGGCCTGAACGCGACCTTTCTGCTTTGGGGAACATCACTGCGTGGTTACGAACTTGGCTGCATTTTCTTGATTCTAACGATTGGCCTGACCGCGAAAGCGATCCGTGAGCCGACAACCCGAAACGCGATTGTAGCGACCGTCGCATCGATTGGCGCTGTTCAATTCATGATCAACGCGGTCCCGTTGATCGCGGCGATCGCACTCTCGGCAATTCTCGCGTTCGCGATTGAAAAACAGTTCCGTCGCGCGGCGATCGTTTGCGTGTGCGGTGCGGTTTGCGCGATCTCGTTCCTTCCCTACGCGCATTCCTATCTCAGCGCTGATTGGAACATCGTTCTCAAATATCCAGCCGATTTTTTTTCATTATGGGACAAGTTCCAACTGTCGCTGCAAGAGCACTCCGTGCTCGCGGCGATTCTGTGGTACGCAGCGGCGCCGTTAATTACTTTTCTCGCGCTTTTTCGCCTTTGGATTTTTCGCCGTCAGGATTCCTCGATCGAAGCGCAGCTTCTTTTGTTTCTGACAGCGACCTGCGTGTTGTCGATCTTGGCCTATTACGCGTTCCTGAAAATCCTGAGCTACGCGACACGCCCGTGGTATTACCTTCCGCTGTTGTGCGCAGTCGCCGGCGCAATTGACCTGGCCGGCGGAATCCTATCCCGCGACCAGTTGTTTCGAATCGCGCGAATTTTGTTCGCGATCGTTGCTCTGTTCTTCCTGCCGTTCAAACTTTGGACCGTCGCGCACGAGCGGCTGACCGACATCGACATCCTGGCGCACAAACTGGAACAGGAAGCAGCCCCAAACGATCTGATCGTCGTCAATCCGTGGCATTTTGCCCCGTCGTTCTTTCGTTATTACCACGGTTCGACTCCGTGGATCACCGTCCCGACCATGACCGAGCATCGAGTCCACCGCTACGACCTGATGAAATCGAAAATGATCGAAGCCGACCCGTTGGGCGATGTGCGTTCCGCGATTCAGCAAGCATTGCAATCCGGTCACCGCGTTTGGATCGTCGGCGGCGCGCGTCCGCTGGATCCGAACATGCCGCGGTTGGGGCCGGCGCCAAATCCGTACTTCGGTTGGGCGGGTTACATGTCCTACTGGTCGATGGAAATCGGATCGTTCCTCAACGAGCACACCGCCGGCGAAGTTGTCATCGAGCCCATGCAGGGCGTGAACGACGGCGAAAACGTTCCACTTCTCGTAACGAAAGGTTGGAAAGACTAGTTTTGCATCGGCGGCGCTTTGATTGAAACTGTTTTCATGCTCGCCGAATTCGAAAAGCACCTTTCGCAAACGCTCGAGGAAATAAAATCGCAGGGCCTCTATAAGACGGAGCGTATAATCACTTCGCCGCAGGACGCGCACATCGCGGTCGCCGATGGCAAACGCGTTCTCAACATGTGCGCGAACAACTATCTCGGCCTCGCCGACCACCCCGAGCTTATCAAGGCGGCAAAGAAAGCGCTCGACGATCACGGCTTTGGCATGGCGAGCGTGAGATTCATTTGCGGCACGCAGGACATTCACAAGGAGCTCGAGGCTGCACTGACCAGGTTTCTTGGGACAGAAGACACGATCCTTTACCCGAGCGCGTTCGACGCAAATGGCGGCTTGTTCGAAACGCTGCTCACTGAAAGAGACGCCGTGATCAGCGACGAACTGAATCACGCCTCGATCATCGACGGCATCCGCCTGTGCAAAGCGCAGCGCTTCCGTTACAAGCACAACGACATGAACGATCTCGAAGCGAAGCTGAAAGAAGCGGGCAACGCGCGGTTCAAACTCGTCGCAACCGACGGCTGCTTCTCGATGGACGGAACAATCGCGGACCTGAAATCGATCGTCGATTTCGCCCAAAAGTACGATGCACTGACGATGATCGACGACGCTCACGCAACCGGATTTCTTGGACCCAAAGGCCGCGGTACCCACGAGTATCGAGACGTCATGGGCCAGATCGACATCATCACCGGCACGCTTGGCAAGGCGCTCGGTGGCGCGAGCGGCGGATTCACCAGCGGGCGCAAAGCGATTGTCGCTCTTCTGCGGCAGCGGTCGCGACCGTACTTATTTTCGAATACGGTCGCTCCGCCAATCGTGGCCGCGTGCTTGAAAGCGCTGGAGATGCTCACTGAGTCGACTGAGTTGCGTGACAAGCTTGAGGCCAACACAAAATATTTTCGCGAAGCCATTACCAAGGCCGGCCTTACGATCAAGCCCGGTGTGCATCCGATTGTTCCGATCATGATCGGCGACGCGGCGAAATCACAGATGTTCGCTGCCCGGATGCTCGACAAGGGGGTTTACGTGATTGGCTTTTTCTATCCGGTTGTGCCGCATGGGACCGCCCGCGTTCGCGTGCAAGTTAGTGCTGCCCATTCGCGCGAAGACTTGGAATTCGCGGTGAAGGCGTTTGCCGAAACGAACGAAGAACTCAAATAGTTGCAAAGGCAGCCGTGGCGGCTGCGAAATCGATGGAACTCAAGCTTGAGCGTTGCACGATTCGCAACTGGCGTCTCGACGACGCGGAGTCACTCGCCAAACATGCAAACAATCGAAAAGTCTGGCTTACCTTGCGTGATCGTTTTCCCCACCCCTATGGAATCGAAGACGCGAAAGAGTTTCTAGCCCGCGCCACAAACGAGAAGGGGCAGGAGAAATTCTATTGCATCGAAATCGACGGCGCTGCCGTCGGCGGGATCGGAATAATTATCGGAGAAGATGTTTACCGCCTTACCGCCGAGTTTGGCTATTGGCTCGCCGAAGAATTTTGGGGACAAGGCATCATGAGCGAAGTGGTCCCGGCGTTCGTGAATTTCTCCTTCGATGAGTTTTCGCTAAAACGCATCTTCGCCGCGGCTTACTCAAATAATCCGGCTTCGGCGCGGATATTGGAAAAGGCCGGTTTCGTTTTCGAGGGTCGTTTGCGAAAAAACGTCATCAAAGACGGACAAATTCTCGATTCGCTTCTCTACGCGAAAACGATGTAATCTCGCTCTAATGCATTACCTGGTGATCGAGAAATTCAAGGATGCCCTCGCAATTTATCAACGCCTGGCCGAAAAAGGACGCATGATGCCGGAGGGTCTGAATTACGTTTCGAGCTGGATCGACCACAACTTGAAAACCTGCTGGCAGATTATGGAGACCGAGGATTTCGTGCTCCTCGAACGCTGGATCGACAATTGGAAAGATTTGATGGAATTCGAGATCATCGCGGTGCGCACGTCAGCCGAGGTGCGTGAAATGATGAAAGGAAAGGTTTAATAGGCATGGCTGAACAAACAGAGCCTCACGTGATTGTTCGCGGCACGGCTGCGGACTTTTCTCAAAAGATCGAAATCGGCGCGCATCGAATCAGTGCCGATGAGCCAGTTTCGTTCGGCGGTGCCGACACCGGCTCCTCGCCTTACGATCTCTTACTCGCGGCGTTGGGCGCTTGCACCTCGATGACGATTGGCCTCTACGCGCGGAAACGGGGATGGCCAGTGGAGAAAATCACCGTCTCACTGCACCATTCAAAGATTCACGCCCAAGATTGCGAAGACTGTGAAACAAAGGAAGGCAGAATCGATCGCATCGAGATGGAGATTCATCTCGATGGTGCGCTGACTGACGACCAACGCGCCAAACTGATGGAAATCGCCGGGAAATGTCCGGTTCATCAAACGCTCACGTCCGAGATCAACATCAAGACCCGCGCGGCCTGAGTTTTATCGTTCGTGGAGCGCAATGCTGGAGCCGACCCAGGTCTTGTCCTTGTTGAAATTGACTCCCATCATTCGGCCCTGACTCATTCGAACCAGGTTGTTGAGAAGGACCGGTTCGCCGCGTTCCGACCAGACAAACATCATTCGGAGTTCTGCCTTTGATTTAAGTCCGTCGACCGTCGGAACAAACGACGCGTATTCGACTTTTTTCTGCAAAATCCATTGATGCGGATCTCTCAACGCGGCGATCTTTTCACGGGTCGGTTCCATGTCGACGCCAAGACCGGCGAACGAATAAAGCGGTTTTAAAACGTAATTTTCGACTTTTTCTTCGGAAGTAAATTCGTCCGCGAAAAATGCCGGCGACGTATACGCCGTTTTGATGAACGGCAGGGAGTGTTTACTGATTTTGTAATACCAGTTCGGGTGTGCGATCCAGGTGACATCGAGCTCGTCCTGGAACCGAAATGGCAATGTGAGGTCCGGTCTGCGTTCGAGCTCGTCGAAGATGACGCGATTGTAAACGCGCTCGGCGCGTGTTTCGCGTCCGCCATGATCGTAAAACAACTCGCGCCCGCGCTTCTTGATTTTCGTCACGCAGACTGACTGAATGCCCAGCAGCGCCTCGGTTGCCGAAAAATCGATCCGCGTTTTTTGTTTCTCCGGCTCAATCTCCAGCAAAATCACGTTGTCCGGCTTGGAATTGCCGATGATCGTTCGACGCAAGATGTCGATGTATTGTTCGTCCCTGATCCCGCCAAATGACGACGTCCAATTTTGCGGAATTGCTGGATAGGCTTTTCGCATGCACCCGAGAAGCAGGAACTGAAACGCATACAAACTCGGAAACGCCTGCATCTCGATCAATCGCGGCACAAGACGATTTCCCTCCTGGCACACGGCAAGATCGACGATCAGAAACTCGGGATGCCTGGACTCGTTCGGCACTTCAAGCCCGGAGGGGATGGCGGACGCGGAATGTCTCCGGAATTCAAGCGTCAGCGTTTGGGCGGCGATCTCATTCGCCGCATAAACCACTTCGTCCGTAAATTCGCGCGTCAGGAAGATCGGCGTTTCGCAAATACGAAAATCAGCGGGCCACTTCGTCGCTTCATTCACGCAACGCAACAGCGCGGCATACTTCTGCGGCGTGAAATCGGCGTTGAACGCTTTGCGGAGTTTGTGATGCACTTCTAGAAGAATGCACAAAGCGCTGATAACCACAAAATCAGCGCGCAACCAATGCCTACGACCGGTCCCCAAACTCTTTGCGGCAAGATCGACATCGTCAGCAGCGATAACACGCACATTCCGCCGCCAACCCACCAAAAATCATTGGAATGCAGCGCGGGAACCATTCCAAAAAAATGGACGCCGACAATAAACGCGATCACCGGAATCAAATATGGTTTCGCATTGAGACGCTTGAGCAGCACCACGGCGCAAATAATCGCGACCGCTTCCAGGGTGACGAAGATTCCGTAGATCCGTCCGTCAAAACCGGCGCTATCCCTTCCGAACGGAATCTGCGTTGCCGCAACCACGATGGCGACGGAGATCAACGCCGCCATCACGAATAATGATCCAAACCAGCGCCGATCAAGCTGATGCGTGCCAGCAGCGACCCAGGCGATGGCAAAGCACGCGAGGATAATCGCGCCAATCGAATTCAAATCAGGAATTTTCCGGCGCGCATTATCAGTTCGCCGTCGAACCAAATGTCGAAGTCGCGGCCGACACAGTCGATGTGCGTTTTCGATTTCCAATCGGCGCCGGTGTGCTCGGAATAGGGATGACCAAAGGCGATGTGAATGCCGGGGATTTTTTCGTCCTGCAAAATGTTTCCGATGACATGAGTGCAGGCGGTGTTGGTGCCGACCGCGAATTCGCCGACCCGATTACTGTTGTTGTCCGTGCTGGTGTAAGCGCGAAATTCTTCGAGTAGCTCCTTGTCGTCGCAGCGCAGATCGACAATGCGATTTTCGCGCACTTCAATCGTTAGCGGAGTGTCTTGCAGATCGCCATATTTGGCGCAGAGATAATCGCCAACTACGCCATCGACGATGAAAATGCCATTCGTGTTCATCGGTGCCGTGAATATTTCACCGCCGGGAAGATTACCCCATTTTTCTCGACTAATGATGCCGCTCGTCTTCAACCATTTCAGCTTTGGTGAAAATTCGCCCTCGAATTGCGTGCCGTGCGGCGTTTTGCAAATAATTCGTTCCGCTTGCCGCGCGCGTTCGACCAACCGTTGGCTGAGCGCGTCGACTTCGCGAAAATCGGCGCGCATTCCTTCGAGCATGATTTGGCGAGTGATGTTCACCATGTGGGCGTGCCGAATGTGGTGGCGATCGACCACCTCGGTCATGTCGCGCCGGGCGGCGAGTTCGCCGCGCTGACTCTGCGCGGCGAAAATCGAGACCTGCGACTGCGCGAGATCGTCAAGAATGGGTTTGGGCATATGCTGCGACGGCCGAGATCCGTAATTCTCCCATACGAACACCGCGTGCTCCGATCCGATCTCTTCGACTTCCGCTTGCAACGCAGCCGCGATGTCGCGCGTTGCCTCATCGGTAATGATGGTGATGCGCTCGTTGGGTTGTATTTGCAGACAAACACGAAGAGCGTTGCGCGCGCCAGGGGCGAGCTCGGCGTCGATAGTATCGATAGTGAGACGGTCGGGCATTTAGCGATTGAGAATGACGCGGAATCTCCGGTTTGTCACGAAACACCCACCGTCAAACCCTCATAAGTTTCGGCCACGATTTGATCGACCACCGCTTTCATATCGTTGGTCCTCGCGAACGTGGCGAGTTGTCGATCCGCGCCGGTGCCTTCGCGCATGATCCGTTCGATGTGCTCCATCTCACGCCGACTCCCGAGCTCGTTCACTTCCGTCGAAACGAACTCGAGCAGTTCGTTCAAGAGACTGCGCGTTTCGACTTCGGTTTCGCGGCCGAAATCGATCAGTTTCCCGTTGATCCCGTAACGAGTCGCGCGCCAGCGGTTTTCATCGAGCAAACGCCGACGATACACGCGAAAGGTGGTGTTTTTCCGGAGGAGCTTGAACAATTTGGAGACTATCGCCTGGAGCAACGCCGCGATCGCGAGTGTGTCGTCCACGCGCGATTGCGCATCGCACACCCGCACTTCGAGCGTGTCGAAAAACGGATGCAGCCGAATGTCCCACCAGATTTTCTTGGGATTGTCGATGCAACCGGTTTTAACCAGGAGCTTGCAATAATCTTCGTACTCGGAGAGCGATTCGAATGCGTCTGGAATACCAGTGCGCGGAAAACGTTCGAACACTTTGAGCCGATAACCTTTCAAACCCGTATCCTGACCGACCCAGAACGGCGAGTTGACCGACAGCGCGTAAACGTGCGGCAGGAAATAGCGCGTCTGGTTCATCACGTGAATCGCCGTTTCACGGTCTGGGATTCCCACGTGCACATGCAATCCGAAAATCAGGTTCGCCCGAGCGAGCGATTGCATGTCGCGCAAAATTTCCTGATAACGCTCGCCTTCGGTGATCAGTTGGTCGCGCCAGTGCGAAAACGGATGCGTCCCGACCGACGCAATTTTGAATCCTCTCTCGCCGGCGAGTTTCGCCAGCTTGCTCCGAAGATCGACAACGTGGCTGCGCGCGCATTGAATGTCGTCGCAAATTTCGGTTCCGAGCTCGACGACTGATTGGTGCATCTCGGGTTTGATCTGCTCCTTGAGCAAGACTTTGCCGCCCTCGAGAATTTCCTGAATATGCGAGCGCAGCTCGCGCGTCTCGGGATCGACGATCGCGAATTCCTCTTCGATTCCGAGCGTGTAGGTGTGCTCTTTGCTCGCCATGGGACGACAAATCTCTCCCAAAAATGCGGACCTGTCATCCGTGACCGGCGAGTTTCAATCTAATGAATCTGGATGTCGCCGCTGGTGAGTGTGCCGCTGACGAAATAGCCGTTGTTCAATGCGTCAATATTTTTTACCCAAATGCGTGCACGGTTGGTCTGACAGGGACGGTCAGTATCTAAATTCGTCGATAATCAAGACGATTATCGATCCTATGTAAGCGCTTCTAACGGGCGTTTGTTGACTGCCGCCTGGAGATATTTTCCCCAGCTCAAGTTGTCCCGACCCGGCACGTGTTCCCGCGCTTTGCGAATCGCCATTTCCGAGACAGCTTCCACCACCCACTCGAAATTACCCTGACCGACTGACGCCGCTTCCGCATCGGGAGCCGGATTGCAAAAATCAATCGCCACCGGAACGCCATCGCGAATCGCGAACTCGACCGTGTTCAAATCATAGCCGAGATATTGATTCAGTCGCAGCACGCCCTCTTCGACCTTGTCCAAAACCTCTTTCGGCGCCTGCCAATCGGTTTGATAACGCAAATGATAGGGATGCCGTGGTTCATACGGCATGATGCGAACGTTACGCTGATCGATCGAGTAACAGCGGAAGTACATGTCGAACTTCACTTCCTCCTGCAACATCATGACCAGCTGGCCGGTGTCGTTATAGGTGCGGAAAAATTCGTCGGAATTGTGCAGGCGATAAACATTTTTCCAACCGCCGCCAGCGAACGGTTTGAAAAACGCGGGCCAACCGACGTAGGCGAAAATTTCCTCCCAGTTCATCGGATAAGCCAGGTTGCGAAACGATTTGTCGTTCGTGTCAGGGGGCGGTTGGTTTGAAGGCAGCAACACGGTGCGCGGAACAGCGACGCCAATCTTCGTAGCCAGCGCATTGTTAAAAAACTTCTCGTCGGCGCTCCACCAAAACGGATTGTTCATGACTGCCGTTCCGCTAAGCGCGGCATTTTTCAGCCACGCGCGATAAAACGGCACGTCCTGCGAAATGCGATCGATCACCACATCGTAACCGCACGGCTCGCCCTGGATCACTTTGTCGATCCTGACAAACTCGGCGACGATGTCTTTACCGCCGGTCTTCTGATTTACTCGCTCGACGAATGCCGGCGGAAAGCTGTGTTCCTGGCCAAAGAGAATTCCGATCTTTTTCATAATGAGGCGTCCCCAGATAACGCAGATTTACGCAGATACAGTCGGCAATTGGCAATTGGAAATGTCTAGAACCGTTTCGGATGCCAATCCGGATTTTTCAGGCTGCCCTCGCCTTTGTACTCGAACAATTTGTAAACCGGGGTGAGCAGGATACCCGGGCCTTTCGGGTCGACCCGCACATCGAAGTCGAGTTTGTCGTCCAGGAAGTGAATGTCTCCGTGGCCGACCATTGAAAAAAGCTTACCTGCTACTTCGAGGTCTTCCGTGTGAATCGTTCCGCCCTTGATCGTGAAGCTGGCCGTCGCGTTTCGGGCAATGCTGTATCCAACGCCGGGAATTACCGCGCCGAGGAGGCCGGAAAGCGGACCGAAAACCGGGATCGCGAAGACGTCACCGCTGGCCACGTTCACCTTGCCGGTTCCCTGCATCAATCGCGCGTTGTCGCCGATCCCGGTGAAATCATAAGCGCCGCTTAACTCGCCATGGGCTGTCTTATATCCCCAGTAAAGATCGGTCAGACGCGGAAAGTCCAACGCGTCGACCGCCAACTTCGCCCGGTAATGTTGATCGTCGTGGGCCAGCGAAATGTCGGCGCTTCCGCGGACGTTTCCTGAAAGCAATCCACCGTGAAGGTCGACAATTTGAAGACGATCGTTGGTGAAAAGAAGGCGGCCGTTGATCTTGGAGAACGGCAGTGTTTTACCGAGAAACACGTAGTCCATTCCGGCAGGTCCATCCACGTTGATCTCGAGCCGGGTGCCGGTGCCGCCGCGAAATTGATACACGCCGCTCGCTGTGATTGTCGGCGGCTGATGAAATTTGTAAGGCGCGACCGTCTTCGGCAGATCCGGATCGATCCACCAGGCGACGTCGACGGGCCGCACGTTCGCCTTGATGTTCGAGACCCGAACTTCGTGATTGGCGAAGTCGTAGACAAAAGTGCCGGTGCCGACGCCTTCATCCCGCGTGACGCGAAAGTTTTCGTAAGTAACCGCGCCGTTCGCGAAATGAATTTTCGCCGTCGCACTGTTCATCCACTGACCACGAAACCGGGTGCGATCGAGGGAAATGCTTCCATCGCCCTGCCAGTTTTCCGGCTCCCGATCTTTTCCGCGAATGGCGAGTTGAATCACGGGCTCCCGCGAAAATTCCCATTCGCCCAGAAATTCCTGTATCTCAGGCGAAACAAACGGACGCAGCCCGCCGACGGCGACCGGGCCGTTGACGTTCAACCGAAATTCGTCCGGCGCTTCGAACACCTCGGCGCGCAGCTCGCCGTTTTGATGGCGAACGTGAATATCGCGGATCCAGGTCCGCTCGCCGTCCCACGAGAACTCGGCGCGGCAATCCGACAGCGGGAGGTTCTTATAGGCAAGCTTCTCGGCGGCAACGTGGCCGATAAGTTTTATCTGAGGGTGCGTGCCCGCGAAATTCGCTGAACCGGAAACGTCGATCACCGGCGGCACATTGAAACTTACGTCCGCAAGCGGTTCGCTGATGTCCGCCGCATCGAGCAGTGTCTTGAGATCCAGGCTGCTCCTGGCCTGGAAGTTTCCTTGATTGGTTTGTCGACTCCAATTCGCGGTCGCGGCGAGACCGCCAAGACGGTCGCTCCATTCACATCGCGTGATACTAAGAGTTTGTTCGCTCCACTCCGCCGCGGCGATGAAGTCGCGCATTTCGTAATTTTTCCGTTGCAACACGGCGCCCTGTAACGTCGCCTCGGCGCGCGCGTCTTCGAGATTCGCCAAATCGCCGCTGAATTTTACCTGCAACGAGGGCGGTTCGCCCGGAAAATTGAATTTCTGGAGTTCGGCGACGATCCGGCGCAACAGCGACCAGCGCTTTTCGCGCTCCTCATCCGAGAGTGGCGGCGACGCTTGATAATCCTCGCGCTTGATCAGTTGCCCGGTTGCCGAAATACGAATGCCGCAAAAAATTCCCTCCGCCTGGCTGATGTGAATTTGTTCCGGGGGGAAATAGATGTAGGCGTGAAACTTCCGCAGCTGCGGATGCTCGACTTTTTTTCCGCCAGGCGCTTTCAGCGGCAGAGTGACTTCGGCGTTGCGAATGTCGAGCGCGTTGAGAAAGGGCTGATGATGAAAAAAAGCGGCGTAATTGATGTCGAGCGCGATCTCGCTGATGAAGGCAAGCGTTTCGTTACGGTCCTTGTAGCTGAAAATGCGCACGTCGCGCGCAACCAGGCCACGAAAAGGATCCAGAGTCAGATGACCGATGGAGGCTTCCACCCCGCGCCGGTGCAATTCTTCGACTACCCGCGAACGCCATTGCCCGCGAAAACCTTTGCGCGCCAAATACCACCCACCGCTAATCGTTCCCGCGATCATCAGGACAACCGAGAGCCGCAAAATCAAGTTTGTCATTCGGTGGCGAAACGTCCGCTGCCGATGTTGAGGCGATTCAACAGTCCTGGTTGGCTCGACGGCGATTGGCATTGGTGAGTTAGTACACAGCCACAGATCAACCCAGATTTACACCGATTTTTCTTACCTCCTTTGATCTGTGTTTCATCTGTGTAAATGTGTGGCGATGTCGATTCGTGATCTCCCGGCGATCAACGCCTCGCTGAATGCGGTCAGCACCGTTTTCATTGCCATGGGCTGGTTTTGGATTAGGCGGAACATCTGGCAACGGCATGTGCCGTGCATGATTGTCGCCCTGATAGCGTCGACCGGCTTTCTTATCGGCTACATTACTTATCATGCCTATGCCGGCGAAAAATCATCCGGTTACAGCGGCCTGATCGCGTGGATTTATTTTCCGATGCTGATCACTCACGTGTTACTGGCGTTTGTCACCCTACCGTTGGTGATCGTAACTCTCGTGCCCGTCTTTCAGCGCCGGTGGGACAAGCATCGCCGACTTGGCCGCTGGACGATGCCGATCTGGCTTTATGTGTCGGTCACGGGCGTGCTCGTTTATTTCATGCTTTACCAGTGGTTCCCGCCGTAATAGTGCCAGTCCGGGCTCGGACTCTTGCACTTGGCCGCTAGTTGATGTTTGCTGAAGTAGGCCGCGGCAAGGCACAATCAGACTATGGTGACGATCGCGACATTTAATGAGCCGGAGAAAGCCAAGAGCCTGAAGCAGCGTTTTCAGGAAAGTGGGATCAAGGCGGACATTCACAACGAGGGCCACTTACAGCAGATGGCATTCATGTCCCGCCCAATGGCCAATGCCAAAGTGTTGGTGGACGATTCCGATTTCGAGCGCGCCCAGAATTTAATGATCGAGTGGGAAGCCAGCGATCCCGAGATCGGCGCCGCAATCATCCGTTGCCCGCAGTGCGGGTCGTCGAACATTGAGTATCCCCAAATGACGCGGAAATTTTTGACTCCGGCATTGGTGGCGCTGCTTTGCGCGCTGAAAATCATTCCCAAGGAATTTTATTGCCAGGATTGCCATTATACCTGGAGCAACGAGGAAGAACGCACGATCGGTCGGCTCTGGCACCGGTTCTTCCCGGGAGAAGAAAAAGCGACCTAGTTTTGTCGCGACGAGGCTGGAAATTGGCCGCCGCCGCGTCGAAATTACCGATCGCGTGATTCGATCCGACCCATGAAGTGGCTTTTTGTCCTTTTTCTGGCAATCATCATTTTCGGCGGCGCCGCCTGGTTCGGTTACAACTTCGTCTTCAAGGAAGACATTCAAGTTGCGAAAGAACAACGCGGCGAAGTGACGCCGGAGCCGCGCATCGACCTGACCCTCCCGGAGTACGAGGCAGCGGCCAAGCTGCGGCAGGATGGGAAATTGCCCGAGGCGCGGGCCGCGCTGACCGGGTTCGTCCAAAAATATCCGACCAGTCCGCACGCCGACCAAGCGAAAGATTTGTTGGGCGAAATCAACATCGACATCTTTCTCTCGCGAACGCCGTCTCCCGAAAAAGAGGAATACATCGTTAAACCGGGCGACGTTCTGGCGAAAGTTGCCCGCAAAGTGAAAACGACGCCTGAGTTGATCATGCGCATGAATAACATGAACGGAACGATGCTTCACATCGGGGATCACCTGCTCGTCTCGCATCCCGACTTCGCAATCGTCGTTCAGCGCAAACCGAAATTGCTCGTAGTTCTCAACCACGGCGGATTTTTCAAGCAGTACCACATTCAGGAGGAAAAATTGCCGTCCAAAACGCCGTCGAAAGTTGCCACCAAGGTAGCCGAAGTGATGGCGTGGCGAGACGGTAAACGCGTGGGATTCGGCACCAAGGAATTTATTGGCAGTACGCGCTGGGTCCGCCTCGCCTCGCAAGCCCACACGATTTATGCAGTGCCAGATTCCGCGCATCAAGTCGTCCAGCCGCCTCCCCCGCAGGGAATCGGCCTCGCTGCAGCCGACGTGGAAGAACTAAGCAGCCTGGTGAATAATAAGACCCCGGTCACGATCACCGATTAGCCCGATGGAACTCCAACCGCTCGATTTCGAGAAGCCGATCTTCGAATTGCAACGGCGCCTTCAAGATTTGAAGGAGCATTCACACGAGCACGATGTCGATCTCGATTCGGAGGTTAAGGCGATTGAAGCCAAGTTGCGCGACACCCGCCGCGAGATTTACGGAAACCTGAGTGCGTGGCAACGCGTTCAGATTGCGCGCCACGTGCAACGGCCATTCGCGCTTGATTACGTCGAGCGTTGTTTCACCGGCTGGACCGAGCTGCGCGGCGATCGGCGGTTCGCCGATGACAAGGCGATGCCGGCGGGACTCGCCGCCCTCGACTCCACGCGCTGCGTCGTTATCACTCATCAGAAAGGACGCAATACTAAGGAAAACGTGATGCGCAATTTCGGCTGCGCCCATCCCGAAGGTTATCGGAAAGCGCTTCGACTCATGCAGCTCGCCCAAAAATTCAACTTGCCGGTAATTTCGCTGATCGACACGCCGGGGGCGTTTCCCGGAATCGGTTCCGAAGAACGTCATATCTCGGAAGCGATCGCCGTCAATCTGCGCGAGATGATGAACCTTCGAGTGCCGACCATCGCGGCTGTCATCGGCGAAGGCGGATCAGGTGGCGCGCTCGGTATCGGTGTGGCCGATCGCGTGTTGATTTTGGAGAACGCTTATTACTCGGTCATCAGTCCGGAAGCTTGCTCCGCCATTTTGTGGCGGGACCGAAAGCATGCCGCCGAGGCGGCAGAAGCGTTGAAGCTCACCGCGCAGGATCTGTTGAGGCTCGAAGTTGTTGATGAAGTGGTCGACGAACCGGAAGGGGGCGCGCATCGCGACTACGAAACTGCCGCGTTCAATCTCGGCAGCGCACTCCGCAGAAATTTGGCAAAATTACTTGAAACGCCAATCGACCAGCTGCTGAAGAAGCGCTACAAAAAATTCCGCGGCCTCGGAAATTTCGCCGAATCGAAAACGAATCCCGGACGTTGATAATTTCGTGATGCGATCCGGGAACCGTCGATCTTGGGGATGTTTTGCGGCGATTTTGTTCGCTATCTCATCCGCGAGAGCTGGAACCCGCGCGGATTTCAATTTCAATCGCGACACTCTCGCGTTCGCCAACACCACTGTGTTCGAGTACCACCAAGGTGAAATCGTTTCCCGCTGGGGCAGGAAATCTGATCGCTATACTCGCCGCTGTTTTGTGATGACCCGAACGGTCGAGCAGTTCTACAACTTCGCCCGGTTCGAACCAAGGGCTCCGCGTCTGGGTGAGTCAGAGCTGCAGAAGCGAGTTCGAGCAGTTACCCGGATGCAGCCCTGGCGCGATCCATTGCCGCGGGAAAAGCGGATCGTCTTTCCAGGCTATCACAATTTGCGCGAAATGAGTCAGGCCAACACGCGCCTGATCCAAAGAAACATCGGACTCGGCTGGGTGGCTTATCTCCGACCGGGAAATTTTCGGATGTTCTATCTGCACGACAAACGATACCAGGAAAAAACGCATCGCTTACTGAATCAGGCCCTGGCCCGCGACGAGTTCTTTATCGCCTACCTGTCGGATTATCCAATTCTGCACATCAACCACTCGGTTCTTGTTTACAGACAAGCAAAGCCAACCTCCCCCGACGGCAGCGATCACTATCTCGTTTACGATCCGAATCACACCGACGGTCCGCGGCATTTGGACTGGAGCCCGGTTAAGCGCGAGTTCAGTTTCGAGAAAGATCAGGAATTTGTCGGCGGCTTCACCCGCGTGTTTCAGGTCTACGGCAAAGCGCTTCAGTAACTCGATCAAGCGCGCGGTTGAGGCGGAAACAAGAATCTTAGTGCCGGATCGACTCGTGTCGCCCACGCGCCTTCACTGTGATCGGCGCCTTCGATTTCGTGATAGTGCAAATCTTCGAACGGGTGCCAGCCTTTTTCGATCAATGCCGCGCACAAGGTTCGCGCCCGTTCCCAACCTGGTTCGTGTGTTCCGGTGTCGAGCCAAATCTTCAATGGCGGTTTGTGATCGAGGTCGTTCACCATTTTCACGATCACTTCATTGTCCCACCAAACCGATGGCGACATCGCAATCAGTCGCGTGAACACATTGGGAAACCAAAGACCCAACGAAAGCGTGAGCAACGCGCCCAGCGATGAGCCACCGAGCCCTGTGAATTCCGCTTCCGGTTTCGTTCGATACTGCTTGTCGATATAAGGCTTGAGCTCCTCGATCAAAAAACGCCCGTATCTTCGCGCCCAGCCTTTGCTGCGTTTTTTTCGCTTCGCGTTTGAATCAATCACACCCGTCGTCGGCGCGTACTCATGAATTCGCTCTTCACCGGTGTTTGCAATTGCTACAATAATCAACGGCTCGATCAAATTTTCGCGGACCAGGCGTTGCGCGGTTTCGTCTACACCCCACTCCACGCCCGCAAAGGACGTTGCGGCGTCGAAAACGTTCTGGCCATCCTGCAAATACAAAACCGGGTGGCGTTTTCGCGAAAAACGAGAATATCCCTGCGGCAACCAGACCAGCACGTCCCGTCGATTTCCAAGAATCTTGGACGGAAACTTTCGATGCCGGCGAATGCTGCCGGTGAGCGTGTGTTTGGGCATGGAAAACGAGATGCTTCGTTGAAGATATCCACCTTGTCCACCGCACGTCCGCATTGAATTGCGATTTTTAGGTAGGGGCGATTGACCTCAATCGCCCGTTCTTCCTATTCTCCAACTTCTCCAATGAACGAACGTTACATCCGTTGGTACACACCCTGGCTTAGTCGCGATTTCGAAATGCTCGCCTTCGGCAACGGCGGCGGCCTGCCGTTGATCCTTTATCCAACTTCATTCGGCCGTTACTTCCAGACCAAGGACTTCGGCCTCGTCGGTTCGGTCGCGGATTTCGTCGATGCGGGAAAAGTGACCGTTTACTGTCCGGACGCGATCGACCTGGACAGTTTTTACAACAAAGCGATTCATCCGGCCGATCGGATGAGAACGCACAACGCCTATGAACGAGTCATTGTGAATGATGTTTTCGATCTCGCGCGGCGCGAATGCAATTGCCATCGCGTGGCGGTCTGCGGTGCAAGTCTCGGCGCTTATCACGCGGCTAATGTCGCGTTTCGTTACCCCGACGCGGTCAGCCATCTCATTTCCTTGAGTGGCTCGTTCGACATCAGCGATTTCTTCAACGGCTATTGGGACGACAACATTTATTTTAACAGCCCCTACCAATATCTGCCGAACACGACCGACCCTTGGAAATACAATCACATGGGAATCATTCTCGGCACCGGCGAATGGGACAACACCCGACACGAATCGTATCGGCTTTCAGAAATCCTGAATTCCAGGGGCATCCAGCACTGGCTCGATGACGGGAAATGGCGCGGCCACGATTGGAATTACTGGTGCGACATGCTGCCGCACTATTTGTCGAAGATTACCTGAGCTATTCTCATTAACACCGGACTTTAGTCCGGTCCGGTTGAACGCTCAGACGACAAAGCCGTTTAAACGGCTTACTGACCAGGGTCTGCGATCATCATCGGGCTAAAGCCCCGGTGTTACTGAAATGGCAAAGGAAAAAATTCTCTTGGGCGCGCATATGTCGATCGGCGGCGGCGCTCACACCGCGATCGAGCGCGGCCGTTCAATCGACTGCACCGCGATCCAGATATTCGTGAAGAACAACATGCAATGGTTCGCGCGTCCGCTCACGCACGAAGAAATCCGCGCGTTCCTTGAACATCAACAACGCCGCGAGTTGTTGTCGATTTTTGCCCACGCGAATTATCTGATCAATCTCGCGGCCACGAACCCGCAATTTCTCGCGAACTCGATTCGCGCCCTGTCCGAAGAATTAACCCGGGCCAATCAGCTCGAGCTTCCCTTCCTGGTTTTGCATCCGGGCGCGCACCTCGGCGCTGGCGAGGAAGCCGGTCTCAGCAAAATCGCGAAATCAATCGACCGCGTGTTTCGCAAGATCCGGAAAGTAAAAACGCGGATCGCGCTCGAAACTACCGCCGGCCAGGGATCCTGTCTCGGCCACCGCTTCGAGCAGATCGCCTGCATCATTCAGAAAGTGCGCGAACCGGAGCGGCTCTTTGTTTGTTTGGATACGGCACATGTCTTCGCGGCCGGCTACGACATTGGGAGCGAAGCCGGCGTAAAGAAAACATTTCGCGAATTCGATCGCGTGATCGGATTAGATCGACTCGCTGCGATTCACCTGAATGATTCCAAGTCCGCACTCGGGTCACGAGTCGATCGACATCAGCATATCGGCGAAGGTGAGATTGGTCTCGACGCGTTTCGGTTCATCATGCGCGACCGGCGATTTCGAAAGATTCCGAAGGTTCTCGAGACGCCGAAAGGCAAGGAGATGCGCGAAGACGTCGAGAATCTCAAAACGCTGCGCGGATTAATTGGTAGCGGCGATTCACCGAACCGCCACAAGGCCAGTCCGGTTCGGACCGACTGAGGTCAATCGCCTCTGCCTAACTCAAGAAGCGAATCGTGAACGGATACCGGTAGAATTTGCCTTCGCTGGTTTTAACTGAAGCGATGATCACGAAGACTGTATTCAAAATCCAAAGCGCGATCAGCATTGGAATCCCGATCACCACGATACAGAGGATCCCGGCGATCACGTCGTAGATCAGCATCGAGATCTGAAAGTTGAGCGATTCTTTTCCGTTAGCGTCGATTTCGGGCGACGTATCGCGTTTGATCAGCCACACGATGAGCGGCCCAAGCAGATGGCCAAAGAAATGGAAAAACAATCCGAGCAACGCACTGGCGTGACAAAGCACTGACCATTTGCGGACCTCGGAGGAAGTTGACGCCGCCGGAACCGGTGGTTGCGGCGATGTGGGTTGTGTTTCGTTCATGGATTATCCTTCACGCGCTCGATCTCGGCTCCGAGCTCGCTCAGTTTTTCATCCAAATGTTCGTAACCGCGATCGATGTGATAAACGCGGCTCACTTCGGTGACCCCTTCGGCCTTTAGTCCGGCAAGCACCAACGCCGCAGACGCACGCAAATCGCTCGCCATCACCGGCGCGCCGAGAAGTTGATCGACGCCTTCGATGCGAGCGGTCGCGCCTTCTAATTCCATGTGCGCGCCCATTCGCTTGAGCTCGGCAACGTGCATGTAACGTTGCGGAAAAATATTTTCAGTGATTGAACTCAAGCCGCGCGTCGTGGAAAGCAATGCGCACATCTGCGCCTGCATGTCGGTCGGAAAACCCGGATACGCCTGAGTCGCAATCTCAACCGGCCTCGCCGCTCCGTTTGGTGAAACCGAAACCGCTTTTTCGTCAACGACGATCCGGTAACCGCAATTTTGGAGCGCATTGATCACTGCGGTCAGATGCTTCGGCTCCGCGCGCTTGATCGTCACGCCTTTGCCGCAAATCGCACCGGCCACCAGAAACGTTCCGGCTTCGATCCGGTCCGGAATGATGTCGTGCTCGGCGCCGTGCAATTCCTTTACGCCTTCAATAATGATCCGTCTTGTGCCGGCGCCCTCGACCTTCGCGCCCATTTTGTTTAGAAAATTAGCCAGATCGACAACTTCCGGTTCCTGCGCGGCGTCATCGATCACCGTCGTACCGTCAGCCAGCACCGCGGCCATCATCACGTTGTCCGTTCCGAGGACAGTCGGCCCGAACTTCCCACGCAGGTCGACGACGGCCCCTTTCAGTTTCGGCGCGAAAACTTTGATGTTACCGCCTTCAACGCGGACGGCCGCGCCGAGTCCTTCAAATCCTTTCAAGTGCAAATCGATCGGCCGGTCGCCGATGACGCACCCACCCGGCATCGAAACCGTTGCTTCTTTGCACCGCCCGAGCAACGGTCCAATCACGCAAACCGAAGCTCGCATTTTCCGGACAACGTCGTAGGGCGCGATTGAGTCGATTCTGACGGCGGCAGTCGTAACCGTGCCGCTGGCGCGTTCCACCTCGGCCCCGAGATGCTTCAAAATTTGCAGCATGTAATGCGTGTCGCTGAGGTCGGGAACGCGCCGGATAATGCACGGTTCCTTGGTCAGCAAAGTCGCAGCCAAAATCGGCAGGGCAGAATTCTTCGACCCGCTGATTTTTATCGAACCACTCAGCGGCCGCCCACCGTGAATACGGATCTTATCCATAGCTTGCTAAGAGGAAACGTGCGGTACCTGAATAATCCTTTTTCGACTCAATGTCGTGATAATTTTTTTGACGCAAAAGTTCGCTCAATCCTTCAGCCTGATTGATTCCAATTTCCAGGGCGAGCAACCCTCCAGGATTGAGACACGCCGGCGCTTGCTCGATCAGGCGACGAACCAATTCGTCGCCCGCCGGCCCGGCAAAGAGCGCCACCTCCGGATCGTGCAGCACTTCGCGCCCAAGAAGATGTCGATCATTCATGGAAATGTACGGAAGATTCGCAACGATCAGGTCGAATCTTTCGGTCAAATTCTCGAAGAGATCGCCTTTTTGAAATCGAATTCGCGAACCCAAACCGAGTCGCGCCGCATTTTCCTTTGCGAGCGACAACGCATCTTCCGAAATGTCGACCGCAAAAACTTCCGCCTTTGGAAACCTCGTCGCCAGACTAAGCGCGATAACGCCGCTTCCGGTGCCAACATCGACAATTCTTTCCGGTATCCGGTTTCCGGTCGCCGAAATAACCAATTCCACGAGCTCTTCGGTCTCTGGCCTTGGAACCAACGCACGCCTGTCGATCTCGAACGTTTGTCCGCAAAACTCTACCGTGCCTAACAAATACTGGAGCGGCTCCCCTTGCCCGCGGCGTTTGACCAGTTCTCGGAGCGGCGCCAGCTCGGCTTCCGAAAGGCGTCGCTCGAACTCTAGATAGAGGTCCATCCGCGTCTTACCAAACACGTGCGCAAGCAAGTGCTCGGCGTTTAACCGCGGATTCTCGATCTTGTGCCTTTCGAAATACACCGTGGTTGACTGCAACACCTCCAGCACCGTCTTCGTTTGGTTCACGAAACGGATGATTCCTTGAGTCGTTCTGCTACGTCGGCCGCCTGCAACGTCTTGATCAGCTCGTCGAGGTCGCCATCGATCACCCGATCTAAATTATAGAGAGTCAAGCCGATCCGGTGATCGGTAAGACGATTCTGGGGAAAATTGTAGGTCCTGATTTTTTCTTCCCGACCACCGGTGCCGATCTGGCCGCGACGCTGAGCGCTGTACTTTTCTGCTTCCTCGCGCTGTTTCCGTTCCAGCAAACGCGCCCGCAAAATCGACATCGCCTTCTCCTTATTCTTCAACTGACTTCGGCCATCCTGACAACGAACGATCGTCCCCGTCGGAATGTGCAGGACCTGAACTGCCGAATCGGTTGTGTTGACCCCCTGTCCGCCCGGACCACCCGCGCGCGAAACTTCAATCCGCAAATCGTCGGGCTTCAATTCAATGTCGATGTCTTCCGCTTCCGGCAAGACCGCGACCGTCGCGGTGGAAGTATGGATACGTCCTTGCGCTTCCGTAGCAGGCACGCGTTGCACGCGATGAACGCCGCTCTCATAACGCAGCTTGCGAAAGACCGATTCGCCCGAAACCTTGAAAATCACTTCCTTCAGTCCGCCCAGCTCTGAAGCGCTCGATTCGAGGTCTTCGGCCTTCAAACCGGCAGATTCCGCATAGCGATGGTACATTCTATACAGATCGGCTGCAAAGATGGCGGCCTCGCTGCCTCCCGTTCCGGCCCGAATTTCGACGATCGCGTCCCGGTTTTCGTTTTCATCCGGCGGCAGCAGCCCGATCTGCAACTCGCGCTCGAGCTCGGCAACGCGCTTTTCCAGATCGGGGATTTCGTCGTCAGCCATCGCCGCAATCTCGACATCGCGCGAACTGGCGAGCTCACGATTGTTATCGAGCTGCTTGCGTGCGTTTTCCAATTCGTCCCATTTCGCAAGCAGATCTTTGATGCCGGCGTGTTCGCGCATGATCTCGCTCGCACGCTTCGAGTTGTCGAAAAGCTTTGGGTCGGCAACCTCGCCTTCGAGTTGGTCGAACCGTTCGCGTTTGCGTTGAATGAGAGGCTCAAAGTCCATTTGTTGTAGCCACGGCGCTCCGTCGCCGTGAACAGAAGCGCCTCGACTGAGCGAGGCGGCTACAGGCCAGCTAACCTTTCTTGCCCGAACGCGCGGCCTTGGTGCTGCCGTAGCGCTTGGCGAATTTCTCAACTCGACCAGCCGTGTCGACGAACTTCTGTTCGCCGGTGAAAAACGGATGACAAGCGGCGCAGATACCGATTCTAATGTCGCGTTGGGTAGAGCGGGTATGATACACCGCGCCGCACGCGCAAACCATGTCGGTCTCGTGATATTCTGGGTGAATGCCTGCTTTCATGTCCGAAATTGAGCGCCGAATGTAGCCGCACCGGCGGTTTACGCAAGCAATGAAACTCAAGAACGCACTGCTCGAAAAATGGGTGGAAATTCTGGCCCAAAAAGGCGACGCGCCGGCCATTTTCAATACCGCTGGCGAAGTGGTCCGGACGTTTCGGCAAATCGACGGTCGCGCGGGCGACTTCGAACGAAAAATCGGCCATCTCCAGCCGGGCAGCGTCATTGCCGTCCAAATCGGGAATCACGAAGAGTGGCCGTCAATTCTGGTCGGAGGTTTGCGGCGCGGAGTGGTCGTTCTTCCGCTCGAAAAATCGATCAGCGATCAACAGCGCGATGTCGCGCTGAAGACTTGTTACGCGTGCGGGATAGTGGAAGACCCGGAAACGGTGCGCAAGATCGACAATGAACGGCCGAATTGGGGAGCGAACACTCCGTCGCTCCTGAAACTAACTTCGGGAACAACTGCTGCGCCGCGCGCAATTCGGTTTCGCAGCGAACAGTTACTCGCAGACTGCGACCAGATCTGTGACATGAAAGAAATTTCCGATGCCGACCTGAACTTCGGGGTGATTCCGGTCTCGCACTCTTACGGATTTAGCAACCTGCTTACGCCGTTGCTCGCGCGCGGAGTGCCGATGATCCTAAGTCACGACCGAACTCCGCGTGCCGTTCTGGACGATCTCGCGCGAACGAACGCGACCGTGTTCCCGGGAATGCCGGTCTTTTATCAAGCATTTTGCGAAATGGAAAATGTTCCGGCGCTGCCAAAACTTCGCCTTTGCATCTCCGCTGGCGCGCCCCTGCCACTCACAATCGCGAAAAAGATTCAGGAGAAATTTGGATTGGCGATCCATTCGTTTTACGGCGCGTCCGAATGCGGCGGAATTTGCTACGACTGCGAAGGAGCCGGGGAGGTCGAGGGTTACGTCGGCACGCCGATGCACGGAGTTGACCTTGAAATAATCGATCCGAACGCCGATTCAAGCCAGGTCCGAGTTCGCAGCGCCGCATCCGGCGACGGCTATTTTCCCGAATCGGATGACGAGAAACTCGGCAATGGAATTTTTGTTCCGGACGATCTGCTCGCGCGCGCCGGCGACGGATTCAAGATCGTGGGTCGCGTTTCGGACGTAATCAATGTGGCCGGGAAGAAAGTCAGCCCGGCCGAAATCGAAGAGGCGCTGATGCGCTTTCGCGGCGTTCGTCAGGCCGTTGCGTTCGGGCGGCAATCGACCGTACGCAACGAGGAAGTCGTTGCCTGTGTCGTGGGGAATGCCGATCTCGAAGAAGCTGTTCTGCTGGAAGCTTGTCGAAAATCGCTCAGTGCGTGGCAGGTCCCAAAGCGGATTTTCATCGTCGACGCCATTCCTACGAACGAGCGCGGAAAAATTGGCCGAAAAGAGTTGGCCCGCCGGTTCAGCGCCTGATCCCGCCACGCCGGTCCGAAAATGGCCAACTGACCGCCCGTGCGGTCGGACCAAAAACCCTTTGTCATTTGCTCAGAAGCGGGCATTGCTACGGAGAGAACAGCAGCGCCTCTCCGACTGGAGATCAATGAAACAGAAGAAATCAAAACAAGCGACGCGGATACTGGTCCTGGAACCGGACGAGCAACTGACTTCGGCAATTATGACGGCGTTGGAGCAGGCCGCGCCGGACGCGTTAATCGAACTGACTCACAATCTGGAGGAAGCGCAGAAGATCGTTCTCGGAGTGAAACCGGATTTGTTCGTTCTCGACGTTGATGCGACGCATGACCTTGGTCAGGACTTTCTCTACGATCTCCGAACCAGCCATCCGAACGCGCGCGCAATTATTTTAACCGGCGCGCACCTGCCGGAACAGCGGGAGCACGTTTCAAGTCTCGGCGCGATTCATTTTCTCGAGAAACCTCTGACCCAGTGGGACTTTGTCGATCTGGTCGAGCATTTGCTGAAACCGCCGGCTGCAGCCAGCGAGAAATTTGAAGGCACGCTGCGCGATCTCCAGTTCACGGACATCATTCAACTCAAATGCATGAGCGGCGCGACGTCCGTGGTGGAGTTCACCCGGCCGAACGGCGAAAAGGCGCGCGTCTTTTTTGAGAACGGCCAGGTCCGGCACGCCACTGCGCCAGGCCGTCAGGGGCTGGCGGCTTTCAACGAGATCGTGCGCTGGAAAGGCGGGACCATTTCCGAAGTGACCGGGGCCGGCCCAAGCCCGCGTACGATCGAGATGGACTGGCAGCATTTGTTGATGGATGCGGTCAGGCAGGCGGACGAAATGCCGGCGGCATCAACCGACCGTGTGAAAAGCAGTGCGAAAAAACTGTTGGTGGTCGACGACAGCCTGATGCTGCTCAGTTTCGTAAAAGACGTTTTGCTAGACGCCGGTTACGCGGTGACGTCCGCGTCGACCGGTGAAGAGGCATTGCGAGCGGCGCAATCCGATCTGCCGGACCTGATCCTGCTGGATTTCATTCTGCCGGACATGAAAGGCAACGACGTTTGCCGGCGCTTGCTCGAAAATCCGGGAACGGCCGGCATTCCCGTAGTTTACATGTCGGGCTATGGCGCGGAGCTTCAGGCAAGCCAGGGCCAGAATCCGAATGTTATTGGGTTCTTGAATAAACCGTTTACTTCGGATTTGCTTACTAAAACTGTAGAGACTCATATGCCTGGACAACCGGACGAGCCCCAACCAACTCACCCACAGGAACAGGAGCAGCCGCAGCCGGCCGAACCCGCTCGCTCGGTGGAGGCCGATTTTCCGACGGAACCGGAGCCGGCGTATCAAGAGGCGACCGAAGTTGGTCCCGAAATAACGCAAGCCGCAGAGACTCCGTGGTGGGCACCTGCGCCGACGACGCAACCCGAAGCGCCCGCCGTTTTCGAACCGGCAGCGGAACAATCACCCGCTCCGGATGAATCGGTCACCAGCGGAATACTCTTTTGCGGCGACACCCAGTTTTTTTCTCTGAACCGCGCGCTCCAAATTATCGCCACTCAAAAATTGAGCGGCACACTGCAACTTTTTTGGGACAAGTCACCAGTCGAACTTCTCGTTCAAAACGGACAAATTCTTTTTGCCACTTCGCGCGATCCAGAATTGTACTGCCCGGAAGCACCGGTCACACTGAGTAATGTCGATCCTGACCGGATTGCTGCGGCCCGCCTGCAACAACAGCAAACCGGTCGTCCGCTCTTTGTCACTCTGATGCAGGAGAATTTGATTTTGCACGAGCCGGCGATGCAACTCGTCCAGCATCACGGACAGCAACTTTTCGCTCAACTCTGGAGCGCGCCGGGTGTCCGCTTCTCGTTTCAACCAGGCAACCTTCCGGATTTCGCGACTCTTTTCCCCGGCGACTCCGATGTCGATCAATGGGCGCTGGCCACGTTGCGTTTCGTGCAATTCCCGCAGCTCAGCAGCCACGCGTATTACGATCCGACTTCCATTCCGGCCTACACCCGCGACGGATTTGAGCGGATCCAAAATCTTCGCCTGACGGTGGCCGAAGCCCAGTTCGCATCGCAGTTCAACGGCGCTCGATCGGTCCAGCAGATAGCCAAAAATCTGCGAATCGACTTAAAATTTGCGAGCGTGACGCTTTTCCGGTTTCTCGCGCTTGAAATCGTCGAATGCTGGTCGCCCACTCCTACCGGCGGGCAGGACAAAAAAGGTATTTTTCAGAAACTCGGTCAGGCCATCGGCCTCGGCGAGTAACGCGTTGACGAGGGAAATTTCGGGGTCCGATGAAAAAGACTCTCGTGGTCGATATCGGCGGCACTCACGTGAAGCTGATGATGCAACGGAACAAACGCCGGGAGTTCGATTCCGGACCACGGATGGGACCGAAGGATTTTGTCAAACGCCTTAAAGCAAACATGCGGGACTGGAAGTTCGAGAATATCTCGATCGGCTTCCCAGCGCCGATCCGTGATGGCAAAATCATCCGTAACCCCAAACATCTGGGCAAAGGCTGGCTGAATTTTAATTTTCGCAAGTCGTTAGGCAAGCCGGTGCAGGTGATCAACGACGCAGCCATGCAGGCGCTCGGAAGTTATCACGGCAAGAGGATGTTATTCGTCGGGCTCGGGACCGGGCTCGGTTCGGCCCTGTTGCTGGAGAATCTGTTGCTCCCACTTGAACTCGGTGACCTTCCCTATCGTGATCGCGATATTATCGAAAATTTTCTCGGCATTCCGGGAGTCAAACGACTCGGCCTCAAGAAATGGAAACGCGAAGTAATTTTCGCAGTTACTCAATTAAAGAAATCGTTCATCGCCGATTACGTGGTCTTGGGCGGCGGCAACGTGCACCGTTTTCGCCGGCTACCGAAGGGCACCGAGCGCGGCAAGAACGAAAACGCTTTTCTCGGCGGGCTGCGTCTTTGGGAGAAAAATCCACGCACCGGCAAACGGAAATGGCAGATCAGGTAAAATAAACATCAGCTCGCGCGGGTCATTGTGCTGATCGTCGCGCCGGCCTTTGACGGCCATTACCTTTCCCACGAGTGCTGGCCGGGCTTGTCCCCGAGGGAAGCGCGCATTTTCTATGGAAAAGAGAAGTGGCAGCTGCTCTCGAACGAAGGTTGACCACCAACGGAGCGAAGTTGACTGTAGTGAACTGATCGGAAAGACTCTTCGTAAGCGCAACAACAGGAGGAAGAACCCATGAAGATCGGCGAAACAGCACCTGATTTCGAAGCGGAAACAAGCGAGGGCCGGATCAAATTCCACGACTGGGTTGGCAATTCCTGGGCGGTCCTTTTTTCGCACCCGAAAGATTTCACTCCTGTGTGCACAACCGAGCTCGGTTACATGGCCAGAATCAAACCGGAGTTCGATCGCCGGAACGTGAAGATTATGGGACTCTCGGTCGATTCAACCGGGGATCACAAAGGATGGGCCAAGGACATTGAAGAAACGCAGGGTCACGCGCCGAATTATCCGATCATCGGCGACGCCGATTTCAAAGTCGCGAAACTTTACGGCATGTTGCCGGCCGATGTTGCCGGTGACGCGAAGAAGCGCACGCCCGCGGACAACGCAACGGTTCGCAATGTTTACGTCGTCGGTCCCGACAAGAAAATTAAGCTGATCCTCGTTTATCCGATGACGACCGGCCGCAACTTCGACGAAGTCTTGCGCGTGATCGATTCGCTGCAACTCACGGCGAAACATCAAGTGGCGACTCCGGTGAATTGGAAACCGGGCGACGATGTAATTATTGCCGGTTCCGTTTCCGACGAGGAAGCGAAGAAGCGTTATCCGCAAGGTTGGAAGGCGCCCAAGCCTTATATCCGGATCGTGCCGCAGCCGCAGTAAAAGGCTCAGCCGAAAAGAGCGGCGGTCAGGTTAGAAACGTCGAACGCCCGACACAGAACGCCCAATGCCGAACTGGCTTAGTCTGAATTCAATATTGGGCGTTCAGCGTTCCGCATTTTGCCGTAGATTCGCTGAATATTTGAGTCATCTCAGCGTGTCCAATGTCCGAAACGTCGCGTCTAAACTGGCGTTGCAACCGCGCTCCAATGCCAATGTATCGAATGTGTAAGTCTTCCAGCACCGTCATTTAATCACACATATCGAGGGTCTCGCCCCAAGCCCTACGAAACTTTGCCGCTTAACGCGACTGGATAACTGTTCGAAACCGTCGGTCTAACCAAGTCATGGCCTTTTCTCAACCGACGCCGCCGGACCTAGCGCTGCGTTGATCTCATGACCGATAAGCCATTGTCTCGCGCTCGCATCGTCGCGGACGTACGCATCGAGATACGCCGTCGTTGTTTTCGTGATCAGCCCATGAAAGCGGTCGTCATTCGGACTTTCGCTCGGGCGCACATGGCGGGCAAATGTCATGTGGTCCGCGCCAACGAAGTTTACGAAGAATGCCGCTGCGCCTGATGTGTGGTCGAACGGAATGCGCCGGTCCGCTGCGCGCGTATCGCCGATGGGACTATCGTCTTGCGTCCCTGTCAGGTACAGCACCGGAATGCCTATGGTAGAGAAGGCGGACGTGTCGTGTCGCTGACCCTTTGCTACGGGCGGACTCATAACGATCGCCGCTTTCACGCGCGGGTCCGCCAGCGATATGTGCGTCGGGCCGACTCCTTCGCCAGCGATTGCGAGAGTAGTCCAAGCGCCGAAGGAATGCCCGGCAACAGCGATTCTCTTGCTGTCGAGTCGTCCGCTCAAAGGATTACCCGTTTGTGAGTTGAGTTGCAAAAGTTGCTCGATTGCGAAACTAACGTCCCGTGGCCGATTGAGCGCATTGTCCGGTTTTGCCACCGCCGCCTCCATGCTCGCACGAACCTCGGCGAACGGTTTGCCTTTCCAAACCGAGTCGTCACTGCCCAAGTGTTGCACGTGGACTGAAATGTAGCGGCAGCCCGCCCAATATCGGCCGAGATACTCGTAACCTTCGCGCGTCCCACCGAGCCCGTGTGAGAAAATAACAATCGGCAAAGGTCTTTCGCCCGAAGTAGGATAATAAATCTGAACTGGGATGTCGCGGTTGCGGGCAGAGTCATGCCAGATGTAACGAACGATGGCGACTTCAGCGCTTGGTTGCGTTGGCACATATGTCGCGGTAACACGAATTGAGAAGCCCAGCAGCAGCGCACACGGGACGCTCACGCCACGTAACAACCGAGTGCTCATGCAGATTAAGACGTTTTTCGAACGTCAAAGGTTACAGGTTTCGCCAGCAGCACAAAATGACATGCATGAGGCCTAACGAGATTAAGCTCAGTCACCGCTGTCGATAACGAGCTGTGCTACGAATTTTAATGTTGAATCTGTCATGTGAAAATTTGATTAACGGTCAGCGGTGGCTGCAGCGCTTGGTTAGGCCGAATTCACGCTAAGGTCGCCCCGCGCTAAGCGCACAGTTTCTCTCCCCGATTTCGTTAGCCTGGTCGGGAGAAAAGCGATCAAGCCCGTAAGCAGCACGAGGTCGAGCCAACCGAACCAATCGCCGAAACGGGTGTACGCGGTGTTTTCGTGGACGACTGGAATCGAACCTACCATCTCCGCGAAAGGGAGTTCTTGCGTGGTCCGCTCTCCCAGCACGCGTCCACGGTTGTCGCTGAGGGTGAGAAGGCCTTGTTTAGCGGCGCGTGCGATGCTGAACCCACCTTCGACGCCGCGCATGATCGCCATGCGGCTGTGCAGCCACCGATCCACGGTGAAATCCCATGAGGGCACCAGCATGATCGCTGCGCCATCGGAGCCGTATTGCCGACTCAGCAACGGGAAGTCCATGTCCTTGCAAATGGTAAGTGCGGTCAGCCCGAGACTGAGAGAGAGGAGTTTCCGATCGGAACCGGGAGTATTCCCGCGCTCGAAAACCGGCACAAGGTGATGCTTATCATATACGGCAATCAAATCGCCGCTGGGCGCGAAAAGCCGCGCTTGGTTGAAGATCTTGTCGCCAGTGCGATGATCGATGCCGTAAACGAGATAGAGTTGATTGCGCCTCGCGGCCGTGGCGAAGATCGCATCCGCCTCGGACACGGCTACGTCGGAGAGAGAGGCGATCTTTTCTGGAACGACGACGACCGCTGCGCCGCGAGCGGCCAGAGCTTCGATGCGATCGGCGTATTTCCGCGCGAGTTCGATCCCTGTTTGATCTTCGCGCGGAAAGATATTGTCTTCTAAATCAGACGAGATAAGACCGATGTTCACGGATTTCGAAGCAGGGACGGATTCGGCCCGCCATGCGCCCCACCCGAGTAGCGCGGGAAAAAGGAGCGCAAACGCGAGCAGCAGACGCCAGCGGTTCTGCGTATAAACAGCGGCAGCGATTGAGGCCGAGAAAAGCAACACCACGAAGCTGATTCCCCAGACGCCGGTAAACGCCGCGAGTTGCACCACGGGCAAAAAATCGAGCTGGGTGTAAGCGAGATTTCCCCAAGTGCCGTTCGCGCTTAAGCTCGCCAACGTAAATTCGAACGCCACCCATGCAGCCGGAAAAACAAGCGCCGCGGCGATGGGTTGTTCTCGCAACATGAAGCGGCGGAACAAGATTACAGCGGCGGCAAAAACAAGTGCCGGAACAGTCATAGCCACGATGCATATTGCCAGCGGTAGAGAGACGGTATGCCGCAGATAGCTCCAGCTGTTAAGGCCTCCGAAAGAGAAAGCAAAGAAGGCCGAGATCGAGGCAATCGAGAAAGGGAGGCGCGGCGCAACGAGCAGGACCGGCACCGGCGCAATCCATAAGTACACCCAATGCGGGCGCAGTCCCGTGCCAAACCAGAAAAGCATCGCGGACAAGAACGTTACTGCGATAGCTAGGAGTTTTCGCTTCATCAGTTTCAGATGCTGCATCTAACGAGAAACAGATAAGCCACGGCACGGCGTCGTGGCAAACACACTGAAGTCGCGTCGCAATGGGGACGATGGCTTCATCGACTGGTTAGGCCGAGCTGGATCCGCCCCGTCGATATCGACCGAGAAACAGTTCGGGAACCAGGTGAAGCCTATGGCTCCGATAACTGTTCCGACGCCGATCCAGGTCCGCCCGGAAGGAGGAGAACAGTCGAATTTTTGAGTAGCAACCGCGTCCTAAACCGGTTCAAAGGGTGCTCGGCAGGAACTTCTCCTTAAGACGTTAGGGGCGAGCAAACCCAAGCTGGCGCGATGTAAGTTCACGGGAGAGTTGTCCCACTTCAAGAATGAACGTTCAGCGGTCTTATCTCATAAAGCATGAATGCGTGGCCGGCGCGCCGGGTTGGGCTCTGCCTGACGAAGCACCTCGCGAGTTATTGGCGCGACATCCCCGTAACCGCTGAGAACATAGCGGATCATATATAGTACGGGATTCCCTTCGCTCCAATAGAAGTAAGCATGTGGCACTTGCCCGGTTCGATCGCGCAGATATAGCAGAAACGCGGCTATCCCGTTTGCGACAGCTGCGCTTTCCGCGCGCAGCACTTGATGGGGTTTGGACACGGAAAAAGCTCGAATCCGAAAAAAATACTCAAATGTTCCGGAAGATCCGCCTGTTTCGCGATGATTTGAAAATGTCCAATGTCCAAAATTACCGTCGGCCGCAGCGTTTGGTCAGGTCTACCCTAACATTTATCGCGAAGCCCGGCGCCTAATTGACTTTTCGCGCAAATACTTAGGCGTTGGGCGTTTTCTTCCCCTTTGGTTTCGACACTAATATCGTTCTCATATTGTCGCTGAAGGACAGCGGCGCTATAATGAAGACGTTTACGCCTTGGGTGGTCCGCTCTTGTTCATGAAGGGCGTGAACAAGTCGATCGGGACTGGAAGAAACGTCGTGGTGTTATGCTCGCTGGAAATCTCCCGCATTGTTTGCAGGAAGCGCAGTTGCAATGCGATCGGCTCCTTGCTCATCATCGCGGCGGCCTGCACCATTTTTTCCGCCGCTTGAAATTCACCCTCGGCATTGACGATCTTTGCGCGGCGCTCGCGCTCGGCTTCGGCCTGCTTGGCCATCGCGCGCTTCATCGTGTCGGGCAGCGCCACGTCCTTCACCTCTACCGCCGTGACTTTGACGCCCCACGGTTCGGTTTGCCGATCGATGATCTCCTGCAACTTCAGGTTGATCGACTCGCGTTGCGAAAGCAGGTCATCCAAGGGGGCTTGGCCGAGCACGCTGCGCAGCGTGGTCTGGGCAATCAGCGAAGTGGCTTGCAGAAAGTTCACCACTTTCACGACCGCGGCTTCCGGATCGACCACGCGGAAATAAACAACCGCATCGACCGTGACCGGCACGTTGTCACGCGTCATTACCTCCTGCTTCTCGACGCTGATCGTCACGACACGCAAATCCATTCGCACCATTCGATCGACGATCGGGATGAGGATAACCAGCCCCGGCCCCTTCGCGCCGAGTAATTTTCCGAGACGGAAAATGACTCCTCGTTCGTATTCGCGCAGGATGCGGATCATTTGGGGCAGGATGATCACGCCAAGGATGATAAAAGGTACAACCAAACTAATTAACGGTAATGACATGGCTTTATTTTCCCTGGTTTTTTACTTTTAAAGTTAATCCTTGCACCGCTGCAATCTCCGCTACTTCGCCTTTTTCGATAGCTGTATCGCTGACAGCGTTCCAATACTCGCCTTCGATGAAAATCTTGCCGCCGCGCGAGTCGATTGGCGTCAATGCGGTGACCGTCTTGCCAACCATAGTTTCCGCTCCAGCCTTCACCGGCATGAGTTGCGCTCGCAAACCTTTTCCGATGACGAAAACAAAAAACGCCGCCGTAACCAGCGTTGCTGGAATAATGTAGCTCAGAGATAAACGAAACAGTGGATCAGTTCGATCAAAAAGCATGAGCGAGCCGATTAAGAACGAAATGATTCCGCTCATCGTCAGGACGCCATGTGTGGGGGCATAGACATCAAAGATGAAGAGCAAGAGTGCGAGCCCGATCAACACCAGTCCCGTCACGTTGACCGGCAGGATCGCTGCCATATAGAGCGCAAGGACCAATGCAATCACGCCAACCGCGCCCGGCAGGATCGCTCCGGGCGTAGTCATTTCACCGATAATTCCGTAGATCGCGATGAGCATGAGAATGAACATGATCTCAGGTCGCCAGATCTTTTGGAATACGCGTTCGGACGCCGACATCTTAATCTCGGAGACTTCCGCGCCTGCGGTTTTGAGGGTCATGCCATCCACCTGGCGGCCGTTCAATTGCTTTAACAAATCCGGCAAATCGACAGCGATCAGATCGATGACTTTTAACTCGAGCGCTTTCTCTGCGCTGATCGATGCACTCTCGCGCACCGCGGATTTGGCCCAATCGACATTGTGATGGCGCTTGGTCGCGATCGCTTCGATGTAGCTCACGGAAAAATTCTCGATCTTCTGTTTCATTGTGTCGTCCGGCTTCTGTTCCCCGCTGGTGGGATTACCACCCAGCGTGACCGGATGCGCAGCACCAATTGTCGTTACTGGCGCCATTGCCGCGACGCTGGCGGCAATGGTAATGAAACAACCGGCACTGGTTGCGGTAGCGCCGGTCGGAGCGACGTAAACCACCACCGGTACCGGCGATCCCAAAAAGCTTTGTACGATCGTTTGCGTCGAATCGAGCAACCCGCCCGGCGTGTTGAGTTGAATGACCAGACACTGTGCGTGCTGTGTGTGGGCTTCATCGATGCTTCGCGAAATATAGCTCGCCGTCGCCGGACCAATAGCTCCATCGATTTTGATGAGACAAACCTTCTCCGCCGCGCCCGCAGCCGCACACACGAGCCAAAAAACCAAGCATGTTGACGCAGTTTTCATCCGACCCGCCACGTAAACTATCATGTCCCTGGGCGATCTCTACTTTCCGGAATGCGGAATGGCGAACGACCAGATTCAGCGCCCCTAGTTACAGAAGATTGAATCGAAGGCAGTCATATTTCCGACAGCTGATTTCTCAGAAAGAACCTCTATCGGGAATTCCAACATGGACGTGCAATCCCCAGAATTTGAACAGCTCGGTGTCGAACGCTTTCACGAGTAGATTCTAACGAGACACAAGATCAGCTACGGCTACGGACGCCGAGGCTGAATTGAAACCAAGATAATGTAATCATCGTCAAAGGTAAACGCGGTACGGGTAGCGGTAGTGGCTCAATTTGAAATCTAGTGTACAACCCACGCGAGCGTCACGCCGACCAGGCCTATCGCAAATACGACACTGCCTAGTTTGGGAGAAACGCCAAATATCCAGAGACCAATCCCCGTGGCCATAAAGATGAATCCCAATATTGCTGGCGCACGTCTTCGCAGGAAGCCCATCATCGCAATTCAAATTGAGCCACGACCCGAGCAGCGGTTAGCTTGCATCGACTGGTTAGGCCTCTGGCGCGATCTTCACCCAGTCCGCTAGCTCTTCAGGGACGCCAAGCTCGGAGGGATCAATTCCGCCCGGAAGCGAGAAGGTGTGACCGCCAGCTAGATTTTCGGCCGCTTGCTGTGCTGTGGCGTAGCTTCCAAGACTCTGTTCCTGGAAGACTGGATGGAAATGCCCGTTGTGTTCCGCAATGTAAAACGCGCCAGCAGGGGTTTCGTAAAGGTATAATTTTCGCATGGGAAAGAGGTCTAACGAGAAAGAGATAAGCCACGTCGGGGTATCATGGCAAGCACTCTGGGGTTTTCCCGCAATGGGGGCGTTGTCTTCATCGGCTGGTTAGGGGGCGCTCCCATCAAGTTGTCTTTCCTGCGGGAAAAAGGTCGCGGCCGTGATTTCGTACACATAACTGTCTTGGCCGCCCGCATCCGGCCCACGCGTTACGCGAACTGCACCGATCTTTTCTACAGCGCGTTGCGAGCGGATGTTCTGGACGCCAACCAGAAACACGACGCACCTTACAAAACGGAAAGCGTGTTCCAACATGAGCCGTTTCATGTCGCAGTTGTAAGCGCCGCCCCAGTATGACCGCACCAGGAATGTCCATCCGATCTCGACTTCGCTTCGCTCCTCGTTGTAAGCGTGAAAGCGCGACGATCCGATTACTCCTCGGGTCTTAAGATCTATGGCGATCAAGGCACCGCCAGACGCCAGCGATTCTTGAAAAAACAATCGGAAAGTCGGCTCTTCGTAACGATTTCTGACTGGGTGCTGCTCCCAAATGAGCGGATCAGCAGCAACCGCGTAGAGGTCTGCAAAATCTTCCGCTCGGAGTGGCTTGAGTTCAACAAGTTCGCCCTTAAGGAGCGGCTGATAATCGAATTTCATCATGTTTATCCCGCGGTTCCAGCCCACCGCTTAACGAGACAAAGTTGAGCTACCGCCACCGAGAGCGAGCGTGGCTTCGACTGAAACTGTTGTAATCATCTGAAACATGAACACGCGCGCCGGGTGGCCTCCGGCGCTTGGTTAGATTTATCCGTTTTCAATCAAGAATGATTCGCTCGGGTGCCGCGCATTGGACGACTTTCCACTCGCCCTTAGTGCGCTGTACATCGAGATCCTTTTACAGCTGTTGCTGAGCGTGTGTAGCCGACATTCGATTATCATTACAGAAACGCGTGAACCACTTCACGCGTGCGCTGCAACAGCGGTTTGCCCCTGAGTTTATCTAACTCGCTCTCCGCAAGTCGCCATACTTTGGAATTATTCGGCAAAACTCGGGTCGGTTGGGGACAAATCGAAATATAAGTGGGGGTTTCGGTAAGATTGAAATCTACAAATCGCTGCACCGGAAAGTTACTGAACTCACTTTCTGATTTCAGATAGTCAGAGGCAGCGGATCTGGCAACCTCGCCAGCCAATTCCACGAGTTGAACGTCCGTTAGCGCGGAAACCTCTCGGCGTTTTCCATTAGCGCCGGACCTTAAAGCCGTATCGTTGATTTCGATAAGTAGGTTTGCTGTCTCTTGGGGTGAAGCAAGTGCGTGAGCGTCAAATGCAAAGGCGATGTGAGCGAAAAAGCAGTAAGGCTTCATGAATTTAAGCTGATCGCCATTAGTCAAAGGAATGGCGGGTGCGGCGATATAGAAGTTTCGCACTTTTTGAGCGACTTGCCACTTCGTCATCTTGTCAGCCGTCTCAAAACCCACGATCCGTTGGCCGAGATTCTGTTCATGGAAATATTTTCGTAGTTCCCCCTTCGCCTCCCCCGGACCAAAGATAAAAACCGATTCCGCCCCACGGACTTCCGACAAGATCTCCCTATAATAATTGGCCAGGTGCCCCTTGTATCCTCTTTCTCGTCGATCAGACGCAGGCACCATCCGCGTCTCAAAGCGGTGTTTAGATAGCGAATCGTCCGAGCGTCGAAGCTGCTTTTCGACACTTGATTTGATTTGTTTTGTCTCTTCCCGGTCTTGCGACAGAAACACGATATTTGCTTCTCTATGGTCAATCCAGATACCCACTTGTGTTTTCATTGTTTTTTTCTATTTGGCTTTCGGCTCTTTCTTCAGATGGCTAGTAGCGCCCCCTTCGCTTTTCCTGCCCCCAACAGGCGCAGGCCATTTAAAATTACGACGACGGTGCTTCCCTCGTGACCGATGACGCCAGCGGTAAGATTAATTTTCTCCGACAGCGCTGAGACGATAAGGATAAGAATGACGCTGAGTGAAATTGCGATGTTCTCACGAATTATTGACCTAGCGCGTCGACTCAATCTGACCGCTTGCTCGATGTTTTCGATCTTATCGTGCATTAGGATCAGGTCCGCTTGCTCGAGCGCTGCATCAGAGCCGCGCGTCCCCATTCCAATTGAGACATCCGCAGCCGTGAGACTGGGCGCATCGTTGATGCCGTCGCCTACCATAGCCACTTTCTTCCCGGCTGCGCGCCAGTCATGGATGCATTGCAGTTTCGCTTGCGGGTTGAAATCTGCGCGCACATCTGCAATTCCAACTTGCCTGGCCACGACCTCCGCTGCATCGGGCCGGTCGCCCGTGAGCAGCGCCACTGACAAACCGCGATCCTTGAGAAAGTCGACCACACCTTTGGCTGCCGGCCGGACTTCGTCGCGAAGGTAGATGACGCCGAGGGCCTGAGCACCGGCAATCCAGATTTCTGCGTCGCTGCCCGATGCGGATGCCGGTAGTGCGATGCCGTGATCACGCATCAATCTCCGGCTCCCCATAAAAACCCTCGTGCCATTGACGGAAGCTTCCATTCCCAAACCGGACACATTGAGAAAGTCCGTCGCTTCGATTGGTGGCAACGCACGTTGCTCAGCTTCGCGAGCAATCGCGCGCGCGAGCGGATGCGTCGAAAAGCGAGCGACTGATGCCGCAATCTGAAGGAGCGAATCTTCAGATTGAGAATCGAAGGCATTGATTCTTGCGACAATCAGCGAGCCCTTTGTCAGCGTCCCCGTTTTATCGAAAGCAAACTGAGTGACGCCAGCGAGGTTTTCGATTGCCACACCGCCCCGGAACAAAATGCCCTGGCGTGCGCCGGCCGCAATGGCAACGAGAATTGCCGACGGAATCGATAACACAAGCGCGCATGGTGATGCGACCACCAACACGGTCATCGCCCGATAAAATGCGTCGGCCGAGGATCGTTGCTGCAAAAGCAGGATGGCAAACACGACTGCGGCCAGGGAAAGCGCGACCCAGGTGTAGTAACGACTGAAAGAATCGGTGAAGCGTTGCGCGGGGGCTTTTTGTTGTTGTGCTATTTGGATGAGAGAGAGAATGCGACTGAGAGCGCTCTCCTCCAGTTCGCGAGACACGCGAATAACAGCTGTACCATCTATGCTCAGCGTGCCACTACTCACCGAATCCCCAAGGCGTTTTGCCGTGGGAATCGCCTCGCCAGTCAAAGCAGATTCGTCCGCAGAGGTTGCGCCTTCGATCACGATTCCATCGACAGGAAAGAGCTCGCCTGCCTTAACGAGGAGTTCATCGCCACGCTCGACCTGCTCAACGGGCACTTCGATCCAGGCATGATCTTTCCGACGCAGTGCTTGTTTCGGAGCCGTCTCTAATAATGAGTCGATCGTCTTGCGCGTTCGATAATTGGCGAACTGTTCGAGCGCGTTGCTAAGTGAAAACAAAAACAATAGCGTCGCGCCTTCGGTCCATGCGTTTACGAAAAGCGCTCCTAGAGCGACGGCGATCATCAAGAATTGGATGTCGATTTCGCCGTGCTTGAGCGCGCGCCAAAGATCCTGTGTCGCAAACCAACCCCCAGTGAAATAGGCAATCGCAAAAAGGGGCGTAACCAGGAGTCCACCGAATCCAACGCGTTGGAGCAAAAAACCGCTCAGAGTGCTGAGCCCGCAAATTCCCGCGAGCAAAAGCATGAAACGAAAATCTCGGATAGTCGCTGGCGGAACGGGCCGATTTCGCCATCTCGGCAGCAAGATGCGCTTCCAAATTAGTCGGGGCTCGTGCGCCGGATGCGGACGATGAAACTCCTCGACGTGGTCGTTGAGATGATGCCGATGGAAAAGTTGGGAGAGCTCGTCCGAGTGAATGGAAATGTCCCATGCGCCATCAAACTCGCGGCGCACAGCGCGTTGAATCAGCGCCAAGCGTTCCGGCGAAGGTGGACCGTAAAACCCAATGCTAATTTTGCCGGAGTGCGTATCGACCCGGAGCTGTTTGATCTCCGGGTCTGTTTCGAACAGCCGGGTCACTCGCGAATCAATAGATGGCGAATTCATCCCATCGCTCCGGGTCCTGAATCGTCATTCCCAATTCCGCGCACTTTATTAGGCGTTTGCCAGGCGGCCCAATGATAAGCATTAAAGCATCTAACAATCGCGGCGGTGATAGGTGCGATGACGTAGTCCATAACTTTAGCCTCCTTTGTGCACAATACTATCCGTCTTGTCGCGGACGAGCTTGGCGCGATTTGGCTTTAGCTAGGCGAAAATTGCTCCAAAGGATGAACATCGCGAGGGCCGCGCCGCTAATCGAATAGGTGGCGATGCCTGATGGATCATCGTCCGGCGCACCAGCGATAACTTCGGGACCGAGCGTGGAGAACAATCGACGAATAATCAGGGCAGGTCTATGAAGCGGTTTTTCTTTTTCATATGCTTAGATCTCAAACACGCTTGATTGTTCGCAACCGCTTAAGTCATCTCGCAGGGAGTAGCAAGAAACGCACATAATTTCGCAAGCAGTGCGAAGTGCATTTTTTCTACTGAGTGCAAAGTGCCGGCATGAAAACACAGGAAATGCCAGTTCGGGAGAGCTCGGTCAGTATGAAGTTGAAACGGATTTTGGTTCCTGTGGATTTCTCACCTTTGTCCAAAAAAGCGATGCACTATGCGACACGGCTCGCGCAACAATTCGGGGCCGAGGTGAGGTTGTTTCACGTCATCGAGCCGGAAATCCCGCCAGCGTTCGACGGATTCATGATCGCGCCCCCGCCAATTTCGAATGGATCAAGCACGCAGTGCGCGGGTCAACTCAAGGCTCTGGCAAATTCGGTTCGAAACGCCGGGATAACGCGCGTCGGTTCGAGTGTTCGGCCCGGTCTTGCTGCACACGAAATCGTCGAAGCGGCCAAAGAGCTGGATGTCGATCTTATCGTGATCGCTACCCACGGGTATACCGGCTGGAAACATTTTACGATCGGCAGCACGGCCGAGCGCGTAGTCCGCGCGGCGCCTTGTCCGGTGCTCGTGGTCCGCGAGAAAGAACACGAATTCGCTTAAACCGAAAACAGAAAGAAACCCAATGAACACACTGCTCGAAGAGCCGAAGGCAATTGAAAGAATCAAACCCGAACCAATGGCCACGCGCGTGGCGCTCCATCCATTTCTGGCCGGAATGAACCCCGCGCAGCTGGCGCTGCTGACCGACTGCGCAATTGCTGTCCATTACAAAAAAGGGCAGACAATCCTGCGCGAAGGCGAAATGGCGAATCGATTCTACCTCATCGAACGAGGAAAGGTCGTCCTCGAGTCCGGTGAAGGATTCGGTGAGCCGGTCGTCATCGAAACGATCGGCGCGGGCGATTTACTCGGCTGGTCATGGATGTTTCCGCCATACGTTTGGCATTTCACTGCGCGTGCCGCCGAACCAACTGAAGCGATCTTCTTCTACGGAACGATTCTCCGCGAGTACTGCGAGTGTGCCCACTCGTTAGGCTACGAACTATTCAAGCGGATGACACCGATCATGATGAAACGATTGCAATCGGCGCGCCACAAAATGCTCTCCGTCCACGCCCATCGGGCGTCTCTCGAACCAATTGTTCTGGAATCTCCGTTTCTGGACCAGGAACAAGATTCAGCCGAGGATTATTAGCCCGCTGCGACCCTGCGACGAGAGGCGAATACCGTTGACGCTCATTCGGCGTGCGCGGATGTTATGGTGTTTTCTCGCTCCCATGGAGGTCGATCAGAACGTGCGCGACAATTCGAACAAGCAACTCATCGAAATGTTGCGGCGGTCGCGGCTGTTTCGCGATTACGAAAATGTCTTTACTAAGGCAACAGGACTGCCATTGACGCTTAGACCGCTCGAATACTGGCAACTCGCGCATCATGGAAAAAAACACGAAAATCCGTTTTGCGCACTACTCTCCGAACGGCCCGGCACTCTTGCCGTCTGTTTGCAAGCGCACGAGCAGATGATTCAAAATACTCACGCGCTGCCGCATAGCGTGACTTGCCCGTTCGGCTTAACCGAAACCGCCGTTCCGGTGAAGCTCGGCGACAAAGCGATTGGATATCTGCGAATTGGGCAGGTTATACGTCACGCTTCGTCGCAGTCTGACGAATCTAAGGTGAGTCGCGAGCTGGCAAAGCACGGGGTCCAATTCAAGGGTGAAATCCGCAAGGCCTGGGAACACAATCCGCTGTTCCCTCCGGAGAAATACAATGCGATCATCCGATTGCTCTCGTTCTTTGCCGAGCAACTTTCCGCGCTGATCAATCAGATATTACTTGAAAAGCAAAATGCCGAGCCGCCGGTTGTCCAGAAAGCCCGGGAATACATAGCGAACAATAAAAAGGAGGCACTCTCGTTGGCGGCCGTGGCAAAGGCGTCCGGCGCGAGCGTGTTCCATTTCTGCAAAGTATTTCACAAAGCCACCGGGTTGACGTTCACTGATTATGTTGCCCGCGTTCGACTGGACGACGCAAAAACCGAACTCTTAAATCCCAGTCGACGGATCAGCGAGGTTGCGTACGATGTCGGCTTTCAGTCGTTGACGCAGTTCAATCGCACGTTCAAACGCGTCTTCGGTCAGTCCCCGACGAAATTTCGCGATCACCTGAATAGCAGAAGCGAACGGACTCGAAAAATCGCTGCCCGATGACCAAAACTACGCCGGCGCAAAGACCGACTGGCCTTTAGCAACCGACGGCAAGCGTAAGCACGACGTCCTGGCGACGCTGGCGTCATGAAACATCAAGTAACCATCAGCCTGGCCACAGTTATATTGGTCGGGAGCGCATTTGCATTACGCGGACCGAAAGCCAGCTCGACGGATCAAACTGCAAACGTTAAACCGTTAACCTATGCGGCAGTCAGAGTTGCGGTGTAGGTGTCAACATCGGGATTCACTGAACTTGCCGTCGCCGATTTGACGCATCGTGCCGTAACCGTCGTTGTTCAGCAAGATCACAATCGGGTTAAGCGCGAGGTGGACGGCGATCGATATTTCGGTGCCGGTCGTTTGAAACGCATCATCGCCGACCAACACGTAGGGCCGCAATTTTTTCGCCGCGAGGGCAACTCCTATCCATCAGCGTTGTTCGAACGCTTCTGCTGACGCTCACCATTCGGGATGTTTGATGCATTCCACGATGATCACTACGTAAAGCAGTATCATCCCTCCGACAGCAGCCAGAATTAGGTATTCCATAAGCATCCTTTCTTTTCGTCGTTTAAGAGTAGCGGTGACAGAGCCACCCACCTTCCGCGAATTGCCTTTTGCTTTGCAAAAATTGCGCGGATCCGCCCTGCCGCCCAACCGGCGCGAACAAAATCCGGTGAGCGAACCACAAGCAACGCAAAGAACCGCTAGCCGGATTGGGCCTTAATGAAGCGTGAAACTAACAGACTTCTCCGAAGCTGGCTTCGCTGGGTGGAATCGCTTTTCTCCTGACGAACACCGGGCGGAGCCGCGCGATATCTGGAAGGCGCGCAAGTTCATCGAGGAACATTCGGCCGAACAGCTTTCGTTGGGCAATGTGGCAAAAGCGGTTGGGATCAATCCGACTCACCTGAGCGAGAAGTTCAAACAGGTGACGGGCGTAAAGTTCGTCGATTATGTCGCGCGCTTGCGGTTCGAGAAAGCGTGCGAGCTTTTGAAAGGTGTCGATCTTCGAGTAAGCGAAATCGCATTTGCAGTCGGATTTCAATCGCTGTCGCAGTTCAATCGCGTTTTCAAAAAACTGTCGGGAAAGTCTCCGAGCGAATATCGCGCGGCCCATTTGAAACGTAGAAAACGCCATTAATCCCGGAATTTGCAAATCAGCGAGTCGTCGCTTTTCCCGAAGAAATGCGTAGTCGATTTTTACCGAGTCGTAAATACTCGCGGCACGTGCGACGACTCGTGAGGCCAGTCGGTTGGCTGCACGGTAAACGCGAAAAACTGTTGTGGGCGGTCGGGGGAACAGCCGCGCTCACCGTCATTCTGCTTTCTTGCAGCACGTTTGAGACGAATCGCTCTATGCTCGCGCCGCCGAGTATTCCCGGCGCTGAGTTCGTTGGCTCAGAAGCGTGCGAGACCTGCCACGAATCGATTACTCGCAATTTTCGAACTGCAACCCATGCACGACTGAAAGCACCTGGCGACAATGCCAAGGAGATGGGTTGCGAAACGTGCCACGGCCCGGGAAGCCTTCACGTTTCATCCGGTGGCGATAAGAGCAAGATCATCAATCCGCGAAGATCGCCGGACACCTGCTTCCAGTGTCACCTTGAAGTGCGCGCGAGATTTGAAATGCCACACCATCACCCGGTGTTGGAGGGCAAGATGAGTTGCGCCGATTGTCACAACCCGCACATCGGCCGCGCGATCAAAGGCGGCGGAACAAGTTTGCCGCAACAAGTCAAAGGCGGCGGAACATTGCTGCTCGGGCAAAACGAGACCTGTTTCCAATGTCACGTGGCGCAGGCTGGTCCATTCGTCTTTCAGCATGAGGCACTCAAGGAAGGTTGTGTAAGCTGTCACTCGCCTCACGGTTCGGTGAACGCACGAATGCTCAACGAGCGCAACCAAACGTTGTGCTTGAAGTGTCACTTCCAGGAGCAGAAAGCCGGCGGCCGAATCTTCATCGGCGATTCCGATCACACGACGCGTTTGCCGCAAGGGACCTGCTGGTCCGCCGGCTGCCACGAAGCAGTCCACGGTTCGCAAGTGAACGAGCATTTCAGGTATTAATGTGAGTGCGCGTCGATTTTTCCCTCCTCTCGGTCGAATGGTTCGCAATCTGGGGCTCACTGTTTGGGTCTTGTTCTGCGCAAACTATTCGCTGCGCGGCGGCGTCGACGCGAACGGGACTGAAACGCCGGACGGAAAATCGGAGGTTGCCGGCGCCACGACGACGGAGGAGACGACCGAGTACAAGAACTGGATTGAAGTGGGTGTGGGCGGAACCTGGACAAGCGGAGACAGAGCCCAATTCGAGCAGCAGCATTGGATTCCGGGCGATCAACCCTACGGCGGAATTACCGACATGCACTACGAGCATGGCATTGGTGAAAAGGCCACCCTAACCATTGACGGCCACGCGTTGTGGGACATCAACGATTACGATATTAAGGTCGAACTCTCGCAGCCGAATGTCGGTTACATCCGTGGCGGCTACACCGCGTTTCGCACTTGGTACGATGGCAACGGCGGTTTCTTCCCACCCCATGGCGGTACCTGGTTCCCGCCTGCGTTCGATGAAATGCACATCGACCGCGACGAAGTGTGGCTGGAAATGGGACTTCGAGTGCCGGATTGGCCGGAAATTACCATTCATTGGTCACACGAGATTCGTGACGGCCAAAAAGATTCAACGATCTGGGGCGACACGACGTTGACGGGAATTCTAATCAACCCGACCCGCAAACTGGTTCCAGCTTATCGGGACATTGATGAAAAGCGCGACATCCTCGCGGTTGATGCCACCAAGACATTCGGCAATACCGATGTAGGCATCGGCATGCGCTGGGACCACTACTCGATTGACAACAATCTTCAGCTCGAACGCAATGCCGGTCAGCTGCCTCCGGCGGTGCCACCTCCAGGTGCGCAACGCTTTATTACCCAAAATGATCAGAACGATGTTGATGATTTTACCGGACATGTGATGAGCGAGACGCGATTGACCGACTCGCTTTGGTTCACGTCCGCCTATTCCTACACTGCATCGGGAGCAGACCTGTCCGGGACCCGCATCGTCGGCGACAGCTACAATCCCGTATTCGTCACGAGCTTTCCCCAGCTGCAATCGAATGACCATGCGATTCTGAATCTGGCCGGCATGTCGGAGAGTCATGAGCATATATTCAATGCCAACTTGTTCTGGATGCCGTTGAAGGATCTCGAGGCGTTGGCGGGTTTCCGTTACACGCATGTGAACATCGACAGCTCTTCGACCTTCCTCGACGACAATACCGCCACCGCACCGCCGCCGACGCATTACACCGCGGCTATCCCTAAAGAGGCGGATACTTCGGAAGATACGAACGAACTGGCTGAAAGGCTGGAGCTCCGTTACACCCATTTCAAAAACTTGCTGTTTTATGCCGAGGGCGAATGGGAAGAGGATTGGGGCGACGTTCGAGAACATGAGATTTCGGGAACACTCGTCGGCGGCGTGCCAGTCGCTGTAGATCAAGGCCAGTTGAACAAGGACACGAACTTTTTAGACCAAAAGTACACCGTGGGGGCAACCTGGTATCCGATGACCCGGCTCAACCTGGCCGCGCAATACTATTATAGAGAATCCGATTACGATAATGAGTTCCAGAGTGAGCTAGCCACCCCGCCTGTTGCTGGATCGGAGCGAAATCAACGATTGATCGGACAGGATTGGACAACCAATGATGCGAATATTCGTATCACGACTCGGCCAAAGCTTCCCACCGCATTGGGCACCCTGTCGCTGGTTACCCGATACGATTTCACGCAATCGGAGATTTCCGGGAAATGGGCCATTTCACCGACATCCCCGTTCCCGCCGCCGAGCAACACAATTTTGAATGAAGAAATGACGGGGCTGGTTACGAGCCACGTCGTCAGTGAAAGCGCGACATGGAGTCCGTGTCCGCGTTTCTATCTGCAAGGGGTCGGTTCTTACGTTTTCAACCAAACCGAGACGCCGGCGAGCAAGATCGATCTAATCGCGACCGGCGTTACTCCATACAACAGTCCCACCGTAGTCAATTTTCGGAATGATTTCTGGACAGTAACCGGCGCGAGCGGTTACGTGCTGGACGAGTTCACTGATCTGCGCGCGGACTACACATTCTATTGCGCCAACGACCATCTCAAGAATAGCCGGGTCGCGATGCCCTATGGATTGGGCGCGACCGAGCACACCGTGTCAGCCACTGCGAGTCGGCAGTTCACCAAACAAATCCGCCTGACCTTGCAATATAAGTTCTTCGATTATAGAGACGAGCTGTTCGGAGGTCATAATAACTACACCGCGCATTCCATTTTTTCCGGACTTCAATATCGTTTCTAGATTTGGTATCAGTTTAAACGCTCAAGAAAGGGTTATTTTATGAAAACAATCGTCTCACTTGTCATTACATTGCTCGTTGCATCCACCATTTCCGGCCGCGCGGCCGACGCCAAGGCGCTTTGGACCGCCAACTGCACACCGTGTCACGGCGCAAGCGGAAACGGCGACACAAAGATGGGGAAAACACTTGGCGCAGCCGACCTGACCGACGCCAAAAAGCAGGCCTCCTTCACCGATGCGCAAGCAGCGGCTGCGATCAAAGATGGCATCAAGCAGAACGGTAAAACGACGATGAAAGCTTTCGGCGGCAAATTAAGTGACAGCGATATCAAAGCGCTCGTAGCTTACGTTCGCACACTCAAAAAATAATCTCACTGCAGGACGGTTGAGGCCGCCATTACTTGAGGCTCTTAATATAAGCGATGAGAGCTTTAAGGTCCTCATCTGAAACATTAACCGCTTGCATACCGCCATCGATCATCTTCGGCGTCGGTTTTTTTAGCAAATTCGATAATTCGTCCGTCGATTTTTGCGCAGTCGCGCCGGCTAGTTTTGGCGCGGCCGCACTCCCGATGCCGCCTTCGCCATGGCATGCGTCGCACGATTCGCCTTCGTAAACTTTTTTTCCAGCGGCGGCGAGCGGGTCGAGTACGGCAACAACCGGCGCTGAAAACGAACTGGCCGTCCCTTCTGGCTCAAACGGTTCGCGCATGAATTGTTGGGTCGCTTCGTGTTGCCTGGACACTTGCTTTGCAATACTCGGATCGCGCTGATCGTCGTGCACGCTCATTAACCCCATGAAAACGAAACCGCTTAGAATGAGAACAAAAACGCCGACTGCAATTGGTCGTCGCCACGCGCGCCGCTCCAAACGTCGATCGATAAATGGAACCAGCACCAAGAGCGCCGCGGTGATTGCCGGAATGACGATGATCCCGAAAATGGCGTAAGGCCCGCGCCAATACTTTAACCATTGGAAAATCGGCAGATAGTACCATTCCGGTCGCGGGACGTATTGCGTTTCTGCTGGATTAGCCTTCGGTCCGAGCTCGGTCGGCGCGAAATGCGCTAGCGAACCGAGAATCAGGATCATCACCAGCGCGATGATCGTATCCATCACCACCTGCCGCGGATAAAATCGCTCAGTGGGTAAGCGTGGATTCACCGGATCTTCGCTCGGTGGCCCGGCGGCGCCGGCTTTCCGAAAGAGATAAACGTGTGTTGCGATAAGAGCGATCAGCATCGCTGGAATGACAAAGACATGCGCCACGAAAAATCGCGAAACCGTGAGCGTGCCCATCTCGTCTCCGCCGCGCATGAAACGTTTGATCCAGGTCCCGATTAAGGGAACGTCCGACGCCATGTTCGTTCCGACTGTCGTTGCGAAATACGCTTTCTGGTCCCACGGCAGCAAATAGCCCGTGAACGCCATCGCCAGCATCAACGCCAGCAGCACGCATCCCGAAATCCAAAGCAGCTCCCGCCGTCCCTTGTAAGCGCCGTAAAGATATGTCTGGATCAGGTGCAGGAGCACCACGATGACAACCGCACTCGATCCATAAGCATGGAGACTGCGCAGAAACGAACCGCCGGTTACTTCCTTGACGATGTAAGCGACAGTCGTGTGGGCGCTCGTGGCCGATGGCACATAATACAGTGCGAGAAAAATTCCGGTGATTGTCTGCGAAATAAATAGGAACAATAAAACCGAACCAAAAACGTAGGCCCAGCGCGCGCCGCCCGGGATCGGTTCATCCAAGGCCTCATGAAGAAGTGCGCCGATTCCGGTTCGAAGATCGAGCCAGCGGTAAATCCGCTGACCAAGGCGTGGTGGCTTGGGATCGGTCGCTTCAGGCATCTCGAATTTTTACGAGAGACGTTCTTTCTGAGGAATCAGCTGTCGGAAATATTCGTAGCGCACCTTAACTATTCCGTTCTCGATTTTAGTCTCGAGGTCGTCCATCGACCGCGGCGAGGGGCCCGATACGCGTACGCCGTCTTTGGCGAATACCGCTCCATGGCACGGACAAATAAACTCCTGTTTTTCTTCATTCCACGGGATCGAACAACCGAGATGTGGACAGATCGGTGATAAAACGCGGACAGCTCCATTTTCCGGCGGCATAACGTAAACCGCCTTTTCCGAAACGATTCTTCGCCAGGCGTCGCGCTGCTCGACTTCGATCAATTTTTTGACCGGCGCAGTAAGCGATCCAAACTCGTCCAGTTTGCCGACATCCGACCAAACGATCTTCGTCGTTGTGGCCACAAGTGGGTGCAACGCGAATCGGATCAACGGCACCGAAAGAGCCGCGCTCATCACCGCGGCAGCAAATCCAATCAGCACGCCGAGAAATGATCGGCGACTGACTACTTGTTGTGCGTTCCTGCCGGCCCTTTCCGCGAAACTAGCGTCGTTCATCGGTACGTAGGTGAGCCGAGTCTTACAGAATCTCTCATTGAAACAAGCCCCTAATCGAACCGCGCCTGACATGTATGACACATATAAGTGACGCCGGTCAGTTTTAGAGGAGCCGCAGGCCGACGCGATTGGGTTGGCGAACACTCGCAATTGCTTTATGCGCTTCTACTGTTCGCGGGATCGCTGCTTTGCGTCGCGCTTCGTTACTCCATCGCCCAATTCAAATCGACCCGCAGGTCAGGCAGCATTAGCGATCAGATTCCGCCGGTTGTGGCTCGGCATTAGCCCTTCATACGTTTCATCGACAATCTGGTCGACTACGGCCTTGAGATCTCCACCGCTGCGTTCCCAGGCGCGCAGTTGCCGATCCGCTCCGGTACCTTCACGCAAGATTTTCTCGACATGCTCGATTTCATTTTGAAGACCGAGTTCGGACACTTCCGTGGAGATAAATTCGAGCATCTCGTGAAGCAACTCGCGCTCATCCACTTCGCAGCCGCGACCAAAATCGATGAATTTGCAGTCCAAACCGTAACGAGCGGCCCTCCACCGGTTTTCGTCGATCAATCGTCGCGGATAACTTCGGAAGCTCACGTTTTGTGCGCGAAGCTTGTGCAATTTGGCTACGATGGCCTGCATCAGCCCGGCCAGCGCGATCGTATCGTCGACTCGCGACTGCGCGTCGCAAATCCGAAACTCGATGGTGTTGAAAAATGGATGGAGTCGAATGTCCCACCAGATCTTCTTCGCGTTGTCGATGCAGTTGGTCGAGACGAGCAGCTTGAGGTAATCGTCGTATTCGGAAAGACTTTCGAACGCGTCCGGAATTCCGGTTCGCGGAAAACGCTCGAAAATCATCTGCCGGTAGGCTTTTAACCCGGTGTTTTGGCCGAGCCAAAATGGCGAGTTCACCGACAACGCGTAAAGATGCGGAAGAAAATAGCGCGCCTGATTCATCACATCGATTGCCTCTTCGCGATCGGGAATTCCCACGTGGACGTGCAAGCCCCAGATCAAATTCGCACGGGCGATTTGCTGCATGTCGTTCAAAATCGTCACATAACGTTCGTCCGGGCTGATCAATTGATCCATCCAGTGCGAAAATGGATGCGTTCCCGCGGAAGCAATCTTCAGCCCTGCCATCTCCGCGATGCTCGCCAGTTCGCTCCGAAGCTCGATCACCTGCTCGCGTGCGGCGCGAATGTCACGGCAGATTTCAGTGCCCAATTCCACGACTGATTGGTGGAATTCAGGTTTCACATGTTCTTTCAGCAAGACTTTGCCATCGGCGAGAATCTGTTGAATGTGCGACCGTAGCTCGCGCGTTTCCGGATCGATGATCTGAAACTCCTCTTCGATTCCGAGGGTGAAGATATGATCTTTCGTTCTCGCTTGATCCGGAACCAAGCCCGATTTGCATCGGCAGGTTTCGGCTAAATGGCGTTCACCAAGGACGGCAACGCAACTGTCTGGCTTCTTCATTAGCAGAGTCTAACGACGGTCATCCGTCGCCGCTCCCCCGTAATTGCCATTCGCTACCCATTTCTTGTGGTGAACAGCTACGGGGGCTAGCAAAAAACGCACATGATTCGCCAAGACACGCCGAGCGGTACCCATCGGCCAAGCGAATTATGTGATATATGAAAACCGAATCTCTGCCCCACGTTATCGAAGATAAGCCGGATCTTTGGAAGGAAATCGCAGCGCATCCGTTTGCCGCCGGAATGAACACGCATCACATCGAACTGCTGGCGCGTTACGCCAAGCAAAAGTATTTCGACACTGGCGAAGTGATCTTTCGCGCTGGAGAACATGCGAACGGCTTGTATTTGATCCAGAGCGGAACGATTGCTCTCGATGAGTGGGTTATGGAAAGCGGGGCGGTCACGATCGACATCGTCCGCGCCGGCGAACCGCTTGGCTGGTCTTGGCTCTTTCCGCCGTATCGCTGGCACTTTAGCGCGCGCGCAATCGAACCGAGCACGGCGATTTTCTTTGACGGGCAGATTCTCCGTCAGCACTACAACGAAGATCTGACGCTTGCACATGACCTCTTTAAACGGAGTAGCGAAGTCATGGTCCACCGCCTTCAGGCCACGCGCCGCAAATTAATCGAGACCGTCCATAAATCCGGCTTGTCTGCCGCAGCGTAAGTTTGGTGCGTCTACGCCTATCTTCCCACATACCCGAATTTAAAGCGCACTGCGCATTAACCGCGCGATTACTGCATTCCCGTTGCAACGCCATTGCAGAATTGGATCAATTCTCGACCGGAGCGTAATCGCAGGTCTCACCGAAGGCTGGTCGGTTTGGAAGGCCCTCTGAAGCGCTTCATCGGAAGGGATCTGATAATCGAGAAGGGCGGTGCGAATGTCCGTTGCAACCACGGATTTGGCAGCCGCATCGACTCAATAGGGTGGCTAATACCGTTCGGGTATCACAATGATCTTCGACGACCAGTATACGCATCTTACCACCCTCGCTTTGCCAAGGTTTTAATTACACTCCTTTTCAAATGGAGCAATAAATGTGCGCGTATGGTGCTTGCTACTTTTATCTCAAGGCAGCGCGACACCCCATACTCGCCAACATCCGTCTTCGAGCGGACGGCACGGACGCTGCTTGGTGTCATCTCACATCCCGCATGAAAACCGCGCTCAAAATTTTAGCCGTAGATGATAATCCATCGATCACAAGGTCGATGCCGTTTATTTTTGCCGCGCCAGTTTATGAGGTAACCAGCGCAACTGACGGCGATGATGCGCTGGTAAAGTTGGAGAAAGACCCGAATGGGTACGATGTGATCATCATCGATCAAAAAATGCCGAATATGAGCGGCGTGGAACTGGTGCAGGGAATCAAAGAACGAGGCATCACCGGTAGTATACTTGTTTTGTCAGCCCACCTTTCACCTGAACTTCGGGACGCTTACGAGCGGATGGGAGTGAAGGTCGTAATGGAGAAACCTTTCAACGTTCAGGAACTACGCTCCGCCGTAGATGGGTCAGCGGATTAGGGGCTTTCGTCGGTACCAGCAAAACTCCCAGCATACTTACAGTGCTTTTCGGTTCGAGGCAATCAAACGCCGCCGCCTGCGTCCTTTCCGATCAGCTCAAGATTTCCGGGCAAGCAAACCCGCGTACAACCGTCGTCGAGCAATACAATTATGCTGCCGACCGACGTTGAATGCGACTGCACAATGCCGCTCTTACCGAGGAATTGCTTTTGGGAGGCTGGAAATGCCACCCGCGTTATTCGGACACGTGCGCCAACGGGAAATTGAGCGGAGATTTCTTTGTTCATGTAGACAATCGTTTGCGAATTAGAGATCAATTCGAACCTGCCCGGCTGAGTGGTTGCCTCAGTCGGTATGACGATTGTGTAAAAACTGCTAGGGCAGCACGCTGGATCAGAGTCGTCGCTGTCCGTCTTCGAACGGCTGACGCATCCCCCAATGCGCAGCAGTCAAGTTTTTTGTGTGCGTGTTTGTGCGTACGACCACTTCCATGCCGCGATTATACGATGGAAATTGGGGTTTTCGCCGTAGGTTCGAGTCCTAGAAATAAGCCCCGCACCTCACACCCGCTCGTTCACAGAATATTTGAGTCATTTTTGACTGCATCACGATGTCCAAAACCACTCGGCTCCCCTCGTAAGAAACACTGGGAGGGTGTGAAGCTGTTTGGACACGGAAAAAGCTCAAACCCCAAAAAAGTACTCAAATATTCTGTAAACGAGCCCCACTTCAGTCGTCGTAAATCGCACTAAATCAGGCTAATTCCGGCTATTTCCGCTTATTTGCGAAACGACTCAAATATTCCGTGAAGGTACACCCCTCAACTTTTTTAGTGCCAGGGAGGGGACTCGAACCCCTAAGGATTGCTCCACCAGATCCTAAGTCTGGCGCGTCTGCCAATTTCGCCACCCTGGCTCGTTGATTACCAAGTACTTACGCATTAAGCTAGACACGTAAGAAGCATTTGTACTAGAATTTGTACTAGAGTTGAGAACTGATGCGCTCTGAAACGCAACGAAATCCCCTATCGCGCGCGTTGACACGCCTTCTCTGGTACTATGTCCGGTAATCATCGCGCCCAGTTTATTCCCGCACGCGACTCGCGCAATCGGAGAATCCCCGGTCTCTACACGAGAGGCGAGCGCTATTACGCTCAGCTTTGGGTCGAGGTCGGAAACGGCAAAAAAGCTCCGCGCAAATTTCCGCTCCGGGATCAGGACAATCGACCAGTGCGCAATTTTTCGGCTGCGCGTGAAGCACTCGAAATCAAGCGACACGAGCGGCGCGAAAATCAGCTTCCCACAATCGGGCATAAACCGCGCTTTAGCGATTATTGCGCGACCTATTTTGATAAAGCCAAAGTACAACGTAAACGTCCAGGGACGGTCGCTGGCGAGCGAGAAGCACTGGCCCGGTGGTGCGATCATCTCGGTCATGTTCGGATCGATCAGGTCGCTACGCCGATCATTTCGGCCTTTATCGACAAGCGTTTAAAAGGTGGAAAATTTTGCGGGCGCAGACTAGCGGGGATTTCGGAGCGGACTGCGAATCTCGACCTCATGCGGCTGCGCAATGTCCTAAAATGCGCGATGGATGACGGCTACATCCGCGAACTTCCACGAATGAAAATGTTGGATGAGGCGCCATCACCCAAACGCAATCTCGTGACTCCAGCTGAGTTCGATCGATTGATCGAGACCGCGCAGAGCGCTTGCGATAAGAATGGTAAACAATTGGCGGATTACTTGCGATTTCTCGCCTTTATTGGCGCCCGTGAACAGGAAGCGCTGCACATCAAATGGGCGGACGTGGATTTTGAGCGCGAGCGAGTTACGATCGGCGCCAATGAGTTAACCAAAAATTGGGAGAGCCGTAACGTGGAATTTAATCCGCAGCTTGGCGCGCTTCTTCGTGAGATGCGTTCAAGGCGGACACCGGATTGCTCGTGGCTTTTCCCCTCGCCACAGCGCGGAACCCGCGACGAACACGCTCGCAGTTTCCGTGAAAGTTTGAAGATCGCGCGGAAAGCCGCCGGACTCGAGTGGGTCGGTTTCCACGATCTGCGGCACTACTTCTGTTCCGTTTGCGTGATGGCCGGCATCGACTTCATGACGATCGCGGCCTGGCTCGGTCATAAGGACGGTGGGATCCTGGTTGGCAAAGTCTATGGACACTTGCTGGATGAACATCGGAGCAAAGCTGCCAAGCTCGTTCATTTTGGGCTATCGGTTATCCAGCCTGCTTCCGGGCGCTCCGGAAGCTGAATCAACACAAACTGTTTAGTTGGATTCAGTTCGTTTGATTCGTGCGCTTTGGGTGTGCGGGCTGCCTCGCGAACTCGCCAGCCGCGGCGCGGCTGTTAAAGCGCGCAATCTCGGCGCGCGTAAGATAATGCCGACCGCATATATTAAGAGTGCTTAACCAGCCAGCACGGCGGTAGCGCCAGAGAGTTACGGCCGAAAGGCCGCTCTGCTCAATAAACTTATCGAGTGAGATCGGCGGTTCGGAATCGAGGATCGGATTATTTTCAAGGCTGTTCATACCGACTGTCGGCATGTCAACCTAATCGGGAGGCTATGCCGGGGAGATCAACCCGGTTCATCATTCTTCCGGGAACAGCTCCTGGAAGCGCTGCTCGGCAATCTCCACAATCCGGTCCTCCCTCTTTCGTAACGCCCTCTTCCGCCACTCGGGATAAACGTATGAATCCCAGGGACTGCGCTCAGAGCGCCCATGTACCCACTGCAAGAACTGATAAAGCTCTTCTGTCTCTTTGCGCACATCCGCAAAGTCAACTTCGTGCAGCCCACACACGTGCCGATACCGGATTCGATTATACTCGTTAGCGATGTTCACGAATGAGTAGCGCCGTGGAAATCGAACGTCTAAATGCTTGTTGGGCTGCTCCTTCTCTGGAATGAAAGTGAAGGCGTACTTCCGAATCGTATCGAATTTTAGCTTCGTAAGTACTTGCAAATCAGTCTCAGTAGGCGCAACGCGTTGCGTTTTTACTTCTTCCCGCAGGTGCGGATTGTCATGGTCGATCTTCATGTAGAGTTGCGCCGTCCGAATGCTGATCTTGAGCGGTTCGCATAAATTTAACTCAAGCCAGTCCTCCCAATCGCCTCGCCGAATCAGTGCCTTTATCTGATTCAACCGAATCCCTACCTGCCATGCGTGCCAGAGCGCAAGTTGCTGTCGTTTTATGACTGAAGCGCGGGCCTCTTCGCACTGGCCGTGATGTTCGATCGCTTCTTTGAGCAGATCGCCAATTTCGGATTTCTTGTGGAGAATTGTCTCTTTTGTGGTTGAGGTTGTTTGCATAGCTTCCTTTTTGAGCAGCTTCTGATCCTCGGCAAAATTTCTCGAAATTTTGAGCCGATTTACTTGCCGCTAGGCGCCCTCTCTCCCATTTCCTGTTTGCGGCATTGTAACCACCGATAGAGATAGCCTGCCTCGTCGATTCCGGCATTCCAGACTCGTCCAAGCTCTATGATTAGAGGAATTGTTTTATCGCCAAGTCGTCGATACTCTTCACCGCCGAGGACGCCATCAGCGAAAAGGCAATCGAGAAAGTCTCCGAGAATGAACAGCAAGTCGCGGCGATTTTCCCAATCGAGTTGAACTCCCAGAAACTCCGGCTCGTCCAGACTAAACGCCTCCGGTTTATTTGTCACAATCGGGTGTTCCTTTAACCAACGCAGAAGTTCCTCGCGATAGACCCGTCCGCTGCGAAACGCTGGACAGCCCCTCGCTTTGGCTTCTCGAAGCATTTCGATGTCGACATTTAATGTGGCTGCAGCGGAGGCTTGACTGTCAAAATAGGCAACTTGTTTAGCCATACCCTCAGAAAGCGTGTCAACTTGTGTGAGAGGGTGTGCGTGCAAATCATTTTCGGGGCTGCGCGTATACAATCACCGACAGTTGGAACAACCCCGATTGGGGAAGCCGCTCGCTAAAAGTTATCTACCGGGGGGACCTCAGGTTTTCCCAAGAATTGCAGCGCTCATCGCCGCACAGCCGTCAGAGGAATTGATAGAGCTCGCCAGTTTCCTTCCCGGCCGATCCCGACCCATTGCAAGACAACTTCAACGTGTTTGCCACCGACCCCACCCGTGGCTTATCTCTTTCTCGTTGGGCCGTAGTTAAATCAGTGCAACGTCTGTGAAAGGATTACGTGATTGACGAGAAGTGAAGGTAGCGAAACGTTTCGTCAACTTCGCCTATGATGCAAAATCTTAGCCGGAGATCATTTCTGCGCACGGCCGCCCTCTCCTCGGCCGGGTTGGCTTTCGCATCCAAGATCAAGGGGCGACCAGCGAAACTGCCCCGAAAGCCAAACTTGCTTGTCTTTCTTCCTGACCAACAACGCGCCGACACGATCGCGTGTTACGGCAATGGCCGAGTTCATTCGCCCAATCTCAATAAGCTCGCTTCGCAGTCATTTGTATTTGAACAAGCATACGTGACACAGCCAGTGTGTACGCCGTCGCGCTCATCGCTCATGACGGGCATGTGGCCGCACGCAACGACGTGCACATATAACAACACCGTGCTGCCGGCGCACCTCCGGTGTTTACCCGAATTGATCGGCGACGCGGAGTATCGCTGCGCCTATTTCGGCAAATGGCACTTGGGCGACGAGGTATTCGCTCAACACGGATTCCACGAATGGGCATCGATTATCGACGACTACCAAAAAACTTTCAGTCCCGACCGCGATCACAAGGCGCTGAGTGACTACAATAAGTTTCTCGTCTCAAAAGGCATTAAACCTGACAAGAAAAAGAAGAATTCTTTTAGCCGGCAGTTTGCCAGCAGACTTCCGATCGAACTTTCGAAGCCGAGGTTTCTCGAAATAAAAGCGTGCGATTTTCTCGAGCGGCATGCGCGCGATCCGTTCGTTCTCTTCGTCGCATTCTTCGAACCGCACCCGCCTTACAATGGTCCGCTAAATAACGAACATTCGTTGGACGAAATCGATCTCGATGCAACCATCAATCACGTTTTCAACACAGATATTCCGTTGCGTTATCGGCTCCGGCAGCGGCAGGATGCGGTGAAATTTGGCACGTCGGCTGACGATTACCGAAGGGTTAAACAGAGGTATCTTGGACTCGTTACGGAAGTTGATCAGAGCATTGGTGCTACGCTATTGCAGTTGGAAAAGCTTGGAATTGCGGACAATACGATTGTTGTCCATACCAGTGATCACGGTGATATGATGGGTTCACACGGCCTTTTCGGGAAGTACGTGATGTATCAAGAGGCGGCGCGGGTTCCGTATTTGGTGCGAATGCCAAACCAGCGCCAAGCGGTCTCGATACCGCAAGCAGTCAGTCACATTGATTTCGTTCCGACCGTCCTCGATCTTCTGGGTCAAAGTAATCACGAGCAACTCGCAGGAACAAGCCGCTCGCCACTGCTGCGTGGCGAATCAATGTTGGTGGAAACAGTGTTTCTCGAGTGGGGTCGTAGCGATCGACTGTCCGTCAGAGAGCGCAAGAGCGCGACCAAGTCGGAGGAGGTTATGCGAGCAATGAGCGAGTCGACTCGCGCCGCAATCACGCCTGACGGCTGGAAGATTTGTTTGCGAGATACCGATAAGAACGAGCTTTACAACCTGCGATCGGATCCCGGTGAGCTGGAAAACCTTTATTATCGTGCCGAATCGAAAGAAGTGATCGCGCGTTTGAGCGTGCAGATTCACCGATGGCAGGAAGGTGTCGGCGATACTTTGAAAGTGTGAGACATCTTTACCCAAGCCTATGCGTCACCGACTGAAGCGGTTGATTCACCCCGACGCGATAGCGACCAACTCGATTTCGATTTGAGCAGACTACAACGTGTAAGCGTCTTCGGGTGAGTGCCTTATAGCACATGATCGAAAACACTGGTAAGTCGAAAAATATCCGAACAATCCCGCAATACGTTCGCACGAACGTTTAAAATTTCATGGGAATAACGTTTTGAGGCGGTGCGTACAAACACGTCGAAAGTTGGAACAACCGCGCATCAGGACGGTCGGCGCGAAAGCTATCTAATGTGGGGGCTCGAAAACGATTTCGGTTCCAGCTGGCACCAGATAGCGGCGGTAACGCGTCGGAAACGCAATTTTTCTCCTTCGCTGCGACGCGTTTCTTTTTTCTTTCACGCGAAATTTCTCTGCGTCAGCACCGAATTAATTAGGGTGCCGCACCTTAATTGTGGCACGTAAAAACACGCCGAAAGTTGGAACAACCGCGCGCGGTGGTAGTTCGCGTAAAAGTTATCTACGTAGGGGGGCAAGACGTCCCCCATTGCTCGCCACGTTACCGTTCCCTTACGCCTGCATTCGAAAAATCAACTGATTTCGTGAATACAGCCTTTAATGTGAAGCGATTGAAATTTACCCAAGCCAAGGCCGTCGAAATTCAGGTAACGATTTTTTGGGTACCGCGGGCTGCAACATGAAGCTCGATTTTGAGACAGGTTTTCAACTCGATTTGATGCGCAAATTTGGAGCAACTTGGCTCAGTTCCATTTTGTCCTAGATATGAGCGTTTTTGAATACGGCTAAGTTGCGACCTTTCTTAACTGGGGTTGGCCTTCTCCTACCTGCGCCAAAACCTGATAACGGGTTGCAGTCCGTTGCTGGACTTTGATAGATTGCAAAACTGTGAGGCGAGCACTGATTGCGGTTGTCTTCTTGGTGTCCATCGGGTGCCAGATGGACAGGAAGTTTGCGAGGCTTCAAACAGGTATGACTAAATCGGATGTCGTCGGCATTCTCGGTAAACCCGACGCAGACAAAATCGATAATGGTTCGGAAACCCTCCGATGGAACGCTGGTAATCACTACGTTGAACTGAAAAACGGACGAGTTACCGAATACGGTGCCGGGAACGAATAAATATGGCGAGAGCCGAGCCGAGACGGATCGAACCAATGTGGCTGACGGTGATCGTGTCGATTTCCACGCTCGGACTTGCAGTTGCTACGATTTGGTTAGTTTGGGAGTCACGACAGGCATCGTATCGACAACTCGGTGTCGAAACTTGGATGCATTTCGAGGAACGGTGGGATTCAGCAGAAATGAAGAAGGCCCGATATGATTTGGCCGCAGCCCTTGAACCGTCGTACGACCCATCAAAGGCTGACGATATTCCCGAAGAGGTGATGGATTTCTTCGAGTCAATCGGCTCCGTCTGGAGCGAAGGGCTGATGAATTCGAAGCTCGCAGAAATGTCTTTCAGTTACGAGGCGGCAGGCTGGTGGGAGGCTTGCGAGCCTTACGTGTCGGACCAGCGACAAAAAAAAGACGACAAGACCATATACGACAAGTTCGAGCGATTTGGTAAAGCGATGGAGGCAAAGTATGGAAAGGGGGAACTTTCCAACTTCTTGAAAGAGCAAGAGGCCCCGACAAAACCAGATCAGTCCCCGACGCCAGCGGCGCGATAATTCTTTAGAATTGTTGTTCACTCCGTCCCGTTCGGTGCGTCAAATTAGTTTCGGCGGAAGCCCCATCAGTAGCGCTTCCACTTGACCTTGCTGATTGATCTGCAATCGGCAACATAATAGGGCATACTGGCGTATGAAATGGGCCAATTTGCTTAACACCAACCGGCCCCGCCCGTCGACGATGGACCCTGATCATCGTGCTGAATTCGAGCGCGATTTCGATCGCTCTATTTTCTCAACTCCGGTCAAGCGTCTTCAAGACAAAGCACAGGTTTTTCCGCTTGACCCACACGACGCAGTGCGAACGCGATTAACACATTCGCTGGAGGTTTCCGCCGTAGCGCGAGGGCTGGCAATTTCGGTCGGTAAATGGTTGCTCAACAAAAAAGACATTAAACCGGGAACCGAGCGACAGATCGAGGCGATTGCCGGTACATGCGGAATCATTCACGACTTAGGCAATCCACCGTTTGGTCATGTGGGGGAGGAAGCAATTCGTGAATGGTTTGAAAAGAGGATCGGAATTGAAACGTTGCGAAAACAATTCGCAGGAGATGAGCAGCGCGTTCAAGACTTGATGAAGTTCGAAGGAAATTCGCAAACCTTGCGACTGGTTTCGAAACTCCAGATTTTGGCCGATTTTAACGGACTCAATCTAACGTTTGGAACGTTGTCAACCGCACGAAAGTATATCGCCAGAGCCGACGAAGCTGATAAGCAGCATGTCGATCACGGAAAATCGAAGCCCGGGTTCTTTGCGTCTGAGAACAAATTGATTGAGCGGGTCGAGCAAGAAACCGGCACCGCTGGCGTTCGTAATCCCATTACTTACCTCGTCGAGGCAGCCGACGACATGGTGTATCTCGTTGCCGACATCGAAGACGGCATTAAAAAAGGAATAGTGACTTGGAAGCAAATAGATGACGCGCTTCGCGGCACAGACGTAGATGACAAGAGCGCTAAGGCGGTATTCGACATGAAAGATCGAATCTTAAAGCCCGCTGTTACCAAAGATTTGCCAGACGACGTCCATGGTGCCGCGTTCCGAACCGCGGCGATCGGTGTATTGGTCCCAGACGCTGTCGATACTTTCAAAAAACATTATGACGATATCATGATGGGAAAGTACACGGGTGAGCTCGTGCTGGGTGGTAACCATCAAAGCTTGATTCGATTATTCAAAAAGCTTGGACACACGGTGATTTATTGCACCCCGCCGAATCTGAAGCTCGAATTGATGGGCCGAAAGATCATTCAGGATTTAATGGATTTGTTCTGGGACGGCGCATCATATTTGCCAACAAAAGGCACGATCAAAACCGATAGTTACAAGGGCAGAATCGCAGCACTCTTTTCTCGCAATTACCGAGACGTGTTTCGCAACTCCGTCGAGACGCAGCCGGAGGTACCCGAACTTTACCACCGGTATCAACTCGTAACGGATTACGTCTGCGGAATGACGGACACTTTTGCCAGGCGACTTCATCGCGAGCTGACCAATGCCTAAGTTAAAACTCGAGAAACAAAAGGCAGTACTGCGCGATCGTATTGGTAGATTTTTTGCGAATAAAGCACGCGAACGGCTGCGTCTATTAGAAGCCTTAAATACGCTTAAAGGATTTGCTGGCCCTGCGTTCCTTTTCGGTGGCGTACTAAGAGACTTGATGCTTTACGGACCGTCCCTTGCGCCGCGGGATGTCGATGTGGTTGTGAGCACCATTGATCTTAAAGACGTAACGGCAGTTTTCTCTGAAAATCTGACGCACACCAACCGATTTGGCGGATTGCATCTAAGAATTGAGGGATGGCACTTTGACATCTGGCCGCTTTCTAGGACGTGGGCTTTTTGCGAGAAGTTCGTCGTGCCGATTACATTTGAATCGTTACCGAAGACCACATTTCTAAATATCGAAGCAGTCGCGGCGAGGCTGGATGTCGAAAATGGACAATACCGGGAGATTTTTTCGCACGGTTTCTTTGAGTCAATTTCGTCACGAACAATCGAAATTAATTCCGAGCCGAATCCATACCCTGCTTTATGCGTATTGCGCTCTCTTATGATGGCAGCTCGCTTGGAGTTTGCGATCGGTCCAAAACTCGCAGACTATATTTTAACGTACTCGAAAGAGTTGGGCCTAGAGGCGTTAATGCAGACACAGTGGGAGCATTATGGACGAGTCGTTTATCAGAGACATCATCTGAAGTTGTGGCTTGCAGCAGTGGCAAAGCAACTGGCGACCTCCAACCGTCGGCGCGTTAAATTGCCTACCCACAATCGACAACTAGCCTTCTTTTATGACGGCGATGTCCCTACACATCTGCCGTTACGAGCACCTCGGAAGAGAAAGCTAAGGGGATTAGCGTGGCGATAGAAACTCCCGTGGCCATTCGGGCAAAGCAGTCCGTGGCCAGAGACCATCTGTTCGTAAGCTACGCGCAGGAAGACCGAGCATTAGCTGAATGGCTTACCAGGAAACTTACTGCGGGCGGATATCGAATATGGTGCGACCGCTTCTCGCTGCTTGCCGGTGAATCGTATCCAACAGAAATCGATACTGCGATAAAGGAACGAACTTTTCGCGTGTTAGCGATCCTATCACAAGCTTCAATTCAAAAGCCTAATCCGCTTAAAGAACGTACCCTCGCCCTAAACCTAGGTCAGCAGCGTAACGAGAATTTTCTCATTCCCCTTAATGTAAACCTTAACTCGACGCAGCTCGATTGGATGACAAGCGATTTGAATTACATCTCGTTTTCGAATTGGGCGGACGGCTACGCAGCTCTGATTGAAACGCTGCAAAGAATGAATACTCCGCGTCCATTAGAGCAACAGGGTGCGAGCGCAGCAATCGAAACGTTCACAGCGCACACTCCAATCCGTAACCAGCCTGAACTGCTCTACACAAATTGCTTGCCGTTTGCAAAGATTCCTCAAGTCCTGCGCGCATTCTCCACGAACAGAGCCGTAACGCGAAATGAGTTTGCCACTTCACCCGTATTCAGAAGAGCGTATCGAGTAAATGCTAGGACATATTTCAGTTTCGACCGAGCGTTGACGGGCATTGCAAGAGATGTCTTTTGCACGAACGCAGGTCAATGGCTATGGGATCAAAATGCCGAGGTTTTGGGTATTCCCTCGATCAATGTCGTCTCGTCCCTCCTAATCAAGAGCTTTTTTGAAACGTGCATACGAAAAGGCTTACAAGAAACACCCGACTTCAAATCCATTTTCTTTCCTGGCGGCCTTCTAAAAGACAATAAAATTTACTTCACGGGATTTAATGGCAAGACTTGGCTCTTGGTCGTTGGGCAGCGAATCTTCCGAAAGCTGGAAGGTCAACACGAAATATGTATTCATCATCTCGCGTTCCGGGCTCGAATCCGTAGAAACCTATTTTCGCACTTTGTTCTTCAAATCAAGGCTGGACTGCATTTGACAGACTTAAGCGGTGCCACTTTTAAAGCACGGACCGCGAACTCCAGACGCAAGAAAATTGCGAAAAACTGGTGGAACGACAAATGGCTTAATCGCCATTTGGCCATATGCCAATTCCTTAATGAGAAGGGAGGCGTTTGTTTTCTCGGTGGTGCCAGCGACGATTCGCGAATAATCCTCTCAACCAATCTAATAACTGCAGAAGCTGATGTTGGAATTGACGAAGAACAATTGGGCGTTGACTTGGATGAATTTGGCGTCGCCGGTGAGGAATCTGAAATTCTTGAAGCGGATGACGAAACGGAAGGTGAATCTGAAGAATGACTAATGCAGTCAAGATATTCCCAGAACCACCGCTCGAGTTTCGTTACGCTCAGCGTCTGATACATCCTCAGGATGGCTTATCCATCTTTGGTCCTTATGACACTGACGCACCCTCACATCCAACTAGCATTACATACGGTGCGCTGGGTTCTCCCGAAGGGATCGAACGGTTATGTCGATGGTCAAAGACGTTTTCAGGCCCGATCATTAATACCCGATCGATAGACGAGAATTTGTGGCCCGCGTTTCCAGGATTTGAAGCTGCGACAGGGTCGAAATGGTCAACGTCACCAAGCTGGTCATTTGAAATTAATCGGGACGCAATATTGTTTGCTTCAAGAGAACGCGATGCTTACAAACGCGCCTACGCGCTGGTTAACTACTACTTGGAAGGATTTCGCATTGCGAAGAATCGTGACGAAAATTTCGGGGTATTGATATGCGTCATTCCTGATGAAGTGTGGCAGAACTGCCGACCAGAATCGGTAGTGCTGAATCCCGTTGGGCCGCGACTTTCCAAAACTGATCGGAGACTAAGGATGGGCGGACAAACTGAACTCTTCGATGACTTTGAGCCTGAAACATATCACTACTCGGTAGATTTTCGGCGACAGTTGAAAGCACGAGCGATGGAGTTTGGTCTGCCGATTCAACTTGTTCTTGAATCGACGTTAACGCTGGACACCGATTTATCTGAGCAATCGCGCAAACTCACTCCGTCATCAGACCGTGCGTGGAATCTTGCAACGACAATCTACTATAAGGCCGGAGGTAAACCGTGGCGCTTATCAACAGCGCGAAAGGGTGTCTGCTACATCGGAATTGCGTTTCGTAAGGCAGATCAGGACTTGCTGAGCACGACAGCGTGCTGCGCTGCGCAGATGTTTTTAGACTCAGGCGACGGCCTTGTGTTCTTGGGCGAGTATGGGCCCTGGTATTCGCCGCGCCATGGGGATTTTCATCTAACCCGCCCAGCTGCGCGAACTCTATTGCAGGGAGTTCTTAAAACATACTCCGACATGTACGGCAAGCCGTTAACTGAGATATTTCTTCATTCGCGGTCATCTATTAATGATGAGGAATTTGCGGGGTACAATGAAGCGTGTCCGCAAGGCGTTAAACTGATTGGTGTTCGAGTTCGGCTTGAGAAATCGGGACTTAAGTTATATCGGCCAGGTAAATGGCCTGTAATTAGAGGTACGTTCTTACCAACGTCCTCGACCGGTGGCTACCTTTGGGCTTCGGGCTTCAAGCCAAGACTCCGTACATATGACGGATGGGAAGTCCCGGTTCCATTACGAATCGATGTACAGCACGGGGATGCGGGGATCGAGCAAGTGGCTCAAGACATTTTCGGCCTGACTAAACTCAACTACAATAGTTCCCGACTTGGCGATTCCGAACCTGTAACAGTTTTGTTTTCAAACGCGGTCGGAGAAATACTTGTTTCGAACCCGCTGGCCGAGAAGCGTCTGCCAAGTTTCAAGTTTTACATCTAGGCGAAATCTCACCGCTTGACGCACTGCAAAAAATGCAGTCGAATTGCGACACGTCCCTGTAGCACAACGCAAGCAGGCGCTCTTTGTAAGTTGTTGATTTTCAGTGGTTAGGCTATCGGAGATAGTGTCTCCCTCCCTCACCGTTGCGTTTTTCATCCGATGTTGGAACGTTGGATGCGATGAAAATTGATGTCTTTGCCGTCGGTTCGAATCCCAGCGAAAGCTCGATCTAGCACAAATCCTAGCACAACCGGCCACATCCGCGTCGGCGTCGTAGGTGGTGAGCCTTAGACGCGCCAGACTTACACTAGTGACGGATCAAGGGCACAATCATAAATGATTGCATTTACGCGGGATTCGGGGAGCTAAGAGCTGCCGATCCAAATCCCCAACGAGAAATACTAACACTCCCCGACAATCACTTGAAACGCGGCAAGATCGTTTAGTCAAGATGATCAGGGTCGTTCGAATATCATTTGGTATGCCGGAGTCCTCATATTGGCGTCCCGGCACGGGAATGATCCGGTTGGACGCGAGCAGCTGTGGGCAATAAATCGCGTAGCTCTTGCCCCGCCCCCTTCGTCGCCAGCATACAAGCATGGCCATTCTCGGTCCAGCTTGCTGTGATCCAATCGCCCTTTCTGGCGAACTGGGGCTGCTTAGGAGGTGCATTCTTCAGCGTCGACGCATCGGTGACAACGAGATGAACCAAGCCGCCATCGCGCTTCTTGAAACAAATTATTGAGACGGGGTTTCCAGCCGACGAGATCGTTTTGCAACCTAGCGTCGGAAGGCTTTGCAGGGCTGCAGGAATAACTTCCACGGTCGGCTTATGCTGCGCTTGAAGCCACTGCTGCAATTCATTGCTGTCCGCTGCCTTGTGGTCGAATGGTTCCCGGCCGGGGACGAATGTTGAAAGAACGGCGAGAGCGTCACTCTGCCATCGATCGCCATGTGACTGGCGTGTCCAAACGCTGTTAATTACGGCAAAAAGAAGCAGACTCGCAGCGATTGCAAGAAGGACCGGACGCCTTCCCCAAAAACGGCGCCGGCTGATTTTGGCACCGGCCAAGATGTTGGCGCGGAGATCTCGCGGGATGGGAATCGAACAAATTGCGTTCGTGGTTGCCATGTCCAACATACGCTGTTCGGCGAACCACGCCCCCAGGTCTGGATCGCGATCGACCTGTTCTAAAGCGGCCGCAAAGGCCGCACCGCAAGCGTCTTCTCCGCCTGGTCGGTATGCACTTAGTATAAATTTCGCTTCTTGATTATTCACTTTCGCCCTTCCTTGCTGTGCCCTCATTTTGAAATGGAGATATTTCGATTATGCGCCTGTCGGCTTCGCTTTGTTGGTCGGACAGTGCTTTCCGTAGCTGTCCTTTGCCGCGCGAGAGCCGGGACATGACGGTCCCGACAGGGACATTCAAGACTTCCGCAATCTCGTTATAGGAGAATTGCTTTAGATAGAACAATGTCAGCGGAGCGCGATAGTTCTCATCAAGTCTACCGAGCGCTTCGAGTGCTGATGCAGCATCGATCTTTTCGGCCGCCACCGGGACATCGACCGCCTCCTCGGGAGCCTCATCAAGCGCAACCTTCGGGAACCGAGTTTCGTGTTTCCTGCCTCCCAGGAACTCTCGGTAGAGTGTGGTAAAAAGCCATGATTTAGCCTTCCCCGCATCTCTCAGATCGCGGCCTTTTTCGGCCCAGATGTAGAAGGTTTGTTGAGTTAAATCCGCGGCGTCCATTTCGTTCTTGGCCAAACTGTAAGCAAATCGGTAAAGCGCCGCGTAATGGGCGTCAACGAGTTGCTCGAATTCGAGTCCCGGCACACTTGTATGAGTCCTAGAGCGACAAGATATTCCCAGCGGTGCTTCATGGTGCTCCCATCGCCTTTGTCGTGCTCCCACCGAAGTAAAGTCTCGCCATTGCCTGTACGATTGCGAAAGCGGCACTGGCGGCGTCAGCGATGGTTCGCTTGAATGTCGATCTCCGCGATCTCCGCGTGCGAGGTCGCACTGGAACCTCTCTTATTCTAAGCCGCGCCTCCACCGCTCGGATCTGCATTACTACATTCCATCCCGAACCGTGATGGCGCATCCCGATCGCATCCAATGCTTCGCGTCGAACCAGGCGCAGAGTTCCAAACGCGGTGAAGCGGACCCCCCAGCCACGCTGAACCAGCCCACTCAGAATCCAATTCCCGAAACGCTGCACATCCAATCGTGCGCCATCCCACGCGATGCGGTTACCTATGACCAAGTCAGCATGTTCTGTCTCGGCCAACAACGCGTCCAAATTACTTGGATCATCAGTGCCGTCACTATTGCAGAATAAAATCCAAGCGATCCCGTGAGGAATCTCGTCCAAGCCGCTTGGGCAGCTCCGTCCGAATCCACATAGCTGCTCACGGGCCACCTCCGCACCGGCAGCGCGCGCACGAAGTGCGGTTGAATCCACGCTGCCGGTGTCGATGACCCGAATATATTTAAAACCTCGGTCGCGCAACTCACTCACGACACGAAAGATCGTCTTCTCCTTATTCGCCGCCGGTATTACGACTAGGCAGGAATCGTAGAACGGCCGGACTGGGCCAGCAGCTACTTTAATCGGTCTCGCATTCATACTAGTGCGACTCCCCAATGCCTCCCGCTATTCCCGCTCACGAGAACTTGTCACCGAGCTGACTAGGTTCGGAAGGAACCAATCTCTTCCAACGACTTTCGCGAGATGTTCGGAACCATTGCCGCGTCGGCCGGGTGACCGACCACGAGGAGCAAGAACGGTTTCTCGTGCTGGGGTCGTCCGAGAATGCGATTCAAGAAACCCATCGGGCTAGGCGTGTGAGTTAGTGACGTCAAGCCGCATGAATGAACGGCGGTAACCAGCACACCTGTTGCGATACCAACTGATTCAATTGCGTAGTACGTCTTGCTTCGTGTGCCATCCGCCAGGATTCGGTACGGCTGAACGAAAATCGCGATGAGCCAAGGTGCCGTCTCCAGAAAAGGCTTGTTCGAATCCGTGCCAAGCGGGGCTAACGCCGCCAGCCATTCTTTTGGGGCACGATTCGTATAAAATTCTTGCTCTTCGATCTCGGCCGCGACGCGAATCTCGCGCTTTACGTCGGGATTGCTGATCGCGACGAAATGCCAGGGCTGCAAGTTTGCGCCGTTTGGTGCTGTCCCCGCTGAGCGAATGCATTGTTCAATGACCTCCCGCGGGACCGGCCGATCGGAAAAGTCGCGGATTGTGCGCCGCTGTCGCATCCTTTGGTAAAAGGCGGTGGCATTCGCTAACAGCTCTTGATCGGAAGCTTTGCACCGTTTCGGTGCCGGTACGAACGAAGGAAATTCCATCTGGTCATTGTAACGAGCGCGCGGTGATTATCACCACGCGCCTTTACACTTGAGCATATCAGATCCGCGTTCTGTCACAGCTTAACGCCATCTGCTGTAGAGGTTGATCGCTTAATCTAATAACCCATCGTTTCTCGCCATAGCGATCGATGCGGAATGGCCGCAGCTGCTGCAGGCGCGAGGCGTAGCCCGAGTTTCGACAACGCCTCACGCTCATCGGCCGCGCCATGCAAATCGCGAATCCAAATTACGGCATCGACCGCTCCTTTTGCCAGAGCCTCGTTAATTGTGCCACACGTGTCTCGCATTCCCGCGCTAAGCAGTATCTTTCGAGTTCCAAGTTCCAATGTCATATTTTTGTCCTTCTTCCAATAAATGTGAGCGCCGATGATCCGGCTTATTCCCCCGGGGTAGTGACGGCTTCGCCCCGCCAAACCCACGGGAACAACATGTGAATTCGTTTGTGGCGGAATAAACTCAGCGCTCTGGGCTCTTGATTAGAAGACCAACGAACAAACCACACAGATTTATGATCAACGAATCCGACAATTCCGCGCCTGACCTAACGAAACGCCCACCACGCAGTCCGCGCTGCCGTCTCGGCGGCTACGCCATCTTGCCGCGTATGCTTGACAAGGGTCGCGCCGAAATTGCAGGCACCAACGGCGAGTTCAACTACAACTGCCCGCTCGATCAGCACATAATCAACTTTCTCGGCTTCGATCCGGAAGCTCTGCACGAACAACTCGCAGCCAGCAAAGGTGATGGCGAAATTCTTGAGTGGATAAATTCCAACGCGAAGCACAAGCGCTCGCCGTGGGAAATTGAGCAATGGAGCGACTTTCAGCAAAGACGCGGACCCGATAGCGACGCGGAAACGCTAAGTTTTTTTGAGGAGCTTCTCAGCAAATTCTCGAAAACACGCGAGGATATTAAGACGTGGGCCGATCTGCTCGATCTTGATGACCACGTCACGTTCGGAGGTAAGGCCTAATTACCTGTTTACGGCCGCCTCCAAGGCGATGAAGGTATAAGCCGTGCCCGTCGACGCCGCCACCGTTAACCGCGTCGCAGTCATCACTGGAGTTGGACCCGGGCTCGGAGCCGCGCTCGCCCGACGGTTTGCCCGTGACGGTTTCTCGCTGGCGTTGATTGCGCGCTCGCGACATTTCATTGACCAGCTCGCGCAGGAGCTACCCTCCGCGCTGCCGGTGACGGCGGACGTCAGTAAGCCTGCGGACATCGCTTCCGCCATTAAAGAAATGCGGAAGGAACTCGGCGTAATTGGAGTGTTGATTCACAACGCGAGTTCCGCGGGTGGCAACGGAGTGATTGACACAACTCCTGAACAGTTCGAGCAATCGTGGCGCGTGACAGCTCTTGGCGCGTTCATCTGCGCACGCGAAACCGCGCCCGATATGATCGAAGCTGGCGCCGGAGTGATGCTTTTTACCGGCGCGACCTCGAGCGTCCGCGGCGGCGGTTGGCTCGCTTTTAGCAGCGCCAAATTTGCTTTGCGCGGCTTCGTGCAGTCCGCCGCGCGCGAGTTGTGGCCGAAAGGTATTCATGTCGCCCATGTCCTGGTCGATGGCATCATCGCTTCGGACCAAACCGACCGCGCTGCTAGCGATAAAACTCGCACTCACCTTACTCCAGACGAAATCGCAGAAACGTATTGGTACCTCGCTAATCAACCGCGATCCGCTTGGACATCGGAACTCGATCTACGGCCGAACGGAGAAGAATTTTTCACCTGAACCTAACCAGCGTCAGTTTCGTAGGAATAAAATTACGATTCGAGGTCTCAACTTAACAGAATAGGAAGAAGAACACCGAGCCCTAAGGCAAAGAACCAGAGCGCAGGAGCTGGTGTGCCGATTGGCCGCTGTCGACGCGCTTCGTGTGCAGCAAAGCGCGGATCGAGCCGCATCCAATCCTGATGACGACGTTCGAGTAAGAGATAAACGGAAGCCGTGACTGCCCCATAAAGAAGGTGACCGAGCAGTGACGAAAGAGCACCTGCAGCAGCGGCGGCAGTCCACGTGAACGAAGCACCCAGCCAGATCGGGAACAATGTTAGTGTGCCGATGAACCACCACGTGATTCCGTAAAGCATGCCCCAACCGATCGCAGCGCCCCAATCGGGCGATTCGCGTTCGAACAAGACGCCGTAGCCCGCCCCGATCACGACGCTGATTGCGAGGTGAACGAACAAGCCGAGCGTGGACGAACTGCCGCCAGCTAAGCGAGCGATCCAGTGCAGGCCGTCAACCGCGACAATCTGCGGCCAGAAAACCAATCCGCCAACGAGCCCGGCAAACGCACCCCGGCCTAACGAGAGCAAAGTACGCGACCCGGGACCTTCTGGCTGGCGGTTGATCGGGTCGCTCTCAATGAAAAAGCCGACCCAGAGTTTATCGAGCGCAGCGTAGATCACGCCCACGATCAAGCCATAAACGATGTGGCCAAAGAGCGATCCGAAAAGTTCCTGTCCACGCGCGAGCGACCAGTCGGGTGCATGGCCTTGCAAGAGTGACTTGAGCGTCAGCGGTCCGAGAAACCACCAGAAGATGCCATATGCCATTCCCCAGCCGGCACTCGATCCGTATCCGCGCACGTCGCGTTGGAAGAGCAGCCCGAACGTTCCCCCTATGATGACGGCAAAGATGAAGTGCAACATTTTGCCAAGCTCCGGCGACGACGAGCCAACGAGTCCGGCAATGAGCGGGAAGAAGTGAGCTTTCTCCATCCATTGGCCAAACGCCCAACCGCCGACGATGCCCGCGAGACCTCCAGCGACGAGAGCCCGCGGCAGACTAAATGGCTGCGCGTTCGACGTTCGGCGCTGGGCTGAGAAGGCGCCGAGTACCAACCCAAGCGGAGCGCCGAATAGCAGCAGGTAACCGGTCAATTCCGGGAAGTGCGCGCGCGCCTCGTCCAGCATTCCCATTGGTTTATGCGAGACGAGTTTCGGAAGAATTCCGGCGGGTCCGGCGAGCCAAAGCAGAAAGGCAAAGGCGAGCCCCCAGAGCAAACCTGCGCCCGCTGTCGTGGTGCGGAACCGCGTGAGGAACGAGAAGGCCGCTCCGAGAATTCCACCGAGTAAGATGCCGATCGGTGTCGCCAGCCCGAGCCATGCAAGCGCCGCACCACCTAACGCACCTAGTAATGCCCCGCCGAATATGAGACAAGCACCGGATCTCATGTGGCTGATCCTCTTGAAGGCTCATGGAACTCGATCGTTTGTACAATGTCGCGCGGGAAGAACAACTCGATTGTCCAATCGCTGACTACTCGCACCTTGCGTTCGAAACCTGGAAGCTTGCTTAGATAGATGGTGCGCCAAAGAAACCAAGCCAAGAAGCCGCTGAATTTGTAACCTTTGATTTCCGCGCAAGCGGTGTGATGACCAACCACGCAGAGTGTGCCGAGCGCGTCGAAATGAAATGGTTTCAATTCACGTCCCGCAATACTGGCGCGCAGATTGCCGGCAAGTGTGCGCCCTTCGCGAATCGCGAATTGCGCGGTGGGCGGGCAGGGTTGGCCGGTTTTAGCATTTGGCACCACGGCACAGTCGCCCAGCGCCCACACGTTGTTCTGCCCCCTTACCGCCAGAGTATTCTCCACCAAAACTGCGCCCCGCTTATCGCAATCGATCGCCAACTCCTTCAGCAGAGGATTCGGCGCTGCTCCCGCGGTCCACACGAGCGTTTCTGTTGCGATCTCAAATTCAGAATGATTGGCATCCTTGCGCTCAACCATGATGATGCCAGGACGCGCAGACGAGACGCGAGCATTGAGCTCAAACGTCACCCCGCGCGCTCGCATCCGTTCTAGGGCGTACTTCGCCAGCGATTCGCTCAGTTCCGGCAGAATCCGGTCGCGTGAATGAACGAGGATGATTCGCAACTCATTAGCGGACAAGTTCGGATAATCCGCCAACATTCCACGCGCAAAATCATTCAAAGCGCCGGCGAGTTCTGCGCCTGAAAAGCCACCACCAGCGATGACGAACGTGAGTAGCGTACGCCGTTTTGCTTCATTGTGCTCCGCGTCGGCGCGATCAAACGCATCGATCACGTGATTGCGGATACGAATAGCATCTCCCAGTGTTTTGAACTCGAGCGCTTGATCGGACACGCCATCGCCCGGCGACTGACTCGAGACCGCGCCGAGCGCGAGCACAAGATGATCGTACGGTAGAGTTTCCTCGCGACCCGATAAGCGGACCCGGCGTTTCTTGAAATCGACGTCGATGACTTTCGCGCGGATTACAGCCGTGCGTCCGAAACTGCTGCGCAGCGGCGTGGAAATATGCGTCGGTTCCAAACTGCTCGCCGCGACTTCTGCCAGCATTGGCGTGAAGAGGAGCGCATTCGTTTCGCTCACGAGTGAAATTGCGACCGTGGGATCGTGGCGGAGTTCTCTCTCCAGATTCAGCGCGCAGGTCACACCGGCGAAGCCGCCGCCGAGAATGAGAACACGCGTCTTTATTTCAGGAATTTTGTTCTCGGGAGCGGGTGGTGCTGGGCCAAAGAATTCCTCCATCAACCAAACCGCACCGGTCGTGACCAATCCCAACTCAAATCCGAAAAGCAGCCAACCGACCAACGCAGGAAAAAGCGCACGCATGCCCTCGGCTGTCCATTGAGGCGCGTTTCCGGCGAGCAGTGGAAGCAAGATGACATTGATGGCTCCCCACATCGCGAGGCCGAATGCTGCCGCTGTCATCGCTCTATCCGCGGCCGCACCCGGTCCGCTCGTCACACGCGGCAAAGCAAGCGCATAAACGAACCCTAGAGCTGCGCCAATGGCGATGCCTAACAAAACATTTCCAAACGCGCCAGCGAGCAACGTTCCAGCGGCCAAACCGCAGGCGATGCCCGCAAGCCCGCGTCGTAGGAACACCCTCACGCTCGCTCCACTCTTGCCTTTACGTGATGCAGGCCGGTCGCGCCGTCGGGCACCTGATCGCGATAGTCGCTGATTTGCAATTCTCCTTCTCCGTCAGTGCCGCGCACGACCAGCTCCGCATCACCCTCTTCATCCGGTGTCCAATTGTAACGCCAAAGCGACCAGGAAATCTTCGTACCCGGCTTGTTGATCTCGGCATCGTTCCAAGTCTCGCCGCCATCATCGCTGATCTCCACCTTTGAGATCCCGCGATCGCCGCCGAACGCCATTCCGCGCAGTTCCACCGGCCGACCGACTTGGAAAGGCTCGGCAAAATGATCTCCCAAGACCTGCGGCGCATCTATGCGGCTGTGAGTGGGGATAACATCGCCTTCGCGACCCCAGCCTTGTTCTTTATAGAATCCACAGCCATGGCGGCGATGAAGCCGGGCGTCGGCTTCGTTCAAAAGCTCGATGCGGGTGAGCCACTTGGGATTTTTTTCGCCGTAAAGCCCGGGCACAATCATTCGCAGCGGAAAACCATGACGTTGCGGCAATGGCTCGCCGTTCATCTCGTATGCGACCAACGTGGTGGGCTCCATCGCTTTCTCGAAGCGAAACGTCTCGTAGTATCCGTCCGCCGCGCGGAAGAGTACCCTCGTCACATCCGGCTTAGGCTTCACCAACGCGAGTAGCGTCGGAAGCGGCACGCCTTTCCAAATCGCATTCGAACACAGCCCACTTCCAATGCCATAGGAAATGCAGAGGAGTGTGGTTTCCTGCTCGACTGCCGGCATCGCCGCAATCTCTCCGAACGAAAACACGCGGGGAGTTTCTACTTGTCCGACAATATCGAGCCGCCAAACGCCGCGCGCAATGCTTGGATCCACCAGGTTTTTAGTAACCTGATAGAACTCATCGTTAGGTGTGATCTTTTGCACATGTGGTCCGCCATATTGCGTCCCGTCATAACTGAAGGAGCCAAGCTGGTAGAGTCGCCGCAGGATGCCGCCGAGTGACATGGCGATCACCGTCCCCATTCCGAGGGCGAGAAAGCGACGAAGAACCATCGAACGAAGCGCCGGCTCGTCGGCTTCGCTTTCCACCGGTTGTCGTCTCGGACGCTTGAGCAAACCGAAGAAAAACATGATGCCGAATCCGCAGACACTGAACGAAATCAGCATTTCGAGCGCTGCGATGATGCGCGCCGTTGACGGCGGGAAGCCGCGGTAGTTCGTAATTAGCGTCGGCCAAAGGAGGAGAACGAAAAGTACCGTTGCAGCCAGTACACTCGGGACGATTAGGAACAAGCCGCGCCCATCGAACAGAGCTTGCCCGCCCTGTTCTGCGTCGCGACTTTTTCGCCTTCGATAAAGTCCATAGATCACGCCACCGATCGCCGCCACCACCAACTGACCAGTCAGCGCGCCGTAAATGCCCTGTAACTTAAGCGGCGTGTACCCGCCCGCTTTGACGAGCGAGCCAATGAAGAACTCGACCGTTAACAAAGGAAACAACCGGTCAAAGATCAATTCGGTTGGCGTGGGCCAGCCCAGCACTAGGCGCAGTAACGCCATCGTCAAAAGCATCGTTACGCCACCCAGCAATCCCGCGAGGAAACCCCAGATGACGGTCTTGAGGAAAGGTTCGTGACGAATTGAACCAGGTGGAGAACTGTTCATAGACATTGGTTCAGCTCTTCGGCCATACATGAGGGACAACAAAGGTACTCTGAGGAAGAGCGAGTTCGGCCCGATTTATTCCGGCCCATCGATGATCCGTGGCAAATGACATGGCGCAATTGGGCGCAGACGAAGCCGTTGCTCGGCCGAGATGGTGCCTGCCTCGGATCGGGGCCAGACGTAATACCGCTGGATCGGGTGGTCTGGCCCAGAGCGTTTGCGGCCTGGTGTAGGCCAATTCTCGAAGAACCCATCTGTATAGAGAGTCTTCACGATTCTGGCGACTTGCAACCCGAGGAGTGGGAACAACAGCCACCGCGCTGTGTGCCAGTGCCCTTTGCCGGCAATGGACTGATGATAAATGAGAAGTGCGGCGGCCAAGTAAGCGAAGCGGTGTAACCGCTTCCAGTTTTTCGCGCCGAGCGAGCGGATCGACCAGAGATTGCTCGTCAGAGTGAGCACGATGAGAATCGACAATCCTGCCAGGCCAAACCAGATGAATGGTTTGGTCAAACTTCGCACCAGCCCATCCCAGCCGCCTTCGTAGAGGATATGAAAACCGAAATGGAGCAGGCCATAAATGCACGCTGTTACTCCTACGGCGCGGCGATGCCGGTTCAACGCCACGACCAACGCGCTTGCCGGAAACAAAACACGCAGCGGCGTCAGCGACAGTACCGCTCCGAGGGTCCAGATGGCGATTTCGCCGCTTTGATGAAGTAATTTCTCCAGCGGGTTTGCGCCAAGATTTCCGCTAACGGCGGGAACTATCAGAAACCAGATTCCAACGCCGACCAGCACCGTTAGGGCGAAGAGCTTGCGTGCTAAGATATTAGTTAGCCATTTCACTTCGAATGGACGATCAGAGGTTCTTCCGGAGATCGAGCCCCTCATACAGATGAGCGACCTGCTTCGCGTATCCGTTGAACAACTCGGTCGGCCGCCGACCGGAGAATAATCCGCCGCCAATGACGCGTTCGGTGGCCTGACTCCATCGCGGGTGATCAACACTTGGATTTACGTTGGCGTAAAACCCGTATTCGTCTGGGGCAAGCTCGTTCCACGTGGTTTTCGGCTGGTCTGTTACGAACTCAATCTTGACCAGCGACTTGGCGCTCTTGAACCCGTATTTCCATGGAACAACCAGCCGAATCGGCGCTCCATTCTGGTTACGCAAAGGTTTGCCGTAAAGACCCGTCGCCACGAACGCAAGTTCGTTAGTCGCCTCCGGTAGTGTGAGACCTTCGGTATAGGGCCACGGCAAACTATTCGACCGCTGGCCCGGGCATGCATCTGGATCAAGAAAGGAAATAAACCGAACAAACTTCGCCGATGCATCTGGCTTGGAAAGTTCAATCAGTTTTGCAAGAGGAAAGCCGTCCCACGGAATGACCATGGACCACGCCTCTACACAACGGTGCCGATAGTTTCGTCGCTCAATACCACCGACGAGTTTGACCAGATCGTTAACCTCGATTTTGCGCGGGTTTCTGCAAAGGCCGCCTATCTCAAGTGTCCATGGTTCAGTCTTCCAGCCTTTGTTGGATAATTCCTTGGGCTCCTCTTTACCGAATCCCCATTCGTAAAAATTGTTGTAACTAGTGACCGAATCTTCCGACGTCAGTTTGACACCATCTAATTTGAAAGATGGGTTTGACGAATCTGGAAACCCGGTTGTCGCAGCGGGAAGCGAATCCGCAAATAGCGCACTCCCCACCAAACCCAAGCCGACGATTCGCAGGAATTCACGCCGACGAAGATATTGTTCTTCGGGTAGAACGGCCGAATCTGGCAGTTGCCACAAGTGTTTGGTTGTTTTCCTTGGCGTCACGATCTCGGCACTCCTCCTAGCTTCGGCACGGAAAGGCCAGGATGAATCGAGCATTCCCTCTGCATCGTCACCCAGGCCAGTCGCCATCACCCTATTTCATCCGTTCTTAGGTAGGAGGCCTCAGGCGCTCCCCTTATTCCAAGACTCAGTATATGCGATCGCGGTGAATGTGATTTACAATCACTGGGTAGGCTGCCCATACGCCGGCGAAACGAGGGAAAACTATGTCGATGCAGGCAACAAAAAGATCGGCCAAAACATTGAGCTAGAGAGTCGCGAAATGGCACTTCGATCAGACAACCTTAGCCGGTCTCCGTGAGTGCAGTCTCGTACCTGCTCGTTTGCTTGCGTCGTTGCCGCGAGCTCCGATTCATTGCACATCGCGACGACCATCCGAAGACGTGGATCGGCAATGGCGTGGGCTCCGTTGCCATCGAATCGCCCTGCGCCCAAGTTGTCATCTTCAACGAGTCAGGGACTTCGGGGCTCACGTCCGCCCGCGAGCTACGGTTTACTAACGCCTATCGTTGGTCGCTGGTCGGCCAGCGTGTTGTCCGCCTGGAACACTTGCGCTTCGGGCCAAATCGGCCGGTCTATCTGTTCGATTTGGCGCCTGAGAACGAATCAACATGGGCGTCGGTCACTCCGCACCATTGCCGTCATGATCTGTATTCGGTGCGGCTTGAGTTAGGCCAAGACGCGGTTTCGCTACTGTGGGTGATCGTCGGCCCTGGCAAACGCGAGGAGATCGAATGCGTCTACTCCTTCAGGGTACCTGACAGCCCGTCACAGCAGTTTTACCCAAAGCTATCGGCATAATTATCAGCTGTGTGGCGAGAGTTCTCGCCACAGAATGCGGCTTACGAAATCACCAGTTAAGATCACTCCATTCTTCTGCCTAACGTTCGCTTACTTGGACCCGAAGCCGAATGTCGACAAAACAGCGTCCAGCCATTCCGTTCGCGCAGTTGCGCATGACACGCGCACGAGGCGCTTTGCCGCTTCAATCCGCTTGTGTGATCGCTTTGCGAATCGCGCTCAGCGGAGCGGAATCGTTCCATTTCGTTTCGCCACCATGTCGCTCGACACCGAGTTGCCGCCATAACGCGTCGAGATCAACCGGCGCGGGCGTTGATTTCATTTTGTCGTAAAGTTCACGCAATACCGGAACACCAACTGCGCGGTCGCCGATCCCGAACGCCCGAGTAATTTCCCACTCGGTTTCAATAGTGCCGCCCCCGTTGACTATTGCGCGCAAAGCGTCTTCAAGACCTTTTTGATTCCCGGTGCGCTTCCTGATCTCAATGTCAGCGAGCAGGCAGAATAGCGCACCGCCCCAGTACGTCCGGCCCCATGTTGGCGTAAAGTCCAAACCGCGGTCGCCCCGTTGCGGCAAGCCTTGCGGGATACCGTCCACCAGATCGCCCCACGCTTTTTCCGTAGTCGAATTTCTGGCTTTCGCACGCGCGATCGGTTCGACATAAGTCGATAAACCTTCCTCTATCCAATGATGCTGCTCGGCCATCGACGGGAAAGCGAGGTGGATCATCTCATGCGTCATCATCCAATCATCAGCAAAATCTGCGGGTGTGCTCGAACGGCCGACCGCGATTTTGATGAAGGCACCTTCATAGCCAAACGTTTGGCCCGAGCGGACGCCGCGTCCCTCGAACAGCTTTATTCGAATGAGCACCCGGTCGACGGGGAAAGTTCCGTAATACACCGTTACGGCGTGCGCGCATGATTGCACCCATTCGCGCACCAGCTTGTGAAGCTTTTCGTCAGGTGCTGCCGCAAAGACGAGATCAATTCTCGCGCGGCCGATTTCCAATGGCGGGTCTGTCTGAGCTGCAGCTCGTCCCGTCCACGAGAGCACTAACACGGCTGCCAAAAGAGTGTTCTTAATCAATGAGCACCTCGCCCCACGCCAAGCCAAGTCGGGCTCGCATGGCTCAACGACTCAGAGAGACGCTGCCTTCATCGCGGCTCGACTCGCGCTGGTTTAGTTAGCCACCGGAAACTCATCCATTCGGCGAACCACGATTGCATTTTGCATGCGATCAATTCAGGCGAGTCGATCGATCCGTCGCATGCGACCACGCAAGCATGCTCGAGCGACACACCTGTACGCAGGGCGTAAAGCAGGCGGTAGGCTTCGGCCTCGAGGCGCTTGTAATAAACGGCAAAATTCTGCCGATGCACCGCGATGTAAATTGGCTTGGTCCGAGGGCGTGCCGCGAGCCGGCCACGGCGCCGCGGGCGCGCACTGGAGACGGCATTACTCAGGCTGGCGGTTTCGATCTCGCCCTGGCGTTTTAGCTTTCCGAGCAACTTATCAACGGGGTGTCTCAGCTCCAGGAGAACGAGGTAAGGCTGCAGCCCGAGCCGGAGCAATTGAGGCGGAATATCGCGTATTTCCTCCGGCGGCAGCGCCGGCTTTTCCGCCTCGTCAAAAGCTATGGTGCGCGCCCATTCCACGCGGACCATGTCGATGGCAAGGGAAGTATGCGGCGCGGTGAGCTCGGGGCATTCGCGCACAAACCGTTCAAGCCGGCTACCGAGATTGCGCAACGTCCACGAAGTCGAACCGCAGTGCTCCAGATAGGCAACCGCCAGCGTATCGAACTGCGCATCGCCGAGTACCGCGCGCAAGCCGCGAAAGTCTTCCGCAAAATTTCCGAGCAGACGCCACCAGTATTGTTGATTGTAAATTTCCAGTCGCTGAAAAGAGTCAAGCCGATCGTTAGGCTTAATGAACTGTTCCGCGACTTCAGTCGTTGCGCTGCCGTCCGTCCATTCGCGCTGCATGCCATCATCTCTCGTCAGCGGACGCATGACGGCGTGCGCCATCAAAGCCTGGAGATCAGCAAGGCGACTAGGCCGCGACGGCTTCATGCGGCAGAAAGTGAGAAGCTTTTAGCGCCTCGCAATGAACATCATCAAAGGATGGAATGCGATCGTCCCATTCGAGCAGCGTTGCAGTCCGACCCACGCGCGCGATGGCGCGCGCGTAAAGCTCCCAAACCGGATCGAGCACTGGGTGATCATGCGTATCGAGAATATATTTCTCGAACTTCGAATGGCCCGCGACATGGATCTGGGCCACGCGGTCGGCCGGCACGGCATCGATATACATTTGCGGATCGAACCCGTGATTTTTCGACGAGACGTAAATGTTATTTACATCGAGTAGAATGCCGCAGTCCGCGCGCTCGACGACTTCGTTAAGGAATTCCCACTCGCTCATCTCCGACATATGGAACTCGGCATAACTGCTCACGTTTTCGACGGCTAGTGGCACTTCAAGAAAATCTCGCACCTCGCGGATGTTTGCCGCCGTGGTCTCGACCGCTTCCCATGTGTAGGGCATCGGCAAAAGGTCATGCGTGTAGCGGCCATCTACGCTGCCCCAGCAAAGATGATCGGAAAGCCAAGGCGTGCCGGTGCGTTTCACGAGTCTTTTCAGCTTGCGCAGATGATCGCGATTCGGTCGGTCGGCATTGCCGAAGTAGAGTGAGACGCCGTGTTGAACGACGCGATATTGTTCGAGTATTTGATCAAGCACATGAAGCGGCCGGCCGGCATCGACCATGTAATTTTCTGAGATGATCTCGAACCAATCGACGACCGGTTTCTTTTCGAGAATATGCTGATAGTGCGGAATGCGCAGGCCGATGCCGATCCCGTAATCAGTAAAGGCGTTGAAGCGTGAAGCCGGCATACGTGTGGGCGCTCAGCGCGCTTTGCGGGCGCTGCACCGTGTCGGGCTGGGGTTCTGCCAACCCCCGGCAGCCCGACACGCGCAGATTAATTACTTGTCGCCGTCCTTGTCCTTGTCGGCGACTGGTTTGCCATCTTTCGTGGCGCAACCGCCCTTGCCTTTGCAGGAGTTTTTCCCGGCGCAACCGTTGTCGCTGTTCTTGCAGCCGCCCTTGCCCTTACACGAGTTCTTCCCTTTGCAATCGTGCGTCTCGCCCTTCTTTTCGTCTGCGAGAGTTCCTGGGCTGCTGCCGATGTTTGACCGGCCTAGTGTGCCGGCATTAGCCGCGCTCATCGTGGAGACTGCGCCGCCGGACATAATCCCGGCGACGGCCGCGCCCGCGAGGAGAGCTTTTGCTTTGTAGTAACGTTTCATGTTTTCCTTCTGTTTTTGCTTTAGTCCGCCACGCTTCCGAGAGGAATTCTCGCGAACGAACGAACCGTGCAGGTAGGATTGTGGACGTGAAGATTTATTCCCGCGCTGGACTATTAATTTTCTTATTATCGGCGCGTTCGAAATATTTAGCGATCAGCCTGTCGATCGAGATCTTACCAGGCCCAAAGACAAATACGATCGCGACAGCGAAGAGAAAAAGAAACTCGTCCGCGGTAACGAATTTATCTGGGTCGGTAAAAATCACCCGGACACGATCGAGATCAGCGGTGCAGTACGCGACGGTAAGCAGGATGAGTAACGGCAATGAGATAAGCCGCGACGCCAGTCCGACTAATAAGAGTAAGCCGCCAAAGCACTCTGTGCAGGCTGCAACGAGAGCTTGGCCGTGCGGGAAGGGAATGCCGAGGCTTTCGAAATATTGTGAAGTCCTTGATAAGTTCATCAGTTTGCCTTTGCCCGTGAGGAAAAATTGCCAGCCCCAGAACAGGCGAATCACGAGCAGCAGAGGAGAACGCAATGTGTCAGCGCAGGCAACGACCCAGCGGTAAAATGTTTCGACAATGGTATTCATGTTGAGGTGGTAAAAAGAGAATCCGCGTCACGTTGCCCCAGACCCGCCCCACCTTCGCATGCTTTCACCTTGCGACGGTGTGGACGTTGTTCTTCTCGGGCATCACTGGACGTGTGAGGCACTAGACGGAGATTTATTCCTCGCCGAGACCGGACGGTTGCCCGTTCGACTCGGATGAAGAAAAGGCAGAACTGCCATTCGGTAGCCAGCGGTGGACGGGTTTCGCCACCGACTGAAATTATTCGGAATAATAGTTCCAGGTTGACCTCTCATAAGCGACGAGAGTCCTTAACCACTGAGATTCTGATTATGAAACCGATCGTAAACTTATTCTCGTTCGTCTGCCTAGCGGCGACGGCCTCCTTCGTGCCGGCGGCGCCTAAGCCGAACGTCGATAAGAGCCACTTCGGAATTCAAGGGTATGATCCGGTAGCATTCTTCACCGATGGAAGGCCGGTGCTCGGCAAGGACGAATTTCATGCCACCTACCACGGCGTGACCTATCGCTTCGCTTCCGCGGAGCACCAGGCCACGTTCGAGAAAGACCCGGCGAAATATGAACCGCAGTTCGGCGGTTATTGTGCTTACGGTGTTGCCAAAGGACATCTCGCTCCGGTGAAGGTGGACGCGTTCCAGATCGTGGATGGACAGCTGCTAATGCAATACGACTCCAGCGTTCGCGATAAGTTCAACAAGAATCAGCAAGCAAATCTACAGGCAGCACAGAGCAAATGGCGGACGCTGAAGGACAAGGACAAGTAGAATTTGTTCCCTTCCGCTTAGGACTTGTGCAGACCGCGAATGGTCAGGCGGCGAATGTAAGCTCGCCTAACAAGGATGAGCATCATAAGTGACAGACCTAACGAGCCATCGTTGGCTAAACCACTGCGAATTCTTGTCGTCGGCGCAGGGGGCGTAGGAGGTTACTTCGGCGGCCGATTGCTCGAGGCTGGCCAGGACGTGACCTTTCTTGTTCGCAAACAACGCGCGTCCGAGATGGCACGCACCGGCCTCAAGGTCAGCAGCTGTTTCGGTGACCTGACATTTCAGAAGCCGCCGATTCTAATTGCCGATGAACTCGCTGAACCGTTCGACCTCATATTGCTAGCCTGCAAAGCATACGATTTGGCCGACGCGATTGCCTCGTTCGCCGGTGGAGTAGGACCAAGCACAGCTATTTTGCCGCTGCTCAATGGTATTCTTCACCTGGAAAGGTTGGATGCACGCTTCGGCTGCTCACATGTCTTGGGTGGAGCTTGTTACATCTCCGCCAGCCGCGACGCTGACGGCAAAGTCATCCACAAGAACGATGTGCACATGATCGTGTTCGGCGACCGAGGCGGTGCTAGTAATCCGCAGATTGAAGCAATCGCAACCGCATTTGCGGGCGCGAAATTTGATCATCGTCAAACGGACATGATCCTGCACGAGATGTGGGAAAAATGGGTATTCGTCGCCGCGCTCGCTGGAATCACCTGTCTGATGCGCGCTTCAATTGGGGATATTGCCAGAGCCGGTGCGAGCGACCTGGCCAAGACCCTGTTCGATGAGTGCGCGAAAATCGCAACGTCTCAAGGCTTTTCGCCTCGGGCGGAGTTTCTGGACCGCACTCGTCGAATTTTTATCGCGGCTGAGTCGCCACTCACCGCGTCGATGTTAAACGACATTGAGAAGAACGCGCCAGTAGAAGCGGATCACATCTTGGGCGACCTACTCCGCCGATCCGACAATCGCCGGAAGGGCAAATTGTTGCTCCAAGTTGCCTACGCGCACCTGAAGGCATACGAGGCGCGACGAGCCCGGGAGTTTGGCTCAGCTTAGGGCGCCGGAAGCTCGCGATAGCTACATTCAGTGATCCGGCTGCGTCGCCAAATACAGGCTAGGTTCGGCCCGGCCGCCCACGTAAACGAGCGGCAGTGGAATTTTAGGTTAGTCCGATCGCTGGTCGTTCGCCTGTTGGTTCTACAACCCGAAAAGTAAACAGGTCCGGGCGGCCGTAATGCCCGGAGACATCGAGCGTCATACGCTCGCGATCAGGCGCATCTAGATCGAGGTCTGCTATAATGATAGTCTCTTGTTCACACACTGGTTCCGTGACATATCTCCCATCCGGGCCAAAGATGGTGCTGCCTCCGTACAAAAGAAATGCCTCTGGATCGCCTGCAAGTTCTGGAGTAACCGGTAATTCACGCGGCACATCTTTGACGCGCATCACCATTCCCGCAGCAAGGACAAAACACCTGCCCTCAAAAGCGTAGTGACGACTCGCGATTTGGTGCATTTGATGCACCATCGGCCAGACCGCGACGTAGATATGTTCGCCTGCTATGTGCATGGCCTGCCGCGCTAATGGCATCCAATGCTCCCAGCAAATCAAAGCTCCAACTCGCCCACCGGGAGTGGGTACCGATTGCAAGCCACGGCCATCTCCCTGGCCCCACACAAGCCTTTCAGTGTATGTCGGTACCAATTTGCGATGGTGATTAGCAAGGTGACCATCGGCGGTGAATGTGAGAAGGGAATTGTAGAGTGTTCCGTTACCTGCACCCGTTTCGACGCGCTCATTCGCGCCAATCACAAGCGTGACTTTAAGGTCGGCGGCCAGCTGCGCAAGACACTTCGTTTCCTTCCCGGGAACCGTTAGGCTATTCTGCCGAAGCCTGGCGAATACGTTCTTACTCGGTCGGTGGTCCCAGAGCGCGACATCAGCACAATGATCAAGCCAAGCTGGATAACCTGGTAACCAGGTTTCGCCAAAGGCGATCAGGCGCGCTCCCCTCGCGGCTGCGTCCGCGGCGAGCGTAATCGCTTTTGCTAGGCTTGCGTCGAGATCGAGAAACGCGGGGCTATTCTGAACGATGGCGACTCGAAAGAGACTTGGCATAGAAGCGCCTCATTGAAACCAATAGCCAACGAGCTCAAGATCAGACACGGTCGATTCGTAATAATGTTGTCCAGTCACAGAAGCACTTCGCGGTCTAACAAGCTCGCCAGGGCATAGACAACCGCAGAACCTACTCCTTTAATGAAGGGGAAGTGTTCGAAGATGGAGATGCCGTGCTCTGGCCGCACGAATTTGTCGACCGTCAATGCCGCCCTGACTACAAATATGGTGGTGCGTAAGAGCAGCCAGAGCGGTAGGAATTCGAGTTGTGTAATCAGTCATAGCAGCCAGCCGCCGGCCGCTTGAATCGGTTCCGTCTGTCCCGGCTCCGTGACCCAGGCGACGACAGCACCGCGTGAATTCGCATCCTGGCTAATCGGCGCCCGCGGCACCTTGACCTCGGCCTTGCCGCCTACCATCTGCACATCCTCGAGCGAAAGCACGACAAAATCGTGCAGCAATTTTCGGCCACTGTTCTCGCCGGCCTTGACGTGGACGTTCAAACCAAATCCCAGCCGTGCAACATGCAATTCTAGCGTCTTGGTCTCGCCGTTAGCAGGCTGAAACGAAGCCGCAACCTTTTCGCCATCGATCACAGAGATCTTCAGCGTGCCAGTCGTTTCTACCGCAGCTGAAGGCACGCTCCGGTTCTGCATTTCGCGACCGTCCAGCACGAAACCCGGAGTGTAGACACTCCCGCTGTTCCAGTGCTCAGAATATTCATACTGGCGCGCGGTCCACGCTTTCGACGCAAATGGGTCACGCCAGCCAAGGCGGTCCCAATAATCGACATGAAACGCGATCGGAACAAAATCGTGCCAAAGTCCGGGGTTTTCTTTTAACCTGCTCATCCATGCTTCGGCAGGTGGGCAACTGCTACATCCCTCGGAAGTAAATAATTCCAGCAGGTGCGTCTTCCGCGGCCCGCTCTCGATTGACAAAGTTTCAGCTCGCAGCTGAGTTGTTATCCAACTCGAAGTAATCAGTAAAAGCCCAAGGATTAGTCGCAACATACCAGTAAGAGGTTTGAACTAGTCAATTATTTCAGAAGAATCGCAGTAATGACATAGAAGTAATTGCTGACATTGAATGAAACGATCGGAATAAGCCTCAATCACACCGTGCTTTTCACTCCGCCCAAATTATTCAACTCAGACCGCTCTTGTTGTTCAGGTCGGCGAATGACGGTCGCCGCAAAGTGCTCCATCTCCTCAAACTGCGGGCTGCATTGAAGCAACAGTAGGTCAGCCCCGGCATCCTCAAATTCTCTCACGCGTTCCTGCACCTGCTCTGGCGTGCCGACCAAGCCAGAGGCGAGACCGCGATTCGTGACCGAGTAATCTTCTAAAGATACTTTGCGATCCAGATTGGTTCCCGCCAACCATTGCTGGTAATTGTCATAGCCGGCGGCCGACTGTTTCACATCTGTGATACGCGCCAGCTCCTTTTTCGCTTCACCTTCGGTGTCGCGAACAATGAAGAAGCCTGCTACGCCAAAAGTCATACGCGGCAGACCCATGCGTTCGCGACGTGCCGACATGTCCGCGATTTTCTCGCGAATACGTTGCGGCGGGTCGCCGTGCATGACGTAGGCGTCGCACTTCGCCGCGATCAATTCCTTCGCCGCCTCCGATTCGCCGCCAGCATAAATGACGGGGCGCGGCTGCGTTATTGGCTTCGGCTGCATAACCGAATCCTCAACGCGATAATATTTACCGGAGAAGGAGAAGTGATCGCGTTTCCAAATGCCATCGACCACGTCGAGCCACTCGGAGGTTCTCGCGTAACGATCGTCGTGCGTTTCAAAATGCAGACCACACTTCTTCGCTTCGTCGGCCCACCAAGAGGAGACGACATTAAGCGATAGTCGATTCGACCCAGCGATGCGATCGATGTTGACCGATTGTTTCGCTAGTAGGGCGGGGTTGTGAAAGGTGGGCCGTACAGCAACCATCAATTCCAGCCGTTTCGTCACCGCCGCGAGAGCTGCCGCTGTCGACCAAGCATCGAGCGTAGGCGAGCCCGCGCCTTTGATGTCGTTCAAACTCAGCTCGGCGATCAGAGTAAGATCGAAGCCGATCTCCTCGCTGCGTTGTGCCAGGCGGCGCGAGTAATCCCAGCTCGCCTCCATGTTTTCGTGCTCAACATTCCGCAACCATCCGCCAAAAACCGGCAGCCAATATCCGTACCGCATTATGATGCATCCCTTTCTCGTTCGAGGTAATCAACAAGTCGCGCGTGCGGGTCGAACCCGAGGATTCGCGGCGCCTCGGCGACGAAATTTGAAAGTGCATTGATGTCGTAGAAGAGAGGCCGGCCGTCGCGGGAATCGATGATGTATTCGACTCCACCGACGTCGATTCCAGCCGACGCAACTACGCGTTCGACTGCATCAATGATTTTTCCCGGCGGCTGATACGGCTCGACCCTCAAGCCAGCTTTCGGAGCATCGGCCAAGCATATCCCGTCTTTCTTTGCGCGCTCGACATCGCAGATCTCGGCCGGGCAGAGATTAAAGTCCTCACCGCTCGTGAAAACCTTCATCGCGTAAAGAAATTTACCGTCGAGCGTCTCTACCCGAGTGATATGGCCGTTCCGCGCCGGAATAAATTCCTGAATCAGAGCAGTGCTATCGATGCCGAGGTCGACCTGTCCGGCGTCAATCGCGCTATCAAGGTCGGCTGCGGATTGCAAACGCGCGATACCCGCGCCGCGCCCGCCGATGTTCGGTTTTACAATTAGTGGGAAGCCGATGGTTTCTGAGTGCTGTTTTAGTTGGTCCACGCAATTGACCACCCGAGAACGAGGAAACGGGATGCCTAACGAGTTCAACAATGAGAGCTGCGCTGCCTTCGAGATCTCGTAGCCGAACGCTTCGCTCCCGTTGATAACTCGCGTCCCGGCACTTTCGACGCATGCGAGGAAATCTCGCGTAAAAAATATCGCCTGAGCATGTCCTCTCAAGTACGCGGACGCACTCATCCGGTTGAAAAGCAATCCGTATCTGACCGGAGCCATTGCGTCGTAAGAATGGCAGCTGGCATCGAGCTTTGTGTAAGCGACTCCGCGGCTGTCGAGCTCCGCAAAGAGCGGTCGGAACCATTCCGGGTGCTCGAAGTAGATTGCGATGGATTGGTTCTCAGACATTCGTTGCTACGATGCAGCGTGTTACAGAGCTCAGACGCCACACGACGACCCGCTCCTGCGAGATTGGAGGCGCGAATGGCGCGTTCTATTCCGCGAAATCGAACGTTTGCCGCTGTGGCTAGCTATCGCCGATGAGCTTTGCCGCCTCCCGTTGATCGCCTTTCAGCGTGAGCAGGTAATCGCAATCGCCTTTAACCCAAGCCGCGGTTGCCCAGGTGCCCTGATTCGCAAAATTTGGGCTAGGGCGAACGCCATCAATCGCTTTGCGGTTGATCACGAACAAATGCGCGACCTTCCCATTCCCGCGTTTGAAACAGATCACGGCAACGTCTTCGCCGCGGAACCGTAATTTCGTGCAACCGACCGGCTCGAGGTCACGAAGCGGTTGCGGGATATCGAATCCTGACGGGGCACCTGACTTTGCTAGAAACTTATTAATATCGATGAGGTTATTCGTCTCCAAATCGAGCGGCTGCGAAACGCTAAAGAACCTGACCATCTCGGCGCGATAGTCGGCAAGCGAAGCGGCTGGTTTGAATGGTCTCTTCCAGAGACCAAAAAGCACCGCGAGCACGACGATTGCGGCACCAGCGAGAAGAGCTGTGCGCCGCCAACGGGACTGCGGCGCGGCCGGCGGCTTTGTTCGCGATATTACGCGCGCCTTCAGCTCGGCAGGCACTGGAACAGACGCCAACTGCGTCGCAATAGCGTCGTCGACTTCCTGATCCTCATCCCACCATCGCGCCAACTCCGGATCTTTAGCAGCCAATTCTTTGGCTTGCGCGAACCGTTCGTCGTTCACCGCTTCATCCGCCCGGTGGATGCTGAGAATGGAACGCGCTTCTCTTCTATCCATATACCTGCCTTCTTTCCATATGGACTACTTTCCGCGTATCGCATTCGATCGAATCCTGCAGCGCTTTGCGCAGCTCCGCTTTCCCACGTGAGATGCGCGACATGACCGTGCCAAGTGGAATGCTCAGTATGTCGGCGATCTCGCGGTAAGAATGCTGCTGCATATAGAATAGAGTGAGCGGGGCGCGATATCGAGCGTCCAGCTCATGTAGGGCATCCTGAACAGTCGCAGCATCTAGCGCGTCAACGGCGACCGGCGACAGATGAGGTGGGTCGACCAATCTGGTGTCGCCGTCGACGATGTCGGTGAATCGATCATCATGACGCCGTCTCGCGAGGAACTCGCGATACAGCGTCATAAAAAGCCAGGTCTTCACTTTCGATTCCTCCCGCAGCTGATGACCTCTCAAAGCCCAAATATAAAACGTCTGCTGAACCAAATCAGCCGCATCCGATTCCTTGCGGCTGAGGGAGAGGGCAAAGCGGTAGAGAGCAGTATAAAAGCTATCCACCAATCCATCGGAATCGATCATCGTGATTGTCCAGAAGTAAGCATATTTGGCAGCACAGGCGAGGGAATAAACACCCCACGGGCGCCTCTTACCTCAACCACATTTTTATCCGAATGAAATACCTCAAACTTCTCCAGAGCGGACCTGATTCTGGATAGGATTACTAGATAATGTGCGTTCCAATCAAAAAACCAACGAGCGGCGACATACGGTCTAACGAGACGGAGATAAGCCACGGGCGGGGTCAGTGGCAACTTCACTGAAGTTGCCTCGCAATGGGGCCGTTGGCTTCATCGATTGGTTAGGTCCTTTGTCGCATCGGCCAGAGATGGAAAAATAGAAAGCGAGTAGCGTCGACCATCGACAAACAGGTGAAGCCAACTTCGTCTTGCAGAGGCCACTCGCTGGAGTTGCCAGCCAGTGATCGAATCAATTGGGATTTCCCAACGCAGAGTTCCTCGCTTCCAATAGCGGACGCGTTGCCCGGTGAACTCATACTCGCGACCCTCGGAGAGCCAGAAGAACGCACCAAGGAGCGGACCCAATATGATAAACACAACACACAACCACTGATCTGCGGAAAACGGCCATGGCGGTAATCCGTGCTGGAAAAGAGCGAAGATGAGAAGTGCCGGCAATGCAATCGCGAAAAAGATAACGCCAAAGCGTCCCCACAAACGTCGCTCCCTGGAGTCCACAAAGCGTCCCGTAATATTGGAAAGGAACTGACGTTCACGTTGACCGAAAGCATTCAAGACCTAACTATAGGATAACCGACAATTTCATCGGTTATCCACCGTATTAGCCAGCAAGTCCGACTTCGTCTCATTTTTGAGAGTGCCGAATCTCGACTGATTTGGCCGCAAGTCCACAGACATCACCGACACGTCGACTCTGTGATACTTAATGCGCTCAACGAGCAACCAGCCGCGCCGCGCATAAAATTGCTCTGCGCTCGGCGTATAAAGATAAAGGCGCTCAACGCTAAGTTCGATCGCCTCTTCGATGACTCGCTGAACCAGAGCCGAACCAATTCCGCGCCGCCGTTGCTCAGGCGACACGAACACACCCGCGAGCCACGGCGATAAATTCATGCGCGTTTCCATATCGTGGGCGATCAGCATCGCTGAACCGAGCAGCGTTTCACCAGCGAATGCAATGACAACAGTCGGAATTTCTTTGTGTCCGCAAGCGTTCCGAAGCCTCGTCGTGCGAGCTTCCATCGATTCGCCTGGGCGAAGATATGACCACTCTTGGTAATGCCATTGTGCGAGGACCGGAATAAATTCTGGGCGGTCTGCGAGATAGCCTATCTGCATCGGGAACTGGGCAACCTGATAACATAACCAATGTCGATACCGCCTTTGTCCACCGATTTTGTCCACTGGCGGCCATTTTTGAGCACATTTGGGAACGCGTGAGATCGCGGCGATTCAGCGGATTTCCCTCGTATGATTACGTCAGAGCAAGTCAGACAATGTCAGAAT